>Ga0209033_1000041_pt1 | contig 53799 bp, 71 predicted proteins | sample LauGreFa1BDMLBDN_2_FD_188218 | JGI IMG/M metagenome (GOLD analysis project Ga0209033, IMG submission 188218) | Freshwater lake microbial communities from Lake Michigan, USA - Fa13.BD.MLB.DN (SPAdes) (version 2) | ecosystem: Environmental > Aquatic > Freshwater > Lake | place: Lake Michigan, USA...
GCCGCAGAACGACCTTGTTCCTTGGAGTCTTGGATGATACGGTCAATGTAGTCCTTCTCAAGCTCGTCCGTCCGCTTGGGTAGGGTAAGAGCCGCCATAAGTACCTGTTGCTGTAGCCAGTTAATCAGGGCTGGCTTAGCCGACACCCCCAATATTGTAGTCACACTAGGAACTAGGTTCATTGTCCTAGCGTCCCTCAGCGTGGTATTACGTGGCGAGCCATCCTTCTTAGATGGAACGGTGTACTGGGGTGCGCCGTCCATGGTATACCAATGTTGACTTTCCGAAGCTCGTGGTGCTGATGCTGTTAGTGTCATATCATCCTTACGTATTGTGATTTAGTTGATTTAGCAAATTTGCAATAAGCTTCATGGGCTTTGCATGGGTCATCAAAGTAACCAATAAAAAATCTTTTTTCATCAATTGAAATCCTCGCTGAATATTTACCATACGACGCAACCCAAGTAACCCCTGTATACCCAGATGTATTGTGCCTAAGCTTATCCCTGTTTAAGCCGTTTTGGGAACGAGTTGCTGGTCTCAAGTTTTCGATTAAATTGTTGGAGCGATTTCCATCAATGTGGTCAAGAAACTCTGGCAAAAATCCGTGATGCATCATAAAGATGATTCTATGTACAAAGTGTGACTTGCGATTAATAAGGGTGCGAATATAACCATTAAATATAGTCCCAACTTTTGACCCACCTTTCATCATCCCAACTGACTTTTTGTAAAACAGCATCCCGTCACGATACTCAAATCTGTCAATAAGATATGATGCTGTTAGTGACATTGGTTATCCTTTAGCAATCCCATGCTCTCAGGGACTTATTTATACGACTGTTGGGGTCATTAGCTGTCTTAGCGCTTGTCAGTTTCTTTTTCATGCCAGACATACGGGCACAAAATGACTTCTTCCTAGGCCCACCTTCTGGCTGTGGAGCTTTAAGCCCCGGCTTGTCTGGGTTAGCCTTGTTGTAAGAGGCTCTGCCCTTAGCGTTTAAGCCACCAGATTCAGCCTTGCCTTCTTTGCGAGTCCATGCTTCAGTCTTTTTCATTTCTTACTCCTTAGATTTACCAAAGATGCCATAAAACACATTTGATATGCTACTCTTTTTCTGGGTAAGCAGACGTCGTTCTTTTAGTTCATTAGCGCCTTCAAGCACGGTTACCTCATACTCTTTCTGTAGCAATACAATCCATGCCTTGAGTATGTCAGCCCTCAGTAGCACTCCATTCTTACGCCACCTAGGCAAGTTGCCAATATCGCCCTTCCCAATAACAAAGTTAGCCTTCAGAGTTATTTTAGAACTGAATTTTTTAGTCATCTTTATCCCCTATCTGCGTATTCATACCAACGACCAATGAAGTTCTTTAGGTCATCAAAGCACTTTCCTCCGTGCTTTAATGCACCTCGCTTGTTAATCCAATCAAATCCAAAAACCACCGTATCGTCATCCGTATGCCCATGAATGACGACAACAACAAACTGTGATTGTTTTGCTAGGGCTTGCAACAACAGCACCTGCCCCTGACTCATGCTTTCCCCTTCCCTCTTCCATTCGCCGACTAGAAATTTGCCTTTACGCTCAATTATCATGTCTATGTCACATGGCAGAATCTTCGGGTTGGACTTAATCATCCCTCGAAACTCGTTGAAGTCTATGTGGGGTGCATGAGCATTCCTCATCAACCTCATTTTGAGGTGGCTGTGGTTGTCGTAAATATACTGCTATCCAGTATGGTTGGGGGTGGAGGTTGGTTGCCAACCTGAGTTGGTGTTATGGATGTCGCCACTACATTTCCAAATGGATTGCTGTAAACAGTCATATTGCCAACCGTAGTAGCACTTCCCAATGCAGCCCCCATATTGCCGTAGAGGTATGTATCGCTGTATGCGCTACCACATACAAACAAGCCAATAATTATATAAATTATTTTCATAATATTCTCCAATTAAAACGGCAAGTTATCTTCAAACTCATCAAATGGTGAGCTAGGATTAATCACATGAACGATAGCTGGCTTCTTGACTGGAGCTGACCTAGCTTCCCACTCTGGAGACAAGGATATTTTTTTCCTAAGATTCTCAGAGAATGACTCGAACATCTCCATGTCTGGCTCATCAATCCAGAATATCTGGGTTTTGTTAACACCCTCTGGCAGACCAGCTTGCTTAACAATGCTCGGAACTGGGTTGATGGACACTATGTTGGTGTACTCGTTGCCATCATTTCCGACACTGGTAGCCGCCGTAACCATAGCCCACACACCCAGTACGTTAGACAGTTCAAAGCCGAGTTCTTCTGCTTTAGTAAAGTCCCTCCCGCGCCACGAACACAAATCAATCCTAAGATTTGACTTCTCGGACAGGATGTTTGAGTAGGTCTTGGACATAGACATTGGCTTGCCAGTGCTAGTTAGTATTGGCTGACCAGCATCGTCCTCTCCATGAATTTCAAATTGCAACATCACCTTTGGTATGTGCTTTGTCTTTCCTTGCCACTCTACTTTTTGTGTGCCTAGGTCAATAATCCTGTAACACCGAGCCAGATGCATACCTACTGGCACTGGTACAAAACTACATGACGACCCGCTTGATTTTGTTGTGAATCCCATTTGAATCTCCTTTATGTAAAACTCCCATACCACACTCGTACCTAATGGTTTCCCAGTCGGCTTTACTAGCAACGCCTGCCTCAGCCCTAGTCATGGCTTCTTCAAGAATCTGCATTCTTTCCATATGTAATTGATGCATCAGAATGTCTGAATCAATTCCAAAATCATTTCCATCAACGTCGCTATTGTTCAATTTTCATCTCCTGTCTAATGCGTTCAAAGGTCTTTGATATATCCGTGTTGACTGAGTTCGTTGGGGTGTACTTATTATCTAGTACCCACTTACCCCTAGCCCTCAACCACTCCAGACTCTCTTGCCGTTTTTGCTTGTTGTACTTAGTCATATACACTTCCTCCCATTCCACTTTGGATTGTTACCTTGGCTGGCTTTCTAAGTTCTGGTGATTTGTAGCCATATTTTTTGGCTAGTAAATCTCCAGCATGGATGACACGCGCACCTGCAATCGTGGGCTTAACCACGACACGCTCTATATCCTCATCAGTCCGTACACGATACGTACCAATGCGAGATATTTGGCTACCCGTCAATACCAAAGCAATTGACGGCTTTAATCTATGTAAAATATTATTCATCTGATTTATGGATAACGAGAATTTCTCCATCATTTGCTGTTTGGTGCAGCCCTCGTTGTTGCTAATGTAATCCAGTACCAAATCTTTATTTGTAGCGGTTTGTAGCTTTCTATTGGTTTTCATTTTATCTCCACAGTAAACTAATTGTCAATGTAGCAGATGTAATTTAAAATTACAACCCCCTTGCAAACTATTTTTATTAGTGTAATATGCAAATAGATTCACAACTACGGAGATTTAAAATGACACTCGAAAAGTTCTTTGAAGGAAAGCCGCGAGGCTCTAAATTGTTAATGGCTAAATCGTTGGGTATATCCAAAACTTGGCTCTCACTTGTCATTAGTAGCCGCAAGCAAGCAAGCCCTGAGTTATGCGTTGAAATCGAGCGCTATACCCGTGGTGCCGTGAGTCGTAGGAATCTACGACCTGACGTATTTGGAGATATAAGAAAATGATATGGTACAAATTCCACGTTGGTGATTACGTCAATAAGACATCCCACATCTCAGATGCCGAAGACCTTACATACAGACGTATGCTTGACCTGTACTATATTAGCGAGAAGCCACTTTCGTTAAATATCGAAACAGTTGCTATACAAGTCCAAATGGACGTTGATACGGTTGAGTCGGTAATAGATGAGTTCTTTGTTCGTGCGGACGATGGATACCACAACTATAACTGTGATAACGCTATAGCAAAGTACACCGCACAGGTTGCTAACAATATAGAGCTAGGTCTAAAAGCTAGGGGCAAACCAAAGCCACACAAGAATCCAAAACTAGCGGCAGTTCTAAGGGCACCAAGATTGAAGATAAAACTGAAGGCACAAGCGAGGGGTTAAGTATGAATTACTATTTTCACAATATCGGTGATTATCGTAGAGACACTACCCACCTGTCTTTGCTAGAGCATGGATTATATCGTCAGTTATTAGATACTTACTATCTTGACGAACAACCCATTTGCGCTAATCATACGAAACTGATACGTTCGTATAACGTCCGTACAGAGGATGAGCAACAAGCACTAATAAATGTGTTGAATGACTTCTTTTTGTTGACAGAAAATGGCTACATACATACACGATGTGACAGTGAGATACTAAAATTTCACCAAAAAAGTGATAAAGCTAGGTCATCGGTAGCAGTCCGTTGGGCTAATAAAACCAAGGGTACTGATACGAACGTAATACGAAAGCAATACAAACGTAATACGAAGGCATTACTAGAAACATACGAAGGCAATACTAACCAAGAACCAATAACCAATATAAAACCCCCTATACCCCCTTCGTCGAAATTCGACGAGTTCTGGAATTTGTGGCCTCAGTCGAAACGCAAGGTCGGCAAGGTTGCGTGTTTGAAAAAGTGGAAGTCGTCTGGTCTGGATGCGATAGCGCCTAAGATTTTATCTAGCGTACAAGCTCTCAAGACCAGTGAACAGTGGGTTACAGGGTTTGAGCCATCACCGATGACGTACATAAATCAACAACGGTGGGAGGATGAAACGGTAGTTTCGTTTGGTCAAGGCAGGAGAATTCTGTGACCTCTCAGAACGCTCAGGAATCAACTTTGATTATGACTAGGCTACCTATACATATAACAGCACCAGTTCGTCTACTGACGAGCATCCTAGTGAGTTCTAGAGGCATATTATGACACCAGTCGAACAGTTATTATCAAGATTAGACAAAGTTAAGGGTAAAAGGGGAGCTTGGACAGCATCTTGTCCAGCGCATAAAGATAAATCACCTTCACTGGCAATTCGTGAGACGCAAGACGGTACAGTGTTATTGAAATGCTTTGCTGGTTGTACCGCGTCAGAAGTTGTTAATGCTGTGGGTATGGACTTGGCTGACCTATTCCCACCACGGGACGAAGAGCATCACCACAAACCAACTAAGCCAGCATTCTACGCTACGGACTTGCTACGCATTTTATCTTTCGAGGCGTTGTTGTTGGCTGTTGCGGCTAGTGACATAGCTAACAGTAAAGAGCTTACCCATGCCGATACACAAAGGATTAAATTAGCTGGGGAACGAATTCAGGAGGTAACACATTATGCAAATATCTAACATCGAGCAGAAGTCTAGGGCACTAGACGAGATGCGTAGTGTACGCATTATCCGTGACGGTGACGTTGACTTCAACAAATACATCACGGCAGAAAGCCATGCTGAGCAAGTTAAGCCAGCAAGTCATTGGCTCAAGGAAATACTTGACGAATTCAAGAGTCCGCCCAAGGAAACATTTCAGACCATGCCGTGGGAGAAGACCAAGTCTACATTCCAGTTTCGCCCCGGTGAGGTTACCCTGTACGCTGGTAGCAACGGAGGTGGTAAGAGTTTAATCACTGGGCAGATTGCACTAGGTCTGATGAAGCAACACCAGAAGATATGTGTCGCCTCATTCGAGATGAAGCCCAAGCGCACGATAGGCAGAATGCTACGACAGTTCTGTGGTCAGAACTTTGAGGAGCCACACATGATGTCCAAGGTCTCGTTCATTGAGAAGATTATCGGGCGTTTTGAGTCATTCGCTGATAACAAGATTTGGCTGTATGACCAACAGGGAACGGTGAACACCAAGCAAGTCATTGCTGTGGCTAGGTACTGCGCCGTGGAGTTGGGCATAGGTCATATCTTTATTGACAGCCTGATGAAGTGCGTGTCTGCCGAGGATGACTACAACGCACAGAAGTATTTTGTAGATGAGTTGACTGCTCTGGCCCGTGACCACAACGTACACATCCACCTGATACACCACATACGCAAGCTAGCCAGTGACGAGGTAACGCCTAACAAGAACGACATCAAAGGCTCTGGCTCTATCTCCGACCAAGTAGACAATGTGTTGCTGATGTGGCGCAACAAAAAGAAAGAACATCAATTGCAGACTGGTGGGGCAGTGGACTACCTGACACCAGATGCATACCTAATGTGCGAGAAGCAACGTAATGGAGAGGCTGAGGAGTGGTACTCACTTTGGTATCAGAGAGAGTCTCAGCAGTTCGTCGATGCACACGACGCAACAACAATGGCATTTGACCATGGCGGAAGTTTTTAAAGAGGGTGAAGGGGATGATGCGTTCCGACACCAATGTCTGGTGAGGCACGTGTTGTCCATGAGGGTAAATGACCGGGGTGCGGCGTGGAAGTTTGTTAGGTTATGGAATGAAAAGCACCCAGACTCATGCCTGCAAAATGATGTAGTCAATCAATGGGAGCGTGGCAACCGTGGTGTTAATGGAGATTGGAGAGATGCGTAGAGCGGCTAAAGCTGACAAGAATCAGGCAGAGATGGTGTCCGCGTTCAGGACATTTGGTTGTTCGGTGCTACACCTACACCAAGTCGGTGGTGGCTGTCCTGACATAGCCGTTGGTCTGAACAAGAAGACGGCTCTGGTTGAGATTAAGGACGGAGGTAAGGCTAAGTCTGCACGGGCACTGACAGCAGATGAGCAGAAGTTTCACGATAGTTGGAAGGGTAGTTTGTTTGTAGTAGAGGACTTGGGCGATGTTATCGCTCTGGTAAAGGGGCTAGAAAAATGATTGGAGACAATATGGAAGATGCACAGATGAGAGATGTATTTGCAATGATAGCGTTGTACAAAATTATGGGAGCATCCACCAAAGCCACGAGCAAGGAGGTTGCATACGCCGCATATGAACAAGCCGCACGCATGATGGATGCACGCAAGGACTTTACAGGAGAAACAGCATGAGAGAGATTGACCCACATGACGCAGTTGATTACATCCTACTCAACGGCAAGAACTTTGCTAAGGCCAAGTCGGAGCGTGTTTACTTGGAAGAGTACCGCAAGAGTCTCAAGGCTCTGCTAATGAAGCGCTCTATGGAGACAGCTATTGGCGCTCAAGAGAGAGAGGCATACGCACACGCAGACTATCAGGCCATGCTACTAGGTCTACGTGACGCAATAGAGGCAGAAGAGAAGCTCAGGTGGGACTTGATAGGTGCCCAACAGCGGGTAGAAATTTGGCGCACGGAGCAAGCTACAGCTAGGGCTGAGGGTCGAGCCACAATATGAACAACAAGCTAACCGCTGAAGAGCGTGTATACGTTGGCATGGTCAAGGCGCTACCCTGTAGCGTCTGCAATGCACCACCTCCATCGGAAGCACACCACTTCAAGCAACACCTCCAATACACCACCATCGCACTGTGCATAGACTGTCACAAGGGCACATTCAATGGTTGGCATGGGCAGAAGACTATGTGGAGGGTTATGAAGATGGAACAGATTGATGCGTTAGAATTAACTATCAAAAGAGTTATTAAAAACATGAACTTGTAATTATTTTAATTTAATTTGCAATTAATGCTTGACACCTTGTTTAATTCTGAATTAATATACGTTTACTGGCTACGGAGTCAGGCATACCAAGGAGATTCAAATGCAAAACGTACAACTTAAAACAGAATCGGTTCAGTCGCTATCAGCAAACATCCAAGCTCTTGCAACTGTAGAGTCCCTCACAAACAGCATCGATGCACTCTTCGTGCTAGACCAACAAGCTAAAGCTCTTGCAGAGCAAGTCAAGACAATGAAGGCCGACATCGCTAACAAGTACGGCGAAGGCAAACACGCTGGTAAGTTGCACAGCGTAGAAATCACACTGGTCCCAGTGTCTGGCACCGTTGACTACGCCGCTCTGTGTGTTGCATACGGCATCACCAAAGAGACACTCGACACCTTCCGCAAAGAAGGCCGTGCTGACATCCGTGTCACACCTAAGAAGTAAGGAGAATCAAAATGACCTCAAATCAAATCCGTGGTAACTGCCAGTGCTGTGGTCGTCAACAAGCTGTAGTCGGACGCTTGATGTCCAAGCACGGCTACACAGTTGATAACGGCTGGTTCAGTGGTGTGTGTTCTGGTCGCAACTACGTTCCGCTACAAGAGAGCCGTACACACACAGACGTTATCGTTGCTCAAGTCCGCGCTGACATACCTAAGTTGATTGCTGATGCTGAAGGAGTCAAGGCAGGAGTGATTACCCCAAAGACAATCAAGCTTCGCATAGGCTTTGAGATTCCATTTGCCGAAGGAAGCGAACGCCAACAAATGACAGCGTGTAACTCACTGGAGTGGAGCCTCCGCAGTCGCGCCCGTTCTGGCGAGCTGTTCGCCGACAGCATGGAAGCCCTTGCCACTAAACTACACGGTACTGCATTAATTGAAGTTGCCAAGAAGGAAGCCCCAGAGTACATCAGCGTCGGTGACCAGAAGTCTGACAACGGCACGATTTACACCTGTACATCAGTCGAAGGCGCTCGTGTGTACCACAAGGCGCAGAAAGGCGACAAAACTTTCAAGGGATGGACTGGTTGCCAAGCATGGAGAAAGATGGAGGCAGTTTAAATAACGGGGGGCGTAAGCCCCCATAGGAGACCGCTATGAGCCCAAAGCATGACACATACATACTCAAGATTAAGAATATCCTACACAGCAAGCCATTGTCGGTAATTACTGGCCTGAGACAGGAGAGACAAATATATTTAACTTTTTTGCATAAAGTGCTTGACAGGTAGTTTAACTCCGTATTAATATACATTCACTGACACACTGGTCAGGCTAGCGAAGACAGGGAGAAACGAAATGAATACAGAGAAACAAGATTGGGATTTATTAAATCATATTGGTGCTGCATTACGGGATGCACAACAATATCAAAATGAAGTAATGACAAAACATGATAAATGTTGGGTTTTTCTAAGAAAGAAAGCTAAACAAGCCACAGAAAAAATGGAAGCGGAACACATAACAGCATGGAATATGATGATAGCCAATCGAGCAACACGTTTCTTACAGGGAGAATCAAAATGAGTACAGTAGAATTTGATGCAATCGTAGCAGACAACCTAGAGGTCACAGTCGAGGGAGAATACTCAGGCGATAACTCACGCCACTTTGATTTTGAATTGACCAAGGTTTATATCACCACGGATATGCGTGCCAACAATATACTCTCCCTACTATCGACGCTAGACAAGGACATATTGGAGGGCAGGCTCTGGGACGCGTGCCACCTAGCCATTGAGGATAGGAAGATGGAATCAGCAGAGGCCAAGCGTGATGCGATGCGCGACAACATGATGGAGGCAAGATGAAACAGGAGGTGAAGCGGAATGACTAAGCTAGAGGAATTGAAGAATGCTGTGGAGTATGCGTTTGCTGCCGAGGTAGATGCGTGGGATGCCGCGAGGGCTGCTACAAGGTCTGCTACGAGGGCTGTTGCGTGGGCTGTGTATGATGATGCGAGGGATGAGTATGCTGCCACGAGGGCTGCTTACGAAGCTGCACTAAAGGAGAATATATGAATGATGAGTCGTTGACTAACAAAGTTATTGTTGCTATAATCGTCATAGCAATTGTGATTGTATTGCTGTTCATGCCCGACCTGATAAACTGAGTCGGTTCTGGCGCACTAAGCGTATGCATTGCATCTCGTGTAAGAATGGATTAAGCTAAGATACATTTAATCAAAGGGAATACGGATAATGCCAGAAACCACTAGGAAGCGCAGTAGCGCATCTAAACCATCTCTAAGCACGGGTAACCTACCCGATGCCACTATCGTCTCTTGTAGACCATCTAAAGAAGCCCTAATCGCCGAAGGTAAACAATACGTTGCCCCCAAATTCCCTAACCCAAATGGTAGGCCCGTAGAATACTCAGAAGCTATTGCAGACGAAGTCTGTCTAAGACTAACTGAAGGCGAGCCTCTAGTACGTATATGCAAGAGTGAACATCTACCAGATGTGTCGACTATTTATCGTTGGTTGATTAGGTTCCCACTGTTCTGCGAGATGTACACGCGTGCCCGTGAAGAGCAAGCCGACACAAATGCCGATGAAATCATAGCCATAGCTGACGAAGACCCTAAGTTTACCGAGTACAAAGACAAGGACGGCAACGTCGTAGATATCAAGATAGACTCAGCCTATGTTGCCTATCAGAAACAACGCATTGAGTCTAGGAAGTGGACTGCCGCTAAGCTAAAGCCACGTAAGTACGGTGAACGTATAGCAATGGAGGGCGTCGATGGAGGCGCACCCATAGGTACAGTTGACCTATCGACTAGCTATCTAGCCGAGGTTATTAAGAACCTTGAGATGAAGAAGCGTGCAGACTGACGCCATGGACTGGTTAGACGCTGTTGATAAGTTCATACAAGCCCCTAATGTATGGGGCTTCGAGGCTCCCAAGAAGGAGCGCAAGGGTATGGCTAGGGAGAGGTTTCTTAGGTCTCCTGAGTGGAAGGCCATGAGGTTGGTCATCTTGGGGCGCGATGGTAAGGTATGCGCTTGTTGTGGCTCAGTATCTGAGCTACAGATTGACCACATACTGCCACGCTCGTTGTACCCAGAGCTTCAGTTGGATGCCGATAATCTTAGGGTGCTATGTTGGCCTTGCAATAAGGCAAAAAGCACCAAAATAATAACCAATGAAATCAATGGTCGGTCTCCAGAATCACGGGGTTTGACCAAGTGATGCAAGTGTCTACCAATAGACCGCCACCTACTACATCTAGTATATTTGACCAGAGAGCTATCCATGAGTATGAATCTAGGAGTGACACGGACAAGCTCGCGATTGTGTCCCATATGGATTGGCTATCGGGGGCACACAAACACCAAGTACCGCCCCCGTTGGAGATGGAGTGGACGGTATGGATGCTACTGGCTGGTCGGGGTGCGGGGAAGACGCGTTGTGCTGCTGAAGCATTATGGTGGTGGGCGTGGCTCTCACCTTATTCGCGCTGTCTGGTACTGGCTCCGACGTCTGGTGACGTTAAATTCACGTGCTTCGAGGGTCAGTCGGGTCTGCTGTCTGTCATACCGCCGACGCTGATTAAAGACTACAACAAGCAAGACCACCTCATTACCTTAGTCAATGGCTCGTCCATACGTGGCATCAGTGCCGATAGCTATGAACGACTACGTGGCCCTCAGTTCCACTATGCATGGTGTGATGAGTTAGCAGCATTCCAGTACCCTCAAGACGCATGGGACATGATGATGTTCGGTCTACGTCTAGGTCAGTCACCTCGTGTCATAGTCACGACGACGCCTAAACCTAAAGACCTCATTGTTGACCTGATTGGTCGTGAGGGCATGGATGTAGTTATTGACCGGGCTAGTACCTACGATAACGAAAAGAACCTAGCGCCCACATTCAAGAAGCAACTGGAGCAGTACAAGGGGTCTAAGCTATACGAACAGGAGGTCATGGGATTACTCGTTGACCTAGAGGACGGCAAGGTCGTCTCCCGTGATATGTTCAAGCTCTACCCATCTAGCAAGCCGTTCCCTAAGTTCGAGTACATAGTCCAGAGCTACGACTGTGCCTTCAGTGACAAGACCTATAACGACCCTACTGCTATGACCACATGGGGCGTGTTCAAGCCAGTGGATGGCCCGATGTCCTGTCTACTCATCGACTGTTGGGCTGAGCATCTAACCTTCCCTAACCTCAAGCCCAAGGTGCTAGACGAGTGGAAGGTATCCTATGGTGAAGGCTTAGACGCTAAGCGCCCTGACCTGATACTGGTCGAGGACAAGGCGGCTGGTATCTCTCTCATCCAAGAGCTACGTGCCGCTCACTTGCCAGTACGTGGATACAACCCCGGCAAAGCCGACAAGATGCAACGACTACAGATAACTGCGTCTATCTTCGCTACAGGCCGTGTATGGCTACCTGAGTCATCTGTACGCAAGGGATTCGTCCGTGACTGGTGTGAAGGGTTCCTATCCCAGATATGTTCCTTCCCTGATTCGACCCATGATGATTACGTCGATTCTGCTACTCAAGCTATCCGACTATTGAAAGACTTAGGATTTCTAGACATAAACCCAGAACCTCGCTATGATGAGGATGATTATGCGGAAACTCGACCTAAGAGGATTAACCCTTATGCGGCTTAGACCATGGCAAATGTAACTAAGATTATAGGTGGCTTGAAGTCGTTAATGACTCATAGTGGCGACAAAGCCCTACCATTAGCGTTGCCCCGTGCCAATGTGCCGAGCGCATACATCAATCAACAAGCTGAGCGTGTAGCACGCCAGATGTTAGGCGAACACGTGACTAGTGGTAAGGCAGGCGACACCAAGAATCTAGCTGGTCGCTCTATGAAGGAAAGCCAACGCGTTAAAGGGTTGGATTACAAAGTCACCCCTACTGGTACCGTGGCTGAAGAGGTTGTACATACACCACGCATAGGCGACGTCAATGTTGGCACAGTAGGCGACCAGACCATAGCTGACTCCATGTTGGAAAGCGTAGGTGACATTTATGGAATCAACTCCCAACAAGAGGGTGGTGCCAAGTACGCATTGGGGCAAAGGCATATCGCTCAACCTGAATACTGGAAGTCTGGCAAAGAAGCGGCTAGCCGTTTCCAGAACAAGGTTAACCGACTGGGTGAGTTCTACGAGCCTGACCGACTAATCGGCACCCATGTTGCTATGGGGCCAACGTCCAATAACTTTGCCATGCATCTTGCTGATGCCAACATGAAGGCTATTGACTGGTCTAAAGTTACTCCCAAAAATATAGCATCATTTGATGACATCATTAGGACTCAGCACAAAGACCCCCAGACAGGAAAGCCAATTCCGTTCCCTGAGTGGCCCGGTCTAGCTGACCCAGAGGGTGCGTTTAAAGCTATGCAAGAGAACCCATTAATGCGTAAGTGGTTCAATGACCGCATGAAGACGCCCTCGGTGACTGAGCCATTGGGATTGCCGAATGGTCTGGACATCCAGTACGCCATCACCGAGCCTAGCTTGCGTGATATGGAAATCAATATGACTGGCTTGATGACTGGCGAGCTTCAACCTAACGCATTGACCGAGGTTGGTGGAGCCCCACACAATACCTATTCAACCCCCATCCTAAGTAAAAAGGGAACGCCTGTTGGTGGTCAAGAAGTGCTGACTCCATTTACTCTTGCCTACCCAGATACTGCACAGCATATCGCTACAACTAAAAGACCTTCTGAGTTTACAAGTACGATTCAAAAGGTCGTGCCACACCAAATTGTAGATGACCAGTTCATTAACCAGTACAACCAGTACCGTGAACGTATCAAGGAGCTGACTGGCAAGAAGAAGGGTGGGGAAGCAAGGAAGCACGGACACTCATTCGAGGAAGACCTAGCCGCCGCATTCGCTGAGGTCATAGCTGAGCATAACCCTAAGCCTATGCATGGCGAGATAACAGTTAAGACTAGCGCCCCTGTGAAGATGGGTGCAGGTGGCAAGGTAGTCAAAGGCGCAAGCAAAGTATTCAAGAAGTTGTTTGCTGATGACGTCATGCCAGTTGCAGAGCGAGAAGCCAACAAGGCTAAGTTCTTATCCGACAGCCAAGTCAAAGACAGGCTGTATCACGCAACGACAAAGGACTTCAAAGAGTTCAAGGCTGGCGGTGAAGACCCAACATTGAGCGGCCCAGCAATATGGCTGACTCCAAATCCCCATAACCAACCAGCCGCACACAACATTGGCGGAGGTAGCCGAGGATTCAAAGAAGGAACCAATGTCATGCCAGTGTATGCGCAGACTAAGTCTCCACTAATGCTTGACGACGAGACAATGATTGAGTGGGCGCGAGAAGCTTACGCTGGCGGTAGTCGTGAGTTTCCTGACTTAATTTCCTTAAAGACCGTTGAGGATTTGAGGAAAGATGGCTATGACAGCATCATCCACGCAGACCCTTATGGCAATCGTGGTGGTGAACAGGAAATCATCATGTTCGAGCCAAACAAAATTAAGTCAGCCATCGGCAACCGTGGTACATACGACATCAACGAGAATGACATCAGCAAAGCCAACGGCGGTCTAGTCCACATGGCTATGGGTGGAACTGTCACAGCAGACTACAACACAGTACCAGACGATAACGACGGAGGCGCCATCATCCAGAACCCTAGTAGCTTTGCTAAGGGTGGCAAAGCATCTATTATGGACGCCCTAGACAGAGTGTCAGACGAAGAGACTATTGACCATCAGATAGAGCGCTACCTCAACAGGGTTAGGCTAAATGGGTCAGGCGGCAAGGATGCATACGGCACTAATGCTGGAGGCAGACTAGGCTTAGACATCCCATTGAGCAAGGACGTAACCATATCACCGTACCTAGAGGGCTACGCATACAAGCCGACTAACCAACCGATAGGTGGACAGGTGACTGGTGCTGGTGCCAACCTAGCCATGAGGTTCAAGGACGGAGGCGAAACTAGACATAACTTAGACGTGGCACCTAGACGTAACGTAGACGAGCTACACCCATTGGCTGAGGTTGGATTCCAACGCGACATCAAGAACAGCCCTTGGTATGCTGAGTTCGTCAGGCGCTACCAAGAACAACCAGACATACGTGAGGGTGGAGACTACAACTACCGTAAGGCTTGGGCATACGGTGCAGAACCACAACGCGACCCATACGACAAGAACTCATTGCATTGGCCTTCATCCCTACCTAATGGAGATATGCTCAAGTCGGAAGGTCATCCTACCGCATGGAAAGAACACTTCATGCGTGAGTACGACATCAACCCTGATGAAATTGGAGCTACCAAGGAGGAGTTTGAGGCAAGGCAAGAGAAGCCTATCCACATGGGTTTCGGTGGCTCCGCAGTTAACAGTGGTAAACGTGCCTTACGTGGACTGATAGGAACTGGTGTTGCCGAGGGTAACAAGCTCAACATCATCAAGGACACAGGCGGTAACTGGCTAAGTGGTAGCGTAGAGAAACATCTCAGCCCATTGCGTCAGACTGTAAATGGAGCTACACCAGCTGAACGCCTAGCTAGGTACAAGAGACTGGAGGAGCCGTACCAATTGGGAAGCAATCAGGAGCGTGAGGCTTTGCAGCGCTCTATCAATACAGCAACCAATGAGGTGGCCCTAGATAACTGGATTGGTGGCAACCTGACCAAGTACATCAAGAACCAAATGGGTACTGCCGAAGACCCTGTACGTAAGTTAGCAGAGCAAAACATTATACATACATCGCCAGAAGCTTATGGCGGTGATTATGGTCGTAGTAAATATGGAATGCCACAACTGGGTGTGTCACCACGAGCGCAGGCATGGGAGAATCTTACAGATACCCTGATAAACCCATCGACTGTGGCAGACCAAGCGGATATACACAGATTGTTCAATTATGGCAAGGAGGGTGCGGCGTCACATCCAGAGCCTTGGATGGCGAAGGTTAGCCCATACACTAAAGTGTATGGAATATCAGAAACCACAAACCCGCGTAACTTCGGCTATGACCACATTCTGGATGTGTTGCGTGAAGACCTCCAGACTGGACGCATTCTCCCAGAGAATCTGAACAAGATAAACATGGAACACGCTGTACGCCGTACCTATCAGTACGACCAAGAGTTGGCAAAGCGTATGAGAGAAGCTGGCATCCTTGCTCGTGAAGGGTTGCCAGTGCATAAAGAGTTCCCAAATGGGTTTAGGTGGCTACAACTGAATAAGCCCGGCTCATTCGCCGCTGAGTCAGACGCTATGGGTCACTCTGCACGAGGATACGAACCACCAAAAGGGCATGAAGATTGGGTGGAAGGGTCAGGTAATGCTGGTACCTCAGACTATGGTCTTGGAGGATGGGAAGCCATCAAGAGTGGCGATGCCAAGATGTATTCATTGGTTGACAAGGAGGGAAGGTCTCACGCTACGATAGAGACTGAGAAATTTGGCGGTAAAGACAGTTTGCTTAGTGGCGATGCTTTCAATAAGGTTGAGCCGGGTTTGTTCCAAACATACCTTGACCAGAGGCATAATGCTGGCGGCATAGATGGTATGCATCAATGGCTACGCGAGAAGCGCCCAGATATAGCAGAAATGCATGGAATCACTCAAATCAAACCACCGGGTAACTACTGGACTAGCGAAGCATCAATGGGGCGCATAGCCGATAACCCCAAGTACATGGAAGATATACAGCCCTACCTACAAGACTTCGTGAAGACTGGTAAGTGGTCTAAGGTTAATGATTTAAAGAACACTGGGCTGATTCAACATGGTGACCAATACTTTACTGACCAAGAATTAGTTGATGCGGCTAAAAAATACGGTAGCTTAATTGACGATGGTAACGTACGTGACCCGAACGCTTATATCCCATGGGATGTTTCTAGGCAACGTCACCTAGACGCTGGTATTACTGAAGATAAAGCATTGGAAAATTGGGTAGACGCTTTCAGAGAGGGTCGTGGTAGGTTGAATATGCCACCAGTAGATGGCATGGCTAAAGGCGGACTGGTACACATGGCTCCCGGTGGACTAATTGGACTAGGTGAGAACGCAGTCAAATGGGCATCACAACTAGCTAAGACTATCAACTCCCACAAGATGGAGTCCATGTCAGGTGAGCAGTGGATGAAGTGGCTCAATGCTAATGCCCCTAAGAGCGCCAAGAAGGAGGCTCTAGCCTCTGGTACGCTCGACTGGCTACCACAACAAGGTAAAGTCAGCAAGAGTGCCATCATCGAGCATATGAAGGCTAATGCGCCAGAGATTAGGACTACTAAGTTTAGTGACAACCCCAAGCCCGGAATGCAAGCTAGGTTCGAGGAGTTGCGTAACGAGGGTGAGGTAAGACGCTTGACCCCAAGTGAGCGTGATGAGATAGAGGAACTTGAGCAGAAATTAGAGGACACACCAAAGACTAAGTACGATGAACACGTACTCCCCGGTGGTAAGAACTACAGGGAGATGACGCTTTCTATTGGTAACCCAATTGCCGATGACTACATCGTCCCCGGAGCGCATACCTACGGCATCACCGATTCTGACGTCAACCGAATACTACATATGCGTATGAACGACAGACCTTACAAAGGGGGCAAAGCCCTCAACCTAGAGGAGCAACAGTCAGACTGGGCGCAGCGTGGTAGGAGCGAAGGGTTTCAAAAGCCAGCAAAGCCAATATCGGTCGAGACGTACGACAGAGTGAATCATTTGGAGGCCGAGGCAAGAAGGAGGCAAATAACGGATGCTGAAATAGATGAGTTGATTAACCTCAAACGCTTGCTACCTACCAAGGCTGACAAAGGTCTGCCATCTGGCCCTTACGTTGAGAACACAGATGACTGGACTAAGCTAGGACTACGCAACGCCATCAAAGAAGCTATAGAGCAAGGACACAATGCTGTCACTTGGACTGGTGGTGACGCACAAGCTAATAGGTGGAGTAACGAAGGGCTTAAACATTACTACGACCAGATAATGCAATACAACGCTAACGACATATTAAAGAAAGAGATGGGACTCGCAGAGCGTGTTGGTGATTTTGACGTAGGTACAGGTGTGCCACACCAAGGCTTCAACATCACACCAGAGATGATTGACTACGTCGAGAAGAATGGACTGCAACGCTTCCAAGACGGCGGACAAGCCCATTACAACAAGGCTGAGCAAGTGGTTGAGTCTACCCAAGACCTAATCGACAAGTTCGTAGAGATGTACGAGAAGGCTAGCGGTAAAGAGCCTAAGCCACCTAAAGAAGTATTCCGTGACCCTTGGCACATGAAGGACGGAGGGGCTCCACCTAGGCGTGACGTGTCTGAGCTGATACCGTTCTCACCTCACCTGCCATCTGCTGTGTCTGCTGGACTTGATTGGGTAAAGGGCAAGGTACTGGACGAGGCTAAGACCTACAGCAACCCAAGAGCTATACCAGATGTAGCGGCTAACGTAGCGTCTGACTGGGCTGGTATGCCTGTGGACATAGCCAAGATACTTGCTGACGTTGCTGACTACGGTGGCGAGAAGGTTGCCCGTGCTATTACTGGTAGGTCATCTAAGAAGCTATCTGACTTAGTCAAAGAAGACGAACACGAGAAACCGACGTTCGGGTCGTCTGAGTACATCAAGGACTACCTCAAAGAGAAGGGCATAACGACAGGTACAGAGCGCCCTATTAGTGAGTTCGCCGCATTCCCTGTAGCACCTGCGTTGCTACGTGGTGCAACTAGGACAGGCAAGAAGTATCTGAACCAACCACCACACCTAACGCAACAAGAGTACGACGACATACTGTCTGGACAGTCCCCAAGGAAGCTACGTAACGTAGATGAGTTAATCCCTATCCATATGGGTGCAGGTGGAGCTATATCTAAGATTATTAAACCTAGCGAACTAAGCAAGCTCAAAGAGTATATGTTGCAACGTCAAGGCGCACACGGCGCTAAACGAGTTGAACGTGCCGCAGACGAAGTACCTAATCTTGAGAGTATGTATAGCCCAGAGGCTCTGGAGTGGGCATTGGGTAAGTACAACCCACAAACTGCTTTGGGAGTAATTAATCCAGCGGACTTTGAGAAGTATGCCGCCCCAATCCCATCTTCGAGTCGCAATACATCAGGTCGTGCAACCTCACACGCCGATATGAGTAAGCACAATACTGATACAGATGAATATGTTAAATATTTACAGTCTGTCAAGGGATTTAGTGAAGTGCCCATGTTGCAATTTGACAAAAGTGAGGCTGGTCTGCCAATAATGCCAAGCATCAGGGGGCATGAAGGTAGGCACCGTAACAGAGCATTAGCCAACAGAGGTGAGCAGTCCTCTTTGGTGGTGATGGCTCCAAATACTGAATTGCGTTCCGCTTTACCAAACAAGGGATTTGCAGACACACACGAACAATTCCTCAAGGCTCTCAATAAAGAGATGGAGATGACTGACAATATGGTCACACCACAAACCTACACCATCCCAAGGGACAACGATAAGTCAATCTTCGAGCAAGAGAGACGTATTATCAGACCAAACATACGTCTACCAGAGATGTTCTCCGAAGGTGGCGTAGCATCTAAGCGTAACGTAAACGAGTTGCACCCCTTATATTAAGAAGGTACTAGATAAATGGAAATGCCAATAGACCCAGAGTATGGACGCAATATCCCACCAGTAACCGAAACGGATGACGGTGGTGCCATTGTGGATATGCCAGATGACGAGCAAGGTGAAGTCGAGGAGCTAGACGACGGCTCTGCTGTAGTGCATATGCCTGAGTTTAAAGGCCCATCAGACGACGAAGACTTCTACTCCAACCTAGCCGAGACTATCGACATTCTGGACATGGGTAGATTGGCTGGGCGCTACCTTGACTTCTTAGAGAAGGACAAGGAGGCACGCGAGAAACGCGACAAACAATACGAAGAGGGACTAAGACGTACTGGTATGGGAGACGACGCCCCCGGTGGTGCTATGTTCTATGGCGCATCTAAGGTAGTCCACCCAGTAATGGCTGAGGCTTGCGTAGACTTCGCATCCCGTGCCATCAAGGAGCTGTTCCCACCAGATGGCCCTGTACGTACCAAGATACTTGGCGAGGTTACCGACGAGAAGGTAGACCGTGCTGAACGTAAGCGCGACTACACCAACTGGCAATTGACCGAGCAGATTACTGAGTTTAGGGACGAGCAAGAACAACTGCTTACCCAACTACCACTAGGTGGCTCACAGTTTATGAAGATGTGGTACGACGAGAAGAAGCGCAGACCTTGTGCTGAGTTCGTTGCTATCGACAACATCCTACTGCCATTCGCTAGTGCTAACTTCTACACAGCTCAACGAGTTAGCGAGAGGCAAGACATTACCGAGTTCGAGTTTGAGCAACGTGTTGCCCGTGGACTGTATAGGGACATCAACCTAGTCCGAGCTACAGCCGAACCAGAGGCTACTGCCTCAGAGAAGGCTAACGAGAAGATTGAAGGCAAGCAGTACAGCGATAATCAAGACGGGTTACGTACTGTATTCCACATCTACACATGGCTAGACCTAGATGATGACGCTAGGACTAAGGGCGAGACTGCCCCCTACATCCTAATGATAGACGAGCTTGAGTCCAAGATACTCGGCATCTATCGTAATTGGGAAGAGGGCGACGACACCTTCACTAAACTAGATTGGCTTGTAGAGTTCAAATTCATACCGTGGAGGGGCGCATACGCAATTGGGCTACCTCATCTTATCGGAGGTCTTTCTGCCGCCCTTACGGGGTCTCTGAGGGCTCTGTTGGACACTGCACACGTAAACAACTCCCTCACGATGCTAAAGCTCAAGGGAGCCAAGATTTCTGGTCAGAGCCAACAGGTCGAGATTACTCAGATTACCGAGATTGAAGGCGCACCCGGAGTTGATGACATTCGCAAGATTGCCATGCCTATGCCATTCAACCCACCTAGCCCAGTTCTGTTCCAGTTGCTAGGATGGCTAGACAGTGCCGCCAAGGGCGTAGTTACTACAGCAGAGGAGAAGATAGCTGATGTCACCTCCAATACGCCTGTGGGTACCACACAAGCCCTTATAGAGCAAGGTGCGGCTGTGTTCTCTGCTATCCACTCCAGACTACACGATAGTCAGCGTAGGGTATTGCAAGTTCTGGGTCGTATTAACCGTTGGTACTTGGAAGACCAACGCAAGGGTGACATCGTTGCTGACCTAGAGATTAGCCGTGATGACTTCCTACGCAATAGCGACATCATCCCAGTATCTGACCCACATATCTTTAGTGAGACACAAAGGATTGCCCAGTTGCAGTCCGTACTACAGTTAAGTAGCCAGTTCCCCGGAATGATTGACCCTAGGGCGGTGGTATCAAGAATGCTAAAACAGCTCAAGGTGCCAGACATCAACGAGCTGATGCCCAATACAAGCAAACCTACAGAGCTAGATGCCGCAGACGAGAATGCTGCTATGGCTTTAGGTAAAGCTGCCTACGCATACCCTCGGCAAGACCAATTGGCACATATACAGACGCATTTGACGTTTGCCCTAGACCCTGCCTTGGGTAGCAATCCACTTATAGCGCCTACGTATATACCACAGGCACTAGAGCATATTAAGCAACACATGATGCTGTGGTACACAAGCCAGATGAAGGGCTACGTAACCACAGGCTCTGACATCAAGCTAGGCAAGTACGAGAGCAACAAGCTCGCGTCTGAGGTAGACAAGGCTATTGCTCTGGCGTCTGACCACGTCAAGCTAGATACAGCTCAGGTGTTCCAAGGTGTCATACCTGCGCTACAGCAACTAGGTCAGCTAATGCAACAGTTCGCACCTAAGCCACCACAGGATGCTGAGTCTGCCGCTATCTTGCAAGCGTCTATGGCTGAGACACAGCGTCGTGCCGCTAACGACCAAGCTAGGTTGGGACTAGACACAACCAAGATGAACCAAGGATTTGCAGACAAGCAAAGCGCTAGACAGATTCAGGTGGCTATGAACGCCGAGAACAACCTGACTCAAGAGCGTATCAAGACAGCGGAGTTGACAGTAGATGAACTTAGACTCCAACGTGAGCAAGAAGAAACAGCAATAAAGCTGAACCAAGTAACACAACGTAACCTAGGGAGATAACCATGGCAAATGATGTAAAAGAGTTGCAAAGTGAAGGCGTCAAACAACACACACGTATTGCTACGGGTGCGTGGATTGATGGTAGTGAGTTTAAGGAGAAGGGTTCAGCGACTATGCCACTAGCTAATAGTGACCATGGAAACTTTACAAAGTCCTCTATTGAGAAGTCTAACGCGTGAGGTACATTTCCGACATCATTTCAGCCGTGAAGGCTGAGCAGGCACGGATAGCCGAGTCGTTGACAGCAGGTAATGTTGTTAACTTCGAGACCTATCAGCGCCTTGTCGGACAGCACCAAGGGTTAGTCAAATCTTTAGAGATTATTGAAAATCTTTTAAAGGAAGATGAAAATGAGTAATAGCACGGTAGCCGTTGATTCGGCTGAGGTAGCGGATTCTTTTCCGCAGGTAGACCCCGGAGCTTTGCCGTTAGGCGCACGCGTACTTGTACAACTGCGTAAGACAAAAACAAAGACTGCATCTGGGATAATTTTACCTCAAGAAACTAGAGACACCGAGAGGGCGCAGAACCCTGTAGGCAAGGTGATTTCAGTAGGCCCGTTGGCGTTCAAGAAACGCGACACAATGGAGCCGTGGCCTGAAGGGTCATGGTGTGAGGTAGGTGACTATCTACGTGTTCCTAAGTGGACTGGAGATAGATGGGAAGTTCGTGTCGCAGACGACGAGAGTATCGAGTTTATGATTATGAACGACCACGAAGTAATCGCTAAGATTACGGGCAATCCATTACAGACAAAGGCATTCATATGAGTAAAGACCAAGCATCGCAAGAAGCAAAGGAGATGATGACTATTCAGGAGGGCGTAGACGGCGGTGCCGTTGTAGACCTACCCGATAGCATTCCATCCCCTCATGTTCAGGCTGGTGAAGAGAGTGATGCCTCCGATGAAGCCGCTGAACGTAGAGAGATAGCTGAAACTGGCTCTGTAGACCCTGAAATGGACGAGATGCGTGCTGCTAAACGCAACAAACGTCGTGCCAAGAAGGACTACCACAAGCAAGTTGAGGTAGAAAAAGACGTAAAACTGAATCATTTGACGCGACAGAACCAAGAGTTGCTTGAAAGACTGTCCTCTTTAGAGAAGAAGTCCCACGGTTCGGAGATTGCACGCATTAATAAGGCAATTGAAGACCAAGAGAGCAGAATTCATTACGCTAAAGGCAAAATGTCAGAGGCTACATCGACTGGTAACGGTGATTTACTCGCCAATGCACAGGAAATGTGGTTTGAGGCACGCAGAAGCCATGAGGCGCTTGAGAATCTGAAGAGTAGAGCTGTTCAGCCCCAAAGGCCGAACACTATTCAGGCCCCAGACCCCATGCTACAGCGTCATGCGAGCGAATGGATGATGAACAACTCATGGTATGACCCTAATGGGAAAGACCCTGATTCTCGTCGTGCGTTAAATGAAGACCAAATCCTTGCGGATGAGGGCTACGACCCAAGAACTGCCGAATATTGGGAAGAGCTTGATAATCGCTTGCAAAAGTACATTCCACACCGTTATACTGTGGATAATGACGAAAGACCGTCTCAAAGAACTAGACCGAAGAGTGTTGTCACAAGTTCAGGACGAGAATCTTCGCCGAGTAATAGTGGTGGAAGAAACGCATTCCACTTATCACCAGAAAGGGTGAGAGCTATGAAAGATGGAGGCTATTGGGAAGACCCTGAGAAGCGTGCGAAGATGATTCGCAGTTACGCACTTGCAGATAAACAATCAGAAAGTAATAGGAGATAGAAATGGATACTCGTATAAAGAAATCATTGTCAACTGGTGGACGCGAAAATCGCGGGAGTCTTGATAAAGTTCGAGAGGCACCAGAGGATAAGTTTATTTCAGCCGAAGAGCGTCGAAAGATGTGGAAGGATGAATGGACACAAAGTGCATTGCCCAATGTCCCTAATTTAAAGGGGTGGCATCTTTGCTGGTTATCAACAACCAACAGCTATGACAGCATTGACAAGCGGATTCGACTAGGGTACGTACCTGTGAAAGCAGATGAGTTACCAGAGTTTGACAATCACCGCGTAAAGGCTGGCGAACACGTAGGTTATGTAGCGTGTAATGAAATGTTGTTATATAAGATTCCGATGGATTTATATCAGGATGTTATGGCACATTTCCACCATGAGGCACCTCTTGAGGAGGCGAATAAAATCAAACTTCAAGCAGAGGCAGCAGCAGGGGCACGCGACAGGAACGGGAGAAATCTCGCTCAGGTTGAAGGCGAAGGATTGGGCGAAATAGACAAACCGATGCCATCTCCGCAATTTGCGGGGTAGGCTTTAAAATATAAAGGAGTTATTTATGTCTGCAACCTCTGCTCCGTTCGGTCTGCGTCCTGCGTTCCATCCATCTGGTTTGGATAGAGCGCAAGCGCTTGCTGGCGGAATTGCATCAGCCTATGCCGATAACATCTTGAAGGGTCAAGCCATCACGTATGTTCAAGCTACAGGAAATATTGAAATAGTAGCTGGTACCGAAGCCTTCTCTGGCGCCTTTGCTGGTGTCGAGTGGACTGACGTTACTGGACGTCGCCGCGTATCGAACTTTTGGCCTGCAAACACCGCATACCAAACAGGTTCATGCGTAGCATATTTTTACAACGACCCTAACATCGTGTATGAGATTCAAACAGATGCTACCGTTGCACAGACTACTCTCGGAAACGAAGCAAATCTGAGCAATCTAAACGCTGGTTCAACTTCTACAGGATTGTCCCAAGCCACTCTATCAGCCTCTATGGTTGGTACTGGTGTTCAAGGACAGATGAGAATCGTTGATTTAGCTCCTTATGCGGATAACGCTTGGGGTGACCCATTCGTAATAGTACGTGCTACTGTGGCTAAAACCCAGTTCGTGGCTCCGTCTGTTGCTATTTAATAAAGGAGACTAGAACATGGCCGCACCAATGCGTAGTACGGACTTTAGAAGCATCGTTGAACCAATCCTTAACGAATGCTTCGATGGAGTCTATGACCAACGTACCGATGAATGGTCACGCGTTTTCCGTGAACAAGAAGGTATTCCACGTAACTACCACGAAGAGCCAGTCCTGTACGGATTTGGCGCAGCACCTCAATTGCCTGATGGAACACCTGTTACCTATCAGCAAGGTGGTGTACTCTTCCTCAAGCGCTATGTATACAACGTCTATGGCCTAGCCTTTGCGTTGACCAAAGTGCTAGTAGAAGATGGCGACCATATCCGTATTGGTCAGGTGTATGCAAAGCATCTTGCTCAGTCATTGATTGAGACCAAAGAGACTTTGTCAGCTAACGTGCTTAATCGTGCTTTCAATGCAGCATACCCCGGTGGTGATGGCGTTGAGTTGAACGCAACTAACCACCCTATCGTTAACGGTACTGCCAGCAACTTGCTGACAACTGCCGCTAACTTGTCGCAAACATCTCTTGAGCAAATGCTTATCCAAATCCGTCAGGCAGTGGATAACAACGGCAAGAAGATTCGTTTGGTTCCACGCCAATTGGTTGTGGCTCCGGGCAACATCTTCCAAGCTGAAGTATTGCTGAAGAGCGTATTGCGTTCGGGTACTGCTGACAACGACATCAACCCAGTTAAGTCAATTGGACTGTTGGATGAGGGAGCTGCTGTATTGTCCCGTCTGACTAGTGCAACTGCATTCTGGGTACAAACTGATGCTCCTGAAGGTATGAAGTTGCTGATGAGACGTAAACTTGAAAAGACCATGGAAGGTGATTTCGAGACCGACTCAATGCGCTACAAAGCCACAGAGCGTTACGATGTTGGCTTTACCGACTGGCGTGCTATGTACGGCACACCGGGAGTGTAATAGTTAGTTGTAAATAGTAGTAAATTCTAGGGTTTCGACTCGTTAGACTGTCCTAGCAGACGCATACAAGACTAACGAGTCATTTACTTTGTATGGAGGAAAATAATAATGGGACAAACAACTTTTTCAGGCCCGGTAACATCAAAGGCAGGTTTTAATTCTGATGACACACTAAATTCTACTGATTTAGCATCAGGCTCTTATAATTTAACAGACTTTACTGTACGCCCTGCTGTAACCTATACAGGCACGGTAGCAGCTTTAGTAGGCGCAGTAAATCAACGCACAGCGGGTGTTTCAGGTGGTAACATTTTCGGATGTTATGCTCAAACATCATTTTCTAATAACCCAACAAGCACACTAACAGGTTTAAACACTGCTGTTTATGGCGTGGTTGACTGTGGTTCTAGCACATCTATTGGAGCAGCTTACGGAGCAGTTTTTGATTTTGCGCAATTTGCAGGAACAAGAGCTTCAGCACCAAAAGCATTTATAGGGTTCGGTGAAGAATCTTCTGCAACTAATCCTTGTTTAAATTTACTTGAAGTTGGTAGAACTGGCAAAAATGTGGCTGCAGGTTTAGCAGTTACAGCAGGAACAGCATCTACCCCTGCAGGTCAAATTAGAGTTTTAGTAAATGGTTCTATTCGTTATATCCAATTATATTCAACCTCAATATAATGACTGAACACGATATACAAGAAAGACTTAAATCTTTGGACGCCCAACGTATTCAAATGGAAGCAAATCTAAATGCAATAGGTGGGGCTATCCAAGAGTGCCATTTTTGGTTAGCAAAGTTCAGTCAATAACGAAAAAGGAAAATAAAATGGGTCAATTTAAACCGATGGTAAAAATGGAGACCACAGAGCCTTCAGTAATACTGAAACTCAAAAGTGGTGGTCATGTGAACATGAAGAAGGGTGGTAGCACCTCTCATGGTCATAAAGCAATGGGTAGGGCTGACGGCGGTATCATGGACGCACTAGCTGGAACACCGTCACTTGTTGGTCGTCCTGCTATGGCGGCTCCAGTCCAAAAGATTGGCAAGCCATCCATGTCAGCACGTCGTAAGGCAATGATGGCTAAGCCAGCAATGTCAATGGCACCTGTTATGAAAGAAGGTGGCAAGGCTGATATGGCTGAAGACAAAGCTATGGTCAAGAAAGCCTTCAAGCAACACGACGCTCAGCAACATAAGAACGGTAAGGGAACTAAATTGGCGCTTAAAAAAGGCGGCAAGATGGCTACTGGTGGAGTCGTTCTTGGTAATGGTGGCGGTTACAAGACTGGTGGCGTTGTCCTAGGCAATGGCGGTGGTTACAAAGATGGTGGTATGGCTTGCGCTACTGGTGGAGTTGCCTTGGGTAACGGTGGTGGCTACAAAAAAGGGGGTAAGACCTCAAAAAAAGCCTACGCGGCGGGGGGTACTGTTAATTCAGGCAAACCTGTCGCGATGCCTCAAGGTAGCAAGAAGCCACAATCACCTGTAAGCATCAGCAAGCTAGCTGGTACCTACAAGAAGGGTGGTAGAGCAACTCCTGCTGAGAAACGCGAAGAGTCTGCATTCAATTCAGAGAATGCTACTGCTATGCGTCAATCTAAGGCTGATAGTAACCTGAAGTATGGAAAGGGTGGAGCCGTTACCGAAAGGGATTTGGAGCTTATGGAAACAATTGGCGACCCATATTCTATTGAAATGAGGAAATCAAGGCTAAGCGATGAAGAAGCCAGAAGAATGGCTGAAATGCGACCACCAAAGGGACACGCGGCGGAAGCCAATCGTATCCGTCAAGCCTTACAGGCCACAGGTACTGGTTCTATTTCTGATGCTGAGACCAAAGGTTACGAAGACCATTATGCTAGGGAGAAAGCTGAAAATGAGGCTGATGCTCAGGCTATGCGAGACATGATGATGTACCTACCTAACAAGGCTGCTGATTTATTTCATAAGCTACATGGGCAAGGTTCTGTCACAGAAGCAGAGCGTGAAGCTACTCGCACTATCGCACCTGTAAAGCCGTAAAGTAACAAAATAGATGGGGGGTTCGCCCCCCACTTATCACTGGAGGTAGAATGAGTACACTAACAAATGTTTTCTCAGCTAACAGCAGTTCTACTGGGACTATTTACGCTGGCGCAACAAACCTTGCTGGGTATCAGATTCTGTCTGGTGGAACAGCTGGAAATATAGTTTTTCGTGATGGAGGTTCTGGTGGAACCGTTTTGTTGACAATAAGCATTGCCACCACAGCCAATCCGTTTGCAAATCAAATCCCCGGAAACGGAATTAGATTTAATACAGACATTCATGTGACGCTACCAGCAAGTGCGTCAGTAACTGTTTTCTGCGGATAATGCCAAGCAAATCACCATCTCAGCACAAACTTATGGCGGCTGTCGCACATAACCCTGCGTTCGCCAAGAAGGTGGGCATTCCTACAAAAGTGGGAAAGGAGTTTACCAAAGCTGACGAAGGTAAGAAATTTAAAGGGGGCGGTTTATATGAAAACATTCATCGCAAACAGCAAAGAATTGCTGATGGCTCTGGTGAACGTATGCGTAAGGTTGGTTCAAAAGGTGCCCCAACTGCTGAATCATTTAAGAAGTCAGCCAAAATAATAAAAAGATAGTACCAAAAGGTCATGTAAGGTACAATAATAAAACAAGCACTTGGTAAATTTAAATGGCTTACTCAGGCACAGTTGGCACAACGGTAATCAATGTTCAGAAGCTCATAGACCATGGGGCTAGGCGTTGTGGAAAGCTAGCTGAAGAGCTGACCTCTGAGCAAGTTCTATCAGCTCGTGAATCCCTGTACTTCTTCCTATCTAGCCTGATTAATATCGGCATCCAATACTGGGCTATAAACAAAGAGGTTATAGGACTAACCCCAAACCGTTACATATACAACCTACCCAAAGGCTCAGTTGATGCCTTGAATGTGCTGTACCGCACCATGGAACGCCCAACAGGGCAATATACTACCTCTGCTGGTGGTGTAGTAGCCAATGTGTACGATGGTGACACTTCAACCTTCTGCGTACAGAACTCAGCGAATGGCAACATCGCAGTCAATTACGGCACAAACAATCCTCAGTACATTGGCTCTATAGGAATACTCCCTTATGTGGCTGGAGGCGGTAGTGCTGTATTGAACTATGTATACGAATTCTCTACAGATGGCAGTACATGGAACAACCTTTACACTGGAACTGACGTAGCAGTCTCAGACAATGAGTGGGTATGGCAAGATATAGACCCCGGACAGAATGTTTTGTACTATCGGATGAGGGCTACAGGCGGTACTACGTTGAGCCTGAGAGAGCTGTATTTTGGCAATAACAGCACAGAGCTACAAATGTCACGACTCAACCGTGACGACTACACTAACCTACCCAACAAGAATTTCACAGCCAATCAGCCATTCCAATACTGGTTCGATAGGACAATACCTTTGCCTACCGTGTATCTTTGGCCTACCCCATCAGATGCCTTCGTGCAGATGACAGTGTGGTACTCACGCCAGATAGAGGACGTTGGCGCTCTCACAGACGAACTAGAGATACCTCAGCGTTGGTACGAGGCTGTCTTGATGAACCTGTCTCACAGGATGAGCCTAGAACTACCACAGGTGGGCTTGGATAGGATTCAGTACCTAGAGAAAATGGCAGTTCAATATCTTAATGAGGCTGAGCAGGAGGAGCGCGACAAGTCGCCTATCTACTGGGCTCCCAATATTTCAGTGTATACACGCTAATGCCCATCTTCATGGACACGCGTGGTCTCACATCCTTAGCGATAGGGGTATGTGACCGCTGTAAAATGAAGAGGGCGTTTGTAACGCTAGGGCCTGACCCCAACTTCCCCGGACTTCGGGTATGCGAGGAAGGGTGCAAGGATAACTTCGACCCCTATCGCTTACCAGCACGTAAGACAGAACGTATTAATTTAAGGTTCCCACGCCCAGACGTTAGTGTGGCGCTTGACCCTAATGCACTTGTTACTACTGGCAATGCACAGCTTGTTATTTCTCCAGAACAGAACACGCAAACGCCTGAAAATAATGGTAATCTTGATAACTTAAATCTGAGTCCCTAAATATGGCAAATGTGCAAATAACCGACCTTCCCTCCGCAGGAGCTATTACTGGCACCGAGGCTGTACCTATCGTACAGAATGGGGTGACAGTACAGACTACTACGTCGGCAATATCATCCTCCCCTAACCAAACACAGACCTTCTTAACTGTAAACGCAGAGGCTACTCTAGCTAACAGTAGATACGTTGGAGTTGGCTCTGGATTGCAGATTACTGACGGCGGAGCGCAGAGTCTTCTACAGATTAATCTAACAGGCGCGGCACAGGCTCTAGGAACGCTAGGAAACGGTTTTGTTGTAAAGACTAGTGCTAGTACCCTAGCCAACAGAAACATCGCTGTAACAGGCTCAGGATTGGCTGTAACCAATGGTGATGGTCAGTCTGGCAATCCAGTTGTAGCTTTGGCTGGTTTACCGCTATCTTTATCACAAATGATAGGGACTGGCTTAGTTGCCATGAACGCTAGTACGACCCTAGCACCAGTTACTATTGTTGGTACAACCGACCAAATATCTGTCGCTAATGGCAATGCATCTGCTGGCAATCCGACGATAGCTATATCTAGCAACCCAGTATTGCCCGGTGTAGCTGGCGTGTCATTGCCTAGTGGGACTACGGCTAATAGGGCTGTGTCTCCACCAAATGGCACTATTAGATACAACACAGACAACTCTACATTAGAGGGTTACACCGCTAACGCATGGAACTCTATAGCGGCAGGACTTGGCGTTACAGCCGTAACGGCTGGCACAGGATTAGATGTAGGCGCAGGCCCACAGGGTACAATCACATCAACAGGTACGCTAAACCTAGCTAATACAGCCGTAACAGCCGCATCGTATGGCTCCGCTACTGATGTCGGAACCTTCACGGTCAACGCTCAAGGTCAACTGACTGCCGCCGCTAACGTGGCTATCAGCGCCGTTTCAATTGGGGCGGTAACCGCCGTCAACGGTACAGCAAACGAAATAACCTCAACGGGCACATCAACTGTCACGTTGTCTTTGCCTAATGCCTTGACCTTTACAGGTAAGACCGTAACGGATGGCACGTTCAACATGACCTCGGCAACCGTTGGGGCAGACACTGTCACAACCAATACCGCAGCTCAGACGCTGACCAACAAGACCATAAGTGGTGCAACCAATACTTTGAGTAATATTGGTAATGCTTCGCTCACCAACAGCTCTGTGACCTACAACGGTGTCACGGTGGCTTTGGGCGCTTCTGGAACGATTACTGCGAATACAACAAATCCTCTGACCATTGGCACAGGATTGAGTGGCACTTCGTACAACGGCTCTTCTGCCGTCACGATTGCTATTGACTCAACTGTTGCCACATTAACTGGCACTCAGACGCTAACAAATAAAACAATCAGTGGCTCAAACAATACTTTGAGCAACATTGGCAATGCCTCGTTGACCAACTCCTCTGTGACTGTTGGAACAACTGCGATTGCTTTGGGTGCATCAAGTCTTACTTTAGGTGGATTGACTTCGGTTGCTGTAACTCAAGACCCCGTGTCGGCGCTGGAATTGGCTACCAAGCAGTATGTTGATGCAGTAGCCCAAGGATTAGACCCTAAAGCCTCTTGCGTGGCGGCAACAACAGCCAACATCACCCTGTCTGGAACGCAAACTATTGACAGTGTAGTGTTGATTGCTGGGGATAGGTGTTTGGTTAAAGACCAAACCTTGAGCCAAGACAACGGAATTTATTTGGTTGCGTCGGGCGCATGGACTCGTGCAACGGATATGGACAATTGGCTAGAAGTCCCCGGCGCGTTTACCTTCATTGAACAAGGAACCCTATATGCTGACACTGGTTGGGTTTGCACTTCAAATGCTGGTGGCACTTTAGGCACAACCCCCATCACTTGGGTTCAATTTGCTGGTGTGGGCGCATACACCGCAGGTACAGGACTAACCCTTACAGGAACGCAGTTCAGTATCACAAACACCGCTGTCACCGCGGCATCGTATGGCTCTGCCACTCAGGTAGGTACGTTTACAGTCAATGCACAGGGTCAGTTGACTCTTGCATCCAACGCCTCAATTGCGATTGACGGTAACCAGATTACCTCTGGCACTGTGGCAGTCGTCAATGGCGGCACAGGGGCAACAAACGCTACTGATGCAAGAACTAACCTAGTTGCCGCTAAGTCAGGCACTAACAGTGACATTACAGAGTTGTATGCTCTAAACGGAACATCTTATGGCGTGGCTTATCAAAACGCTGGAAATCAACTTATAATGGGGTCAGCATTGACATTTGACGGCGCAATGTTATTTGTACCGGGCGGAATATCTGGAGGAACATTTTAAATGGCACAAGCAAATTACACCCCAATTCAGTTGTATTACAGTACGACTGCGGCGGCTGCTCCAACTTCTGGCAACCTTGCTAATGGTGAGTTGGCGATAAACATCACTGACGGCAAGCTGTACTACAAAGATAATACAGGTACCGTTAAGCTACTTGCTGATAACGCAGTAACCACACCAGTAACCTCAATAACCTTCGCGTCAACTGGCCTGACTCCTTCTACAGCGACGTCTGGTGCTGTTACAGTCGGTGGAACCCTAGCGATTGGTAACGGTGGAACAAACATAACCACATACACCACTGGTGACATTTTATACGCTTCAGCTACGAACGTATTATCTAAGCTAGCTTCGACGACAGCTGGTTATGTATTAACAGCTGGAGGCGTTGGAGTCGCTCCAGCGTGGGCGGCATCTACTGGTGGGGTGACATCATTCAGCGCAGGCACAACAGGCTTAACGCCAAATACCGCAACCACAGGCGCAATTACCTTAGCTGGTACATTAGCAATAGCCAACGGAGGAACAGGTCAGACTACAGCTAATACAGCGTTTAATGCCCTAGCCCCATCCCAAGTGTCAGCAAATGGCAAGTACCTAACGTCTGACGGAACTAACACAAGTTGGGGTACCGTATCTGCTGGTGCTTCTCTAAGTAACGACACAGCTACTGCTACTGATGTATACCCAATGTTCGCGGCAGCTACATCTGGCACACCTACGACAGTTTACACAAGTAATGCTAAACTACTGTACAAGCCATCTACTGGTGAATTTCAAGCGTCAGTCCCAGTAGCATTAAATGGATTGTTTGTAAATGCAACTACATTGGTGGCGAGTTATACCGTTGCTTCTGGTCAAAGCGCACAAAGTGTTGGTGGAACAAGTGGTTTCACAATACCCGGTGGTTTAAGCGTAACCATATCCAGCGGAAGCCGTTGGGTTGTACTTTAAGGATAATATATGTCAAGCATAATCGTATCTGGAGACACGAGTGGTAGTGTCACACTAAGCGCACCTGCGGTATCAGGCTCTAGCGTACTAACACTTCCTGTCGCAACAGACACATTAGTCGGGAAGGCTACGACTGATACGCTGACGAATAAGAGCATAGCAGCCACACAGTTAACTGGAACGGTGGCAGTAGCTAATGGTGGTACAGGAGTAACAACAAGCACAGGAAGCGGTGCTAATGTATTAGGCACTTCTCCGACTTTAGTAACTCCTTTACTTGGTACACCTACGAGTGGTGTATTGACTAATTGTACTGGGATAGCTAAAGCAGCCTTACCTACAGGTAGTGTGTTGCAGGTTGTTAGTGCGACTAAGACAGATACTTTCACAAGTGCAGTAACAGCTACTTGGACAGACATTACGGGTATATCAGTTGCAATTACTCCAACTTCTGCTACATCTAAAATATTTCTTATGTGTACTGTGCAAGGGGCTATATATAGACCGGGAGCATCAGCCGTAATGTTAAGACTGGTACGAGATTCAACCGCCATTGGCATAGGTGATGCCGCATCAAATCGAACAAGAATGACTTTTGGTGCGTCTGTTGTCTCTAATGATTCAGTAGCATCAACAACAGTTAATTATTTAGACTCACCAACAACTACATCATCAACAACGTATAAAGTGCAGTTTTTTCAAAGTGCTGCAACTATACAAATTAACAGAACTGTTACTGATGCTGATGCTACTGATAATGGAAGGTGTGTTAGTTCAATAACAGTCATGGAGATAGCAGGATGAACCATAAAGCTATATATGCGCTATATCCTCAAGTAGTCACTATTGATGATGGGGTTGGTGCAACAGATAAAGACGGCAATAAGGTTGAGATTGACTTATCACTTGTTAATGCTTGGATTGACCCAGAGGCTTATAAATCATTAAGACAATATCCATCCATAGGTGACCAACTAGATGCTATTTGGAAGGGCGGAGATGCTCAAGCAGATATGCTTAAACAAGTAATGGCGGTTAAAACTAAGTACCCTAAAGGATAAAACATGGCAAGCACGATAAGCGCAGTAAAGGACATCTCTAATGCAAAGTAGTGTCTATTGGATACACCATCCTGAACAAACTAATATGTTTACTCAGGGGTATATTGGTGTGTCTAAAGACTTACAAAGAAGATTTAGCTCGCATAGAGCCAAGCCGTCTAATTTGCATATGAAACACGCTATTACAAAGTACGGTTGGGATACCTTAATCAAAGAGGTTATTGTTATTGCCAGCAAGGAGTATTGTTTGGAAGTTGAAACCAAACTAAGACCTACAGATAAAATAGGTTGGAATGTTGCATTGGGAGGTGGCAATCCACCCAGTTCATTAGGTAAAACATTTAAGCATACTGATGAAGCTAAAGAAAAGAATAGACAAGCTCATTTAGGAAAAAAAACTTCTGAGGAAACAAAGAGAAAGTTAAGCGCGAGTCATAAAAAAATAGCGAGTGCTACAAGATTTGTTAAGGGTCAGGCTCCATACAATAAAGGAGTACCTTGTACCCCTGAACAATTAGCATTACTGAGAGGGTATCGGCTAGGTAAGCCAAGCCCAAGAAAGGGTGTTATTCTTTCACAAGATATTAGGGATAAGATTTCTGCATCTAAGATGGGAACAAAGCTAACCCAAGAACATAAAGACAGGGTAAGAAAAGCTAATTTAGGCAGAAAACATAGAGTCGTAGTATGCCAACATTGCCAGAAATCTGGTGGCATACCAGCCATGAAAAGATGGCATTTTGATAATTGTAAGAAAAGGGAGAACATATAATGGCGAGTGTTATCGCGGCAGGTACGACAGCAGGCACCGCCCTAAACTTTTCGGGGGACACTAGCGGCAGTTTGCAACTACAAACTAACGGAACTACTACTGCTGTCACTATATCTACAGCACAAGTAGTAACGCTTGCACAGCCCCTTCCTGTGGCTAGTGGGGGGAGTGGTGTCACTACTAGCACAGGAACAGGTGCTAATGTATTGGGGACTTCTCCTACTCTCACCACTCCAGTTATCAATGGGTTTACGGGAGATACATCTGTCATCAACATCGGCTCTGGTCAGGTTTATAAAGATGCTAGTGGTAATGTGGGGATTGGGACTAGTTCGCCCGCTTACCCGTTGACTCTTGGAAACAACAAGCAGTTTGGCGCTCTTAATACTGCTGGCGCTGCCGTTCCTTTGGCAATACTAAATGGTAGTAACAACTTAATTTTTGGCGATGACAGCGTAAATACAGGAACTTTAACTATTCAGTCTAGAGGTAACACTCTTTTCAGTTTGAATGGTTCAGAACAAATGCGTATCGACTCTACTGGTCTACTCAAATTTAACTCTGGTTACGGTTCTGTTGCCACTGCATACGGATGTCGTGCATGGGTGAACTTCAACGGCACTGGTACTGTGGCTATTCGTGCGAGTGGGAATGTATCTTCGATAACGGATAACGGTACTGGTGATTACACGGTGAACTTTACGACTGCTATGCCGGATGCGAATTATGTTGGAGTTGGGCAAGGCTCTCAAGTTACAACGGCAACAACATTTCAAATTGAAAATACAGCACGGACTGCAAATGCATATCGGTTTTACACAATCAGTTTTCCAGGTGCAGCTACCGATGGACTTTATGTCAGCATGGCATTTTTTAGATAGGACACCCAATGAAAAGAATAATCTACAAAACAGAATCAGGCGGTGTCGCAGTTATAGTGCCAGCAGATACTATTGAAGCCTGTATGAAAGACATACCAGAAGGTGCAATCTACGAGATAGTAGACACGGATACAGTACCAACCGATAGACATTTTAGGGATGCGTGGACATGGGCATAAATATAGACTTTGGCAAAGCAGTAGTCATCACTCAAGATAGACTCAGAGCAGAACGCAAGCCTCTAATGGAAGCACAAGATGTCCTATTCCAACGCGCATTAGAAACAGGCACAGACACTAAAGCTATCGTCGCTGAGAAGCAAAGACTGCGTGATATAACCAAGATTACTGCTACCACATTGGATGAGTTGAAAGCATTAAACGCAAAGGTAGGGATTTAATATGAGCCTAATTCTCGATGGCACAACTGGTGTCCCAGTAACCACAGTAACAGGAACTCTGCCAGTAGCCAATGGCGGTAGTGGAGTAACAACAAGCACAGGAAGCGGTGCTAATGTATTGGGTACTTCTCCTACTTTAGTAACCCCTTTGCTCGGAACTCCTACAAGTGGTGTGGCTACTAACCTTACAGGGCTACCACTTACCACAGGTGTAACAGGAACTCTGCCTGTGGCTAATGGTGGAACAGGGGTAACTACTAGCACTGGCTCTGGTGCGAATGTATTGGGGACTTCTCCTACCCTAACAACACCAGTATTAGGAACTCCGACAAGTGGTACGCTTACTAACTGTACTGGGCTCAAGTTTAATACAGGTGTAGTTAGATATAATAGTGGTAATCAGACATGGGGTGCATCAACCACCACCACCACACTAGCGCATGGGTTAGGTGTTGTACCTTCCTTAATTACTCTACAAGTAAAATGCTTAACTGCTGAAGGTGGTTGGAGTATTGGAGATACATTTTTTGTAAGTATCAATGGATGGACATCTTGCATTTTTATACCACGCGCAGATGCCACAAATATATATCTAGGATTTAGTGCGGTGACAGACTTTTGGAATACCACTTATGGTGGCATAAATGCAACCAGAGCAAATTGGGCTGTGATTGTTATTGCTTGGGCTTAAATAATGTACACACGATTCCTAATCTACTTTTTGGCAGATTTCTGCATTAACGCAGTCGGCTATTTTATAAATCCGCTATTACCTATAATAGCAGACAGCGATGGAAACCTACCCTCATGGCTACGCTGGTTTCAAACCTACGACGATACATTAGATGGTAAAGAACCGAGGTTTATCGAAGCTACCAGTTGGCTTAGAACTGATGGTGTCGCTAAAAACTTCATCTGTCAGTATGTACTGCGTGTCATGTGGCTATATCGTAACAATGCGTACGGATTTGCTTACAGCGTACTAGGCGGAACAGCACCATTCAGAACCTTGTCCGAGGATGGAGTTAACCCATCTGACCGTACTCCTGCTATAGAAGGCTCATATCTCCGTATCTTTGAAGATGCCGATGCCACAAGGTATTTCCAATATAAGCTAGTCAAAGACAGAGGTAACGGCAAGTGCTATGAAACGAGTATTGGCTGGAAGTCAAGTGGTCAGTTCGTAGCCAGATGGACTCCTTTTAGAAAATTTAATGGATAGCAACAAGGAGAGCTAAATGGACAAAATTACTATATCCGTACAAATCTTAAATCAGGTTATGGGCTATCTAGGTTCTCGTCCTTATCAGGAGGTGTATCAATTGATAACAGCCCTTCAGGATGAGGCTAAAGAACAACTTGCTGTTAAAGAGGATGAATAGTGGACTACCAGATTGTTCTTAATATCGGCGCTGGATTAATCGCATTCTTGGGTGGATGGGTATTGAATAACATCACCAAAGCCGTTGAGAGGCTTGATAACGATGCAAGAGAGTTGCCTAGGATATATGTTGCCAAAGAAGATTATCATCGGGATATAGACGCTATCAAGAGTATGTGTAAGCAGATTTTTGATAAGTTGGATAGCAAAGCAGACAAAGATGACAGGAGGTAAGGCAATTGAAATACCTACTACTTAGCTTTATGTTGTTTGGGAATGCCGTAGCTGGGACTCTTACCATCTGCCACGACACACACTTTGCTCTATGTGAGTCATCTGTCGGTCACCCCACAGGCAAGATGATTACCGTTATTAGCAACGAAGGTAAAAAGATGCAATATCCAGAGGTGGCTGTTAATTGCCCTATCGTAAGGGGTGATGCCATAGCCTATCTGGGCACAGGAACAATGGGCAATAGCTGTATCAGCAAAGACAAGAATGTGGTTTATTCCATCTGGTCTCCCATTCAACACTTTCCGCAAGAGGCTAACGCTTACTCAACCAAGACTGAAAAAGCCCAAAAAGCGGAATTTGTACAATGCCCCACCTCCTCTAAGAATACTTTCTCGCAATGCTTTAGCATGGCCTGTAAGGTAGGGAAGGTCGTTAATGGAGTGCCCACCGCAGACTGTCTGTGCCCTCAGAACTCTAATATTGAGGAAACTACGGCTGTACCATCAGGTGCCGCATTCTTTACCGTAGCTGGGCAATTCAATAAGAATGGAAAGGATGTCTGTACTAGAAACCCAGTTGGTGGGCCTGCCCCAAACTAAGGAGACGCAAATGCTAGAATTTTTAGGTAGTGGATTGTTTGGAAGCCTCTTCGGAGGACTTTTTCGTCTTGCTCCAGAACTTTTAAAGTATTTTGACAAGGCTAACGAGCGTAAGCATGAGCTTGCTATGTTTGGTCTACAGACCGACCTAGAGAAGCAACGTGGTCAGTTCTCTATGGAAGAGAAGTACGTTGACCATAGCGTAACCCAATTAAACGCCATACAAGAGGCATTTAAGGAGCAATCGGCTACCGCGTCGTCTAGTTACAAGTGGGTAGCGGCTTTATCAGCCCTAGTGCGCCCGACGGTGACTTACGTCCTATTTGGTATGTACATTTCCTTCAAGATAACCATGATGGTATACGCTATGGGTACAGGTGTTACTTGGGTGGAAATAATGAAGAACAACTGGACTATTGATGATTTCAGTATGCTGAACATGATTTTGACGTTCTGGTTCGTGGGTAGGGCGATAGAAAAATATCCAAAATGATTTCAGATGCCATTCGCCTAGCGAGTGATGCCCTCGTCAAGCCATTTGAAGGGTACGCCAAGCGATTAAGTGATGGCAGTTGTGGGGCTTACCCCGACCCCGGCACTCACGGCGCTCCTTGGACGATAGGATGGGGCTGTACTGGGAATGATATAACGCCTGATACTGTCTGGAGTAAAGACAAGGCTCAGGAAGAGCTAGACAAGCATTTGCTGTACTTTGCATCTAAGGCTATAAAGATGTCACCTAGCTTGATTGCAAGCGGAGACAGGCGATTAGCGGCAATTATAAGTTTCACCTATAACTGCGGATTGGGCAATTACCGTATATCGACCCTCAAAAAAAGGGTTGATGCTCAAGACTGGGATGGTGCCTGTGAAGAGATTGTTAAATGGAATAAAGCGTCAGGAAGAATTTTGTATGGTCTAACACGGAGGCGTTTAGCAGAATCGGCTTTACTGAGTTAGCCAAAGGGGCTAAAATGACAAATAAAAAAGGGACTTAGCAATGACCGTCGCATCGGTAATGACCTACAATTCACTCGTCGAAAACATCCAGTCCTATCTGGAGCGTAGTGACGTCGCTACTATAGAAAAAATCCCTCTATTTATTATGCTTGCGGAACAAGTAATTGCCGCAGAGATTAAGTTCCTAGGAAACCTCACAGTAGTAGAGAGCAATATGGTTATCGGTCAGGCTGTAGTTGATAAGCCTGCACGTTGGCACAAGACCGTCTCTATGAATGTTAGCGTAGCTGGAAATAAGCAACCAGTGCTACTACGTAAGTATGAATACCTGAGAGAGTATTGGCCTAACGAGGCGCTTACTGATACCCCTGCGTACTATGCAGACTATGACTATACTCATTGGTTATTGGCTCCCACACCAGACGTGGCATACGACTTTGAGATTCTGTACTACGAACGTAACCAACCACTAGACACATCTAACCAGACTAACTGGTTTACCATATACGCACCACAGGCATTGCTATATGGCTCTCTGCTACAGGCTATGCCTTTCCTGAGAAACGATGACAGGATTCCTATGTGGCAAGCTCAGTATTCACAAATTATGGGCATCCTGAAGCAAGAGGATACTCAGCGTATCGGTGATAGACAAGCCACGGTGTTAGACACATGACAACATTTGTCTCACCATTTACAGGCGATGTCATACTTCCAACGGATGTCAGCTATGCTGACTATACGCTAGACGGCGACGTACAACTGCAATGGCCTTCTGACGCTACTGGTACAGAGAACCCAGCCGCTAGGATTATGGACATTACTGGCGATACTGGCGTTCTTATCATGCCAACAGCTAATCAAGTATCAGTTGGTCAGGATGCCCTAATCCGTAACGTAAGCGGTATAGACTTTGATGTAAATAACTTCGATGGCGGAGTTATTGTAACCGTAGAAGCTGGTAAGGCTTCTTACCTATACCTGACTAGCAATGCTAGTACAGCAGGTGTCTGGGGAATTATTGACTTTGGTGCAGGAACATCATCTGCTGACGCCTCTCTATTGGCTGGCTTGGGATTGGTTGCAATCTCTACGACTCTCAATCAAAGCCACCCAACATCTTCAATATCAAATGGATATACTTTACTGGACACCGATAGAGCGCAAACCAAGATTTGGGCAAGTGGCGCTGGTACGGCAACCCTACCACTGTCAAATACTCTTGGGAACAATTGGTTCTTTATATTAAAGAACAATGGCTCTGGAACGCTTACCATTGACTGCTCTGGTGCCGAGACTATTGACGGCTTGGTAGATAAGTCATTTAATCCAGACGAGTCTGCCTTTATCATATGCACTGGCACAGAATACATTTCTGTTGGATATGGTCAGAGCAATACTTTCTTCTTTACTAATCTGGTTAAGCCAGTAACTGGTGGTACATATTACCTTACGTCTAACGAGAGCAGTTCCATCATTCAGGAGTATGTTGGCTCGCTAACATCTGATGTAACGGCAGTATATTTGCCTATTGTTAGCCTATACATAACCAGTAACCATACGACTGATAATGGCTTTACATTATCGGTAACCACAGGATTTGGCAATACAGCCGCAATCCCACCCGGACAGACTGCTTCATTGGTTTGTGATGGTACCGACTTCTTTAATGCCAATACTGTTCAGGCTGGTGCTACATCCCTCAATCTAATTGATGGAACAGTAGGAACGCCAGCTATTAACTTTGCCAACGAAACAAACACAGGTATCTGGAGGTCAGGTGCTGGTGAGATTGATATTGCTGTATTGGGTGTGAACAGACTGGCCCTAACTGCAACTGGTTTAACCGTTCAAGGGGATGGTACATTTGTTAATGGTATTTCTGGTGGAGTGTTTACGTGACCGCTAAAGTATTCGCACTAGATACACAACCCGGCATCCAACGGGACGGCACCGTCTTTGACAAGAACTTCTATAGCTCTGGTCGTTGGGTTAGGTTCCAACGTGCTAGACCGCGTAAGATTTTAGGCTTCAGAGAGATTGTTGGAGACTTGGCAGGGCCATCTCGTGGTATTTACGTTAATCCACAAAACAATTTCAATTATATTTTTAACGGATACGCTGACGGTCTTCAGGTTCTGCCTATAAATAATGATGGTGTTGGCTCTGGGGTGTCCGACTTTACGTTATCTGGATTCACCCCTAGCGTTAATAACCTATGGCAGTTTGATTCCTTGTTTGACTCACAAGGCACTGGCAACGAGACCCTGTTGGCTCACCCCGGATTAAACCTGTCTGACATTAATAACTCTACCAACACCCCAGTCCTTGGTGGTGACATAACTGGCACAACAGCGTCTCCAATTGGTGTGTTTACAGCTATTGGTGGGTGCGTTAATACAGACACATTCCTAACATTAGACGCGTCTAGCATCCTAATTGGAGCTGGTCAGCTAGTCACTGGAGCATCCATCCCAGATGGAACTACCGTTGTATCTGTGGCAGGGGTTGTGGTTAATCTATCCGCCGCCGTTACTGGCACCGAGACTTCACCAACTACATTCACATTTGATAACCAAATATCAGTATCTGGTGGTGTTGTTGTGCTACACCCATACGTATTCGTATATGGCAACAATGGATTAATAAAGAACTGTGCGGCAGGTAACACAAATAATTGGGTGTCGGCAGATGCTAACGAAACTAACGTAGCATCCACTAAAGTCGTTCAAGGTTTACCAGTACGGGGCGGCTCAAATGCTCCGTCTGGTCTTTTTTGGACTCTTGATTCTCTGGTCAGGGTTTCGTACACGCCAACCACAGTTACTATAGGCGCTACCGCATCTACCTTCTACTGGAGATATGACATCATATCCAGCCAGTCATCAATACTGTCTAGCCAATGTGTTATTGAGTACGATGGTATCTATTACTGGATTGGCGTTGATAGGTTTATGCTATACAACGGTGTAGTAAAAGAAGTTCCAAATAACATGAATCAGAATTACTTCTTCGACAATCTTAATTACGATGAAAGACAGAAGGTCTACGCAACCAAGGTTCCTAGATTTGGTGAGATATGGTGGTTCTTTCCTAGTGGGGATGCAACAGAGTGCAACGACTGCATCATCTACAACATCCGTGAGAATTGTTGGTATGACGCTGGAACTGCCGTTGGAGCAAGGCGCTCTGCTGGATACTTCTCTCAAGTATTCCGCTTTCCTGTAAATGCTGACACAGAAATCAATGACACTGGAGCTGTCAATCTATTTACTATAAGCAATGCTGGTTCTGCGTACACCGATGGAACTTACCCTCTTACAGAATTAGTGGGTGGCACTGGCACTGGCGCATACGCAGATATTACCGTTTCTGGTGGTGCTGTTACGGTAGTTATTATAGCTATTCGTGGTCTAGGTTATACGGTAGGGGATACCTTGACTTGCCCAACCCTACCAGCTGGTGGTGACTTTGAGATTACGCTTACCTACGTTATGAGCTATGTGTCGCTGTGGCAACATGAGTTTGGAGTAAATTCTGTTAAGGGTATTGCTGTGGTAGCCATCGAAAGTTTCTTTGAGACTAACGACCTAGGTTGGTTAGCTGGAGGCCCTTCACAGCCATCTATGATGGGTGAGAACAAATGGATTAGGGTAGAAAGAATTGAGCCTGACTTCGTTCAGGTTGGTGAGATGGAGTGCTACGTAACTGGTCGTCCCTATGCTCAAGCAGACGACGAGACTACAGGCCCTTACTTATTCGACCCAGACACACACAAGATTGACATGAAGGAACAGCGTAGAGAGATGCGCCTAAAGTTTGTGTCTAATACGCTTAATGGCAACTACCAAGTTGGTAGGCTACTGCTTAACGCAACCTTTGGAGATGTTCGTGGCTATTAATACCGCCCCAATAGTTGACCCACGCCATATGGATTTCCAGTATTGGGCAGAGATTATGTGTGACCAGTTTGCTGCACAGCAACTAGAGATACCTAGCAAGGACACGGATTGGAAGAGGTGGGCTAACGGTCTCAAGGCTATCGACATATTCAACAACGAAGGTATGCCAGACGCATCTGCATTTGATAATTGGAATGAATGGGCTGAGGCTTTGGTGTTAACAGTTAACATAAGTAGGGCGGCATGATTAACTTCATTGACCTATTTAATGCTGTATCTAAGACATCCAGACCGTCTCATTGTAGAAATGCTGTAGCCACCTCTATGAGTGACTCGTTTGAGGATATAGGCATAGACAGTTTAGATGGACTAGTAATGATGATGTACCTCACTGACGTATATGGCGTCAGCGAGGAAGTATCCAAGGGATGGGTGCCAACCACACTACAGGAGATATATGACCTCCTGATGGCACACAAGACTAAAGAGCCTACCTCAATAGATGACGTAATAGACTACATTAAATGATTTACCTAACCCACTATAGGTCACTGTCAACAACGAATGCAGAGCTATTCGATGATGTCGTGTACCCACAGAGAGTGCATTGGTTCCCAGAGATTTACGCCAAGATTAAGTCTGGCTTGTTTTATGTCCCACACAAGATAGCTGAAAAGGTTCTTGACCCAGAGTTGTGTAAGTATCTCAGGGAGAACCACGTAGGTAAGACTGCATTCATTCTGGCTGGTGGTAACGCCCACTTTGCTGGTATTAATCCACGCCACTACCCAGACAATAAGCTGTCATACAACTACAAGTTCTTGCCATTTAGCTTGACTCAAGTATTTGCTGGACGTACAGCCCAGTCATTTGGTGAGATAGACCAAGTTGTGACGGACGCGTCTGCCTGTGCTTCTAGCCTGAAGGTTATGATGGATGTGCAGACCTTAATCCGTTTCTATGGATTTGATAGGGTCATAGTCCTTACGGTAGAAGATGGCATATCTAACGCCATACTTGAGTTCTTTGGTGAAGCTAAAGCTGTTTTGACCGAGGAACAGGAACAACAGGGAATTAAGCCGTCCGCCTTCGATAGCAAGAACTTTGGCTTCAGGATAGGTCAAGGAGCCGCCTTAGCTGTGTTTGAATCCGAGAGAGCTACCAACATACTAGGCACCACCCCACACGCCGAGTTTCTAGGGGCATACAGCGCGTCAGAACAGTCTACCAATGCCATCGGTCAACGTGAGGACGGAGAGGGCTTTAAGAAGGCTATACAGGGCGCTATAGACATGGCTGATGTAAAGGCTAGTGAGATTAAGATAGTCAAGGCGCACGGAACTGGTACAGCGTCTAATAACGCATCCGAGTCTGCGGCACTACTTGCCATGATTCCCGACTTCATTGCTACGTCATACAAGCAAAAAATAGGTCATACTATGGGTAGTAGCGGATTATTAGAGACTTTATTGCTATTGGACGACATGAAAAATGGCTTTGTTCCAGCTATTGAGAACAGAACTGAGACAGATTTGGTATTTCTTTCGCATAAAGCACCTAGCCCAGATGGGTTAATTTTAAGTTTGGCGGCTGGTATGGGTAACATCTACTCTGCCGCAATCTTCAGGGAGTTGTAATGGCACAGGTCGTTGACAGTAAGCAAAAAGAGCTTGACACCAATGCAATCATTACGATTGCCATCCAAGAGACTGGGGTGCAACTAGATGTTGGTACCGCATATGCGTCTATTATTAATGAGATTAAGTCCAAGGGAACCACAGCTATCAGAGAAGGTAATACCATATTTATCATACACCACGCTAAGGATAGGATAGGTACATTCAGACCCCTGAACGCTGACACAGCACGTAACTATATTAATAACGTAAGTACATTTCTTACAGCCGCCTATAACATTGGCTTTGATACCCTGTACACACAATTTCAAGACCCCACTCTATTGTCCCTATTCAAGATAATCTTCAAGTCTAAGCCACCAGAGACAAAGATGGGCTACTCAATCAAGCGTACCGAAGGCGATGGGTACTCAGCCACTATAAAACTTGGCGAACCTAGGGGGAGTAAATAATGGGAGCCGTCGCTAGTTTCGTTGCAGACGTTGTAACAGCGCCATTTGAGGCTGCTGGTGATGTCATAGAGTTTGTGGCAGAAGAGGTTGTTGAGCCAGTATTACAGGAGGCTGTAAAGCAAGTTGAAAGGGCTGTTGAAGACCCGATAGGTACGGCGGCTATTGTTTTATCCGTAATGTATCCTCCAGCCGCGCCATATATTATGCCAGCAGCTACTGCCCTAAAGGGTGGTGATATAGAGGATATAGCACTTAGTGCTGGACTATCTTATATTGGAAGCGAGATAGCTACAAATTATGCTCCTGACGTGGCGTCAATCTTACCAGATGGCATTACAGACGCAACCGCAAGGCAGATAACAAATGTCGGAACTAACGCCCTTGTTGCTGGAACCAAGGCTGAGATTAATGGTGGCGATTTCTTCGATGTGGCAGGGAATGCTTTAGTTACTGGTGGAATAACAGCTGGTGTTAGCGATGTCGTAAACTTCGCTAAGAACGAATACAACTCCTACACTCCGACAATGACGGATGTGCCAGTACAGGATACGCTTGCCACACCAGACACACCAGATGCTCCAGTATCTACACCACTAGAGCCTGTTGATATGCCTACTGTATCTACAGACGATACGTCTAACGCACTTCCGCTATCAACTGGTGCAGATGCACAGCGCATTCTTGATGAATACGGTCAACCAACAGAGACCCCTGTAAACAAGTCTCCATGGGAGAATAGTGCAGTACCTAAAAGTCTAACAGACCTAGTTAATACTGAAACCTCCACACCCGGCGGTATTAATCAGACACCATCTGGTGGTCTTGCGGCTGTGTCTGATACCTCAACTAGCCAACCAGTAGCCGTATCTGGACTTGGGGATAAGACAGCTACTGTAGCTACAGATATTGGTGCCATCAATAGAGCAGATGATGAGACACCTCAGCCAGTAGCTCGTAATGCCGCTGATATGCCAACCACACAAGTTGCGGTGGAGCAACCAACTGAACAATTCGCTGAGCAACCAAAAGAAGAGCCTAGCAAGCTAGGGGCTGCGGCAGAAAAGATGTTGACAAGGGGCGTTACAGGAGCGCTTACTGGTGCCGCTATGGGTGCAGTTAGACCAACTGGTGGATTGCCTCGTAGGGCTATGCCGAGCAAGTTGTCACCAACACAAATAGCTACCATGAGGATGAGACAACAGGCTCCAGCGCCAACTCCCATGATACCAACAGTAGCACCTAGTACCGCGAACCAATATAAATTACCAGCTCAGTATGCTGATATAAGCACACTGACACCAGTTTCCAATATTTCTGGATTGACAGCACTACTAAAGAGGTTGAGGGGATAAATTATGGCAATTTTAGTTAAAAAGGGTGACCCAAATCCAACCCCTACCTTTGGTAGCATTGGTACATTAGGGACAGCTGGAATCAATACCCCAGTTACCTCTACCGTAATCCCATCTGGTGCGACGCCTACTGTACCGTCAGGCGGTGTAGCACCTAGTAGCCCCACATCAATTACTCAGCCAGCTAGTACGTCAACATTTCAAAAACCTACCATATCTCCCCCTAGCACTAGCTCACCAATTACCAGTACGCTTATCGGTGCTGGAGCTGGAGCGATTGCAGGTAACTTATTAAACGACAAGACTGGCAAGACACTAACTGACTTTCTTGGAATAACCAAACCTATAACCAAGCCTGTAGACGGCGGTGCCAAACAAAATCCTTCAGGAGGTACCAGTGGTGGTTTACCCCTAAAGCTAGATACAACGCTACCGCAAATTGGAATAACTAAGCCTGCCACCAAGCCTGTAGTAAGTAGCGCACCGTATAAGGATACATCTGGCACAACCGTAAGCGAAGACTTGGGTGGCGGATACTATCAAGACGGCAATGGGAATACGTACGACGGAAGCGGTAACCTAGTTCTTTCTAACCAAGGTGAAAATGGGTATATATACTTTGGAGACCCTAATAATCCAGTTTATTTTGATAAGGATTACAACGAAATCTCAAGTCCATACACTGATGTGCCGTACACAGAGACCCCTGACACCACTGTTGCAGACTCTGGATACATGATGGATGACCAAGGAAACATATACGATAGCGAAGGAAACTTTATTTCTTATGCTGATGGTACTGTATATGACACAACACGTGACACGCTTGCAAGCGAAGACACCCAACCTATTGAAGAAGAAGTGCAGATAGGAAAAGAAGGCGGACTAATAACTATGATGAGAAATGGTGGCAATGTTCAACACTTTTATAGTGGAGGTCGTCCATCACAGTCTGAGTTGGACTACCAAAATAGTGCCCAAACCGCAGACTATAGAGACAGGTCTCAAGACATGGTGAACGCTGGATACTCCGATAATGGAGACGGCACATATTCCACCATGCAACAGGATGGCAGTATAGTTACACTTGATAATATGGGCACACCAATTAACAGTCCTTTGACAAAGGGATATAACAAATTTGGTACACCAGTTGATTTTCCAATTGACCTTTCAGCTAGGGTTATGCCATTGGATGAGAATTTTTCTGACTACGAAAATATAGACAGGTCTAAAGATATGTTAGCCGCTGGCTATTCTGATAATGGAAATGGTACATATTCCACCCCGTTACTAGATGGTACTCACCGTGTGGCTACATATAACAATATGGGTATGCCAGTTGACTCTCCATCACCAATAGCTACGCCATATCAGGATACGTCTGGAACTGCAGTGTCTATGCCATATAATGATACTTCTGGAACTACAGTGTCTATGCCATCAGTTGGTGGTACCAATACCACATCACCAGATACACCTGGAGGGCTGTCTGGTATTACAGATATGCTTAAAAACGGTGGCGTTCAGGGTGCGCTAGTTGGAGCTTTGTTAGCTCAGCTAATGAACAGCTCTGGCTCCTCTGGTGGTCAGAACCAAGGCGTAGATATGTCTAAGGTGGGAGCGCTAACCCCACGCACGACTAACTTCGGTATAGGGCCTACCAACGTAGTCACAGCCGACCAGTACAGAAACCCTGTAGGGACAGGCACAGACATCTATGGCGGTACAGACTTGTACCATAACCTCAATGCTCCGGGGTTCAATCCTGTTAACCCAGAGCCGACGCCAGCCACACCTACAGCCAACCCAACAGCCCCACCTATGGCAAATGGAGGACTAGCATCATCTGGTCAAACCCATTACACTTTCGGTAAGCAAGTTTCACCTATGGATAACATGGGACTTGCCCCACAGGCTATGAAGACAGGTGGTCTTCCTAGACCAAGTGGCGTACCTATGGTAGATGGTAGGAATGACTACAGAATGGGTGCGGCTGTTAGCGGAGCAGGAACTGGTCAGTCTGATGACATACCAGCGATGCTCGCAGACGGAGAATATGTGCTGGACTCGGACTTAGTGTCAATGTTGGGAGACGGTTCCAACAAAGCTGGCTCACAGATTCTAGACAAATGGCGTGAAGAGATTCGCAGACACAAACGCGCAGCTCCAGTGAATAAGATACCGCCACCAGCAAAATCGCCACTGGCGTACATGAAAGGGATTAAATAATGGCTGACTTATTCCAAGGCTCACCACTACCAGCTGTCACCTCTACGGCACAGACGCAAGCAACTGCGCCTGAGTTCTACACTAATTACCTACAGGATATTGCTAACCTAGGGCAGAACGCGGTTACACAAGGTGGCGTAGCAGGCCCATCTGCTTTACAACAGCAAGCCTACAACATGGCTCCGAATGTAGCCTTTGCTGGCTCTGGGAGTATGGGTGCTGGTTCACAGCTACTAGGTCAAGTTGGAACGACTACAGCCCCTGACGTGGTTCAGAACTACATGAACCCATACACGCGCAATGTTACTGACGAGATGGCTCGTCTGCAACAGCAAAACATCCAACAGAACGTGTTGCCTAATCTTGGTGCAGCTGGAGTTTCTTCTGGTAGTTTTGGCTCTTCACGTGGAGCTAACGCCACAGGTCAGACCCTAGCTAATATGCAAGCCAATCTAATGGGTCAGCAGACTGGTGCATTACAGACAGGCTATCAGAACGCTACCACAGCCGCACAGAACGACTTGTCACGTCAGTTACAAGCTGGTCAGTCTTTCGGTAACTTGGGCGCTCAGCAACAGGCTCTGGGTATTGGTGGGTTGAATGAGCTATCTACTCTAGGTGGTCAACAACAAGCTACTCAGCAGAACATACTGAACAACCCTATGCTTCAGGCTCAGAACTTTTCTAGGCTGATGTCTGGGTATCAGATACCTACTGGTAGCACTGCTCAGACTGTAGGGCCACAAGCTGGAGCTTACTCGAATAGCCCACTGTCACAGATAGCTGGGTTGGGTTCTTTGATTGCGTCCTTGTATGGTAAAGGTAGGGTAATAGAACCAACTGGAAAAGAGGGTGGCTCAGTGGGCTACGCAGATGGCGGTGAAGTAGGGAGTCCAGCTTACCATGATGGTAATGGTAACTTTTATGATGCTAACGGCTACTTGGTGAGTTAATTATGGCAAGTCCTTTACAGCAAGTTGTACAGCAACAAACGCCACCCCCCCCTACAATTGACCCCAAGGCTCAACAAGAGGGTATTGTTGCTAACATGATTACAGAGGCTCCACAGAAATCTACTGAGGATGACTATCTGAGGTCAGTTCTTGCTAAGAGTAGTCTCGCCTCGAAACAGCTAAGTGACCAAATGGAGTTGATGAGGTCAAACCTTGACCGTAGGACTAACATCCCATTTGACCCAACTTTGATGCAAGCCGCAGCTGGATTCCTAGCGCCAACTAAGACTGGTTCGTTTGGTGAGTCATTGGGAGCCGCCGCTGGTAATGCCGCAACACAAGCAGAGAAGGACTGGCTGAGAACCCAAGAGACAGAGAAGATGAAGGTGGAGCTTTTGCAGAAGCAAGCTCTGCTACAACAACAAATGTCTGGTAGAGAGTTCTTAACGCAACAAGGTACATTTGGAGAGCCTCGTGGAACTGCTCAGCCATCTGGAGGCGCTACTGGAGCCACAGGTTCAGCCTCCGCTACTGGGGTAGGTACTGGTGTAGGCTCCGCTACAGGTGCGACACAGAGACCTCGTGGTTGGGTGACAGAGAGGGACATCTCTATAGCTGAGGCTATTGGAGACCCATCTACAATTAAGCATATTGAAGAGAAGTACAAGAGACAACAAGAGCAACAGAAGCAGTTACTGGATGAGAGAAAGACTCAAGCCGCAGAGCTAACCGCAAGCAACGTAAAGTTTGACATTGCCCCACAAGGATTGCGTGGATTTGTTGTAAAAGATGTTCCATCAAAGGACATGGATAAGTACAAGAAAGTCATTGAGCAATATCACCTTGACGGTGACATCAATAAGCTATATGACGAATATAGAAACCTAGGATGGGAGCTTCCACCAGAGCTTAAAAAAGGAAGGGATGGCGTCTGGAGTGCCCTACCGTCCGAACAGGAGAGACAGCTTTCACAAAAGGGAAGCGAAGGTAGGATACTTGCTGACATCAAGGCTGAAGAGCCAATGATTGCACAAATCCTTACAAAGTATTCAATTGCCAATTCACTTACAAATACCGCAAAGGACATACAGAGTATTGCTACAAGCAACAAAAGGGCATTTGACTTACTTAATGAACCCGGAATTGCCGATGCCTTCGGACGGGCTTTTGAGAAGGGTATACAAGCTGGAACCTTTGGGTCATTCTCATTGCCAGTACGTGAGGTTGCAACATATAAGCTATCAACTGAAGACCGTGAGGCATTGCAGACTGTATATAGAAAGTATGCTGAATTAGTAACCCACTTCCGTAGGGTTTCACGCGCACCGGGTGAAGGTGCTACCGATGCCAAGGAAGGTGCTTTGTATGCTCAACTTGCTGGTGTGCCAACTGACACCGCAAAGGCAATTAGAATTGCTATGGAGGCTATACAAACAGAAGCTACTTATAACAAAGAAGTTGGTAAGGCGTGGAATAAATTTAGGAAAGAAGACAAAACACATTCATTTTCTGACTTTTTATATTCCGATGAGCGTGCGAATATTGACAATCAATACAACAAGCGCCTTGAGGAGATGAGACAAGCATCTGTTAGTGCATTTGCGCCTGTCAATTCTGAAAGTACAGGCTCCACTCCTACTGCTAAGCCAGATATTAGCAAAGGCACAAGTGCTTCTGGACAAATAATTAATGCTCCAACGCCTGTAACGCCCACACCAACATCTAATGCGCCCGTTAATAGATTTAGGTTGGAACAAGAAAGACGCAAGAAGGGTCTTCAATAATGGATATGTCAAACCTAGACAATGTGCAAATAGAGAACGCTTCAAGAGTGGCGGACTCTGCTATAAAGCAAGGTGTAGACCCTGACTTTGCTGTTGCTGTTGCTTATGCCGAGAGTAAGCTAAGGATACCAAACAAGCCATCTAGTGCTGGTGCTATTGGTATTATGCAACTCATGCCAGATACTGTGTCTCTGTACAACAAAAAGCACAAGATGAACATCAATCCAAATGACTTGGATAGCAATATAGATGGTGGTGTTTTCATATTGAAGGATATGCTTAATACCTACAAGACCCCACAGAATGCTGTTATAGCTTACAACACAAGCACAGACACACGTAACAAGTTCTTTGCTCTCTACGCAAAAGACCCAGATGCGGCAATGAAGATGTTGCCACAAGAGACCGTTGATTACGGCACCAAGGTTGGTGAGAATTATAATCTTGCTGATGAAAATGCTCCCCCTGATGGTGAGCCAAGTATATTTGGTCACGGAGAGACTGAGGCTCAAAAGATTGCCAAAGAACGCAAAAGAAGTGGCAATGAAAACGCTCCAGATGACAGCGTGTTTATTGGTGGTAGCGCAGACGCCGCTACTGTTGGTACACCAATTGGTGTTTTGAAAGGACTTATTGAGCGCGGAGCGTTTGGTAAAAAACCAGAGATACCACTTAGTAAGGCTGTAGGTGAGGCAACTGATGCATTCAATACAGCTAGTAAAGCTGAAAAAGATGCCCGTCTCAAACTACCAAGTGAAATGCAAGTTGAGAATACAGCAAAGCCATCCCATTTTGTAGACCAACCATTAGAGGCTGAATACAAATCTCAATTGCCACAAGCTCAAAGAGAAGCCGCTGCCGCCGAGGAAGCGCTCAGGGCGTCTGGTGCCAAGGTTCAGGGTGCGTCTGGTGCGTCCAACTGGATGAGGTCTATGGCTGGGCCACAGCATCAATTGCCAGAGAACATACTAGCCTCAGCTACTGACATGACCAAGGCTAGCCCTACTGGCGGACAGAGACTAATTAACGAAGACTTGCTCAATCTTAAAAAGATAAAGGGCATGGGTGGGGGCTACTCACTTGCTGGAACTGGCACTAGTCAGCTCATGCTACCTAGGGGTATTGCTGGGGAACAGGATGCAAAGTTTGCAGCACAAAGAGCGGCACACCAAGCCGCGCTGACAAAAGCATCCGACGAAGCAAGCGCAAGACTAGCAAAGGCTAAGGAGATAGAAGAAAGTGTTGCGAAATACAAGACTTCACAATCTGCTACTAGCGAAGCAAAATCAGCCTTAGATGCGGCAACATTAAAGGATAAATCATATAAATTGATAGCGCCGTTCAGGTCTGTTGGTGCAGCACTTGCCAAGTCCCCAATTATTACTAATGCACTTAGTGGAGCTGGTACAGCTATGTCGGTTGAAGAGGCTGTGTATAGATACAATCATGGTGACGTGGGTGGTGTAGTATTGAACACATTGGCTGCTGCATTTGGTTTGGCGTCAATGGTTCCTGCTCGCAGTCCCGCTTCGGCAATAACCAAAGGTGTTGGTGTGGTTGGTGGGTTGGGTCTAATCCCATTTCAGATGGGGTATGAACATTACAACCCAAGGCAACCACAGAAGAAAGTCCGTGGAGGGTTAGTCCGCAACTCTCGCTAGGACGTAGGCTTCGATGTTCCTAGCGAACTGAACTAGGTCTACATCTACAGCCAGAACTGCGTCTGGGCGTGGTCTGTCACTATAAAAAAATATCTGTGTAATCTCTTCTTCGGTTAGCACGTTGTATCCTCCAGTTTGTTTTTGAGTTGCCAATACTGCAACAGCGCCATAAACATCTTCCACCCACGTATCAGGTCGTCGTGTTCCCACTCCTTTACCACAACCAACCCCGGTACATTACGGCTGACGAATACATTGGCACACCTAGCCTCTGGTATACCTAGTCCAACCCTATAGGCGGCTAACTGCATTAGATGTTCGTCGTAGCCATCGACCTTGTCTGGGTCGGTAAACTCCTTCGTCTTGATGTCAATTACGATGCCGTAATCTTTGGTTGAGTGCATATCGCACTTTCCACCAAACTTTAGGTCTGTATGAGCAAACGACCTCTCACATATCCATTTATGACCGCTGTAATGAGCCTCTACTGCGTTAACTGTGCCTTGGATATGCTCACGGTGCTTGACGGTTAGTTTGCCCTCGTAATGCCCCTGTATTGACTCGTGGATGCGTGTACCCTCATCTGCCGCAGAACGACCTTGTTCCTTGGAGTCTTGGATGATACGGTCAATGTAGTCCTTCTCAAGCTCGTCCGTCCGCTTGGGTAGGGTAAGAGCCGCCATA
>Ga0209033_1000043_pt1 | contig 51883 bp, 50 predicted proteins | sample LauGreFa1BDMLBDN_2_FD_188218 | JGI IMG/M metagenome (GOLD analysis project Ga0209033, IMG submission 188218) | Freshwater lake microbial communities from Lake Michigan, USA - Fa13.BD.MLB.DN (SPAdes) (version 2) | ecosystem: Environmental > Aquatic > Freshwater > Lake | place: Lake Michigan, USA...
TCAAGGCCGCAGAATTTGACCCGGAAACGGGCGTGATGGCCAAACCCGAGGCGGTGTCTTCAGCACCTCAGTGCTGACCTAAGTTCGCCTGGTCTGGCGAGTTGGTGCCGGTGATGCAACTGTGATGGGCTCTGAACGACCCATTCACACGCCAGGTGCACAAAGCCGAATTTGTGAAGCGCTGTTCACCCGCGGCCTTAGACGTGATCTTGGAGGTGGATGACTTCCAAACCATCGATGGATCGAATCCCCTCATCGTTGGTGATCAAGGCCTTGCATCCATGTGAAATGGCTGTTGCCATATGCAGTGCGTCGATCAGCTTGAAGCGCTGTTTGGCCACCATCAATGCGGCCAGTTCAAAGACCTCTGCATCGTGCCTGACCACGCTCAATAGCTGCGGGTTTGCAAAAAAAGATTTGCATTGGGCGGTCAATGCTGGCCTGTCTTGCCTGTAAATGCCAACCATGACTTCCGCCACTGCGGCATCCCCTGTGAAAGCAAACACCTGGTGTTGGGCACTGGCACTGAGAAGCTCAGCCACCACGGGGAAATAGACGGCGCTTTTTTCGAGAAAGTAAATAAAAACGTTGGCGTCGATGTAAACGCGCTGCCCCTTAAGTCTTGGCAGTACCTCGCCTATCGTTGCCATGTGCCTCGGTCATTCCTCAAGGTTTGCTCGACTTCTTCGGGGCTGTCACCCCACACGCCGTGGGCAATGCCGGCAAAACCCATCACACCATCCACGCCATGTTTCTTGTTTGTGAGCGGCGTGATAACGATGCTGCCGTTGATGCACATCACCGACAACTTGTCGTCGATTTGTATGCCTGACTCCCGCACCACGCTCGCAGGCAAAGTGAATTGATTTTTTGAGCGCATCCTGATTTCTGGCATGGCAGCTACCTCGCAGTTGGACTTCCAACATTTTAGTCGGAAGTTGGAAATCACCTCAACTTCCCATTCTCTTCCTCGCAAGCTCCGCCCCTTTGGCCAGCGCTTTCAACTTCTTCCAAGCCACGTCACGGCCCATGGGTGCCATGCCGCAGTTGGTGCAAGGAAACAGGTGTTCCTTGCTGACAAACTGCAAAGCTTTGCCAATGGTGTCGGCCACTTCTTCAGGAGTTTCGATCACATCGGAAGCCACATCGATCACGCCCACCATCACATCTTTGCCTTTGAGCAAAGAAATCAAATCCATGGGCACATGCGAGTGAAAGCACTCTAAGCTGACTTGCTGGATGCTGCTTTTGGCCAGCGCTGGAAACACTTTTTCGTATTGCCGCCACTCGTGGCCCAAGGTGTTTTTCCAGTCCACATTGGCTTGGATGCCATAGCCATAGCAAATGTGCACAGCGGTGGTACAGGTGAGGCCCTGCGCAGCACGCTCTAGCGCTTTGACGCCCCAATCGGCAGCGTCTTCCATGTAGACATTGAAAGCGGGTTCGTCAAATTGGATGATGTCGATGCCATCGGCTTGCAGGGCCAGCGCTTCTTGGTTGAGCAATTCGGCAAACGCCATGGCCATTTGGATGCGGCCCTCTTTGCCCTCACCGTAAAACCGGTCGGCCACGGTGTCCACAATCGTCATGGGACCGGGCAAGGTGAACTTGGTTTTGCGCGAGGTGTGGGCACGCAGCAGTTGCGCTTCCATGGCGTGGACTCGCCCTTTCAAGCGCAGCTTGGCCACCACCTGCGGCACCATGGCGTCATAGCGGTTATTGCGGATACCCATCTTGACCTTGTTCTCAAAGTCAATGCCCTCGACCTGCTCTAAAAAACCATGCACAAAATGCTGACGTGCTTGCTCGCCGTCACCGATGATGTCCAAACCCGCATCTTCTTGCGCCTTGATCCACAACAGCGTGGCATCGGCCTTAGCTTGGCTCAGGGAGTCGCCAGCTTGCTTCCACTGCGGCCAGAGTTTTTGGGTCTCGGCCAGCCATTCAGGTTTGGGCAAGCTGCCCGCAATTGAGGTCGAAAACATCAAAAAACCTTTCTGTGTGGAGGATCAGCTCAATGCCGTCTCAAGCTCGGGGGATGGAGCCCGCTGACCCCAAGCAAATTCTTTGGCCAACAATTCATAAGAGCGACGCTGATGCACCGGGTCATGGGTCCAGGTGATCACCACGATTTCATCGATGTCCATGCGTTGCGCCAAAGCGCGCAGTTTGTTGGCCACTTGGGGGCCCGAGCCCACCAAGGCATTGGCTTTGAGTTGCGCCAGGTCGAGTTGTTCAGCCGGGCTGTAATCACGCTCAGCCTGGTCTGGCGGCAAGACCGGGCCAATGCGGCCCAGGTTGCGGTCCATGCGCCAACGGGCCCGGCTTTTGAACAAATGCCAGGCTTGTTCCTCGGTGTCAGCGGCCAAGGCCCAAACACACACCGTCGCGTGGGCTTTGGGCCGTTGCTCGGTCGGCCGGAAGTTTTGCCGATACAAATCCAAGGCGGTCTCCAAGCCCTGCCCCTCGGTGATGAAGTAGGCAAACGCATAGGGCAAGCTCAGGTGTGCGGCCAGTTGGGCGCCATAGTCTGAACTGCCCAGCATCCAAATATCTGGCGTGGTGTCGCTGCTGGGGTAGGCGAACACCCCGTGCCCTGGATGGCCCACTGGCAAGGGCGTGCCGGTGATCCAAGCTTGCAACTCCAGCACCTGCTGGGGAAAGCGCTCAGATGCATATCGGTCTGGATTGAGCACCTGGGCGGTGCGGCCGTCGCTGCCGGGTGCGCGCCCCACACCCAAATCGATGCGCCCCGGTGCCAGAGCATTGAGCACCCTGAATTGCTCAGCCACTTTGAGGGCTGAGTAGTGGGGCAACATCACCCCGGCACTGCCAATGCGAATGCGCTGGGTTCGCGCCGCAATGGCGGCCATGAGGATTTCAGGCGCGGTGCCCACGATGCTGGGGTGACTGTGGTGCTCGCTGACCCAAAAACGGCGATAACCCCAGGCTTCGCAGTGCTGCGCCAGCGCCAAAGTATTGCGCACCGCTTGGTCTTGGGAGGAACCGGCCGCGGCGATGGACTGGTCAAGGACAGAAAGTTGAATCATGGGCCAAGCTTAGCGCAAGCCGCAACCGCCTGCGCCCACCGGGGCTGGGCTGGGATCAAGTGCCCTGCCCAGCTCAAACCGCCTTGGATGGGCGGGCGTATTCAGCCTCTTGCAGGGCACGCCACATGACCTTGCCGCTGCCACTTTTGGGCAGCGCATCCAAAAACTCGATGTCTTTGGGTGCCTTGTACACGGCCATGTGGTTTCGGCACCAAGCCATGACGTCTTGTTCCGTGACCCGCCCTTGGTGCTCAGGGCGCAGCACCACCATCGCTTTCACGCTTTCACCGCGGTACGGGTCACGGGTGGCGATGATGCAGGCCTCCAAGATGGCCGGATGCTGAAACATCAGCGCTTCCACCTCGGCCGGCCATACCTTGAAGCCAGACGCATTGATCATGCGCTTGAGCCGATCGGTGATGAAGAAATAGCCCTCCTCATCCATGCGACCCAGGTCACCGGAACGAAAAAACCTTTTACCATCCAACTCAAAAAAAGCTTTGGCGGTTTCATCGGGGCGCTTCCAATAGCCTTGGAACACTTGGGGACCATGGATCACGATCTCCCCAGCCTCTCCCACCGGCAACTCGGTCAAAAATTGGGGATCGACCACGCGCGCATCGGTGCTCATGAAAGGCACGCCCAAGCACTGCTGCTTGGGCCGGTCTGGCGGGTTGGAGTGCGATGGGGCAGAGGTTTCGGTCAAACCATAACCTTCGATGTATTTCAGTCCCCACTGGCTTTGCAATCGCTGCGCCACGGCTTGGGGCATGGCCGCACCGCCACCGCCGATGTGCACCAAACTGCTCAGGTCGTATTGGTCCACATCGGGGCTGCCCAACAGATCGATCACCATGGTCGGGATATTGGTCCAATGGGTGACCCGATGGCGCTGGATCAAGCGGGCCGCCAAATCCCGGTTCCAGCGGGGCATCAACACCAAAGTGGCCCCCAAATAGATGGCCGAATGCATCACCGAGACCATGCCCGTGATGTGGAACATGGGCACCACGCACAGGCTCACATTGTCTGGGGTACCCTGGCTCCAAAAGGCCGAAGCCATGGCGTTGTGCATCAAGCTTTGGTGCAGGTGGATACACCCCTTGGGCAGGCCGGTGGTGCCACTGGTGTAGGGTAAAACCGCCATGTCAGCGGCTTGGGCGGTGTGCGCGGGCAACTCGGCTGCACAGGCCAGCGCATCCACCCAGTGGTGGGTTTGACCAGATGTCAATACAGGCACTGGATGCGATGACAGCAGCCAATCGCGCCAAGCCTCTGGCATGTCCCCCTCAGGTGTACTTTTGGGATCAAATCCATCTCTGTGCTGCGTGACCAACAGGTGTTGCAATTGTTGAGCAGCGGGCAAGGCATCGCTGGCCTGCACCATGCCATCGGCCAAGTCGGCCGAGGTGATGGCCACACGGGCATCGGCGTCCACAATGTAGTGTTGCAACTCCAAACTGCGGTTCATCGGGTTGACCGGCACGACCACCGCATTGGCGCGCAAAATGGCAAAGTGGGCGATCAACCATTGGGGGCAGTTTTGCATGGTCAGAAGCACCCGATCACCGGCCACCACGCCGTGCGCCATGAGCCAAGCCGCCAAGCGCTCAGCCTGGCGCATCACTTCCAGGTAAGTCCAGGCTGTGCCCATGAAATGGACGGCGCTCTTATCGGGGTATCGAAGGGCATTGACCGCCAAGTTGTCCCACAGCGTGGTGGATGGCAAGCCCATGTCAAGCGGCAAACGCTGGGGCCAATGGGGGTGGTGCGGACGCGTTGGAGGGATGGGGCCCGATGGGGGCAACTTCAGTGGCATGACAAACTCAGGGTGAACAGGCCCCAAGCATAAAAGGCTTTACCGCCTGGAGCATGGGTGAAACCCCCTGCCCAGCGGATGCCCCGTTGCGGGCTCACATGTCGCGCATGCGCACCAATTCGTCTTGTCGCTTGGCCATTTGCCCCATGCTGACCAAGGCATTCAAATAACCCTTGAGCCAACCCATGTCGATGGGTTTATGCATCAATTGAACACCATCGGGCATACCCCCCTCTGCAGCAATTTGTTGCGGCGACAGGGCGGTGACCACCACCACCACCATTTGGGCATACCGGGGGTGGTCGTGCAAAGTTCGGATCAACTCAAACCCATCCAAGCCCGGCATGCGCAAATCGGTGATCAGCACTTGGGGTTGCAATTGCGGCCAATCGAGCAAGGCTGTCAAGGCCGAACTGAAAAAGCTCGGATCCAGGGGCATGTCCCATTGCTGAAAGTGATCACTCAGCATCTGACGCGTCAGGTCTTCATCTTCGACCACCATGACCTTCAACCTTTGGCCAGAAACCATATTGGACTTGGTGATGTAGTTGTTGCGGCGCTGGAAATCTCGCACCGATTGGATGGAAATGCGCCGGTGCCCGCCTTGGGTTTTCCAGGCCACCAATTCACCTTTTTCGACCAGCGATTGAACCGTGCCCACGGACAGGTCCAACATCTTGGCGGCGTAACTGGTGCCGCAATATTCACTGCCGGCATCGAAAGTGATTTTGTTACTCATGAGTCGTCCTTTAGTGGTTAATTTGAAATTGAGAATTTATTATAAAGTATTCACTTAATGAATAAAATTATTAACAAATGATTTATTTATGAATTCCCCATGCGCATCAATTTAATTTCCGTGGCACCCTCCCATTCAGTTCATGGATAAAACACATTTATGTGTAACTGAATGTAACACCGTTCCGGGCTCCATGGCAATCACCGCCACGCTGCGTCTCCAAGCGCGGGGATCGCGCCTTGTGTTGAAATCTACGGGCACGAATCCTTCGATTCACCACCCGCCCATAACACCACCATGCCACTCAACCCATCGCTGACCCGACTTCAAGGCATGTTGGTTGGCCACCACAGTTTGAGTGACCGACCCACGGGCTGCACCGTCGTGATTTGTCCCGGCGGCACAGTCGGCGGCGTCGAGGTCCGAGGTGCCGCTCCTGGCACGCGAGAAACCGATGTGCTGGCCCCCCACAACTCGGTGCCCCATGTGCATGCGGTTTTGCTTTCAGGGGGCAGCGCCTTTGGCTTGGATGCCGCATCTGGGGTCATGCAATGGCTGGAACAACATGGGCATGGTTTCCCGGTGGGGCCGGTGCGGGTGCCCATCGTGCCGGCCGCCGTGATTTTTGACCTGGGCGTGGGCGACCCGCACATTCGCCCCGCCCCCCTGAGCGGCTGGATGGCTTGCACAGATGCCAGCTCGGCTCCGGTACGCCAGGGCAATGTGGGCGCGGGTGCCGGCGCCACCGTGGGCAAAGTGTTTGGCCCCCACCTGGCCATGAAAGGGGGCATTGGCAGTGCAGCATTGACCGTCTCTGGCGTGACCGTAGCCGCCTTGGTGGTGGTCAATGCCTTGGGCGATGTGGTGGACCCAAAGAATGGCCGCATTCTGGCCGGTGCCAGAACCACGCCGTCTGGGCTAGAACTTCAAGACACGGTCAGCAGCCTGATCCAGGGCGTGTCCCAGGCCACTCTGCCCACCGGTGCCAACACCACCATCGGGGTGATTGCCACCGATGCGGTACTGAACAAGAGCCAAGCCCATCGACTGGCCCAAATGGGGCACAACGGGCTGGCCCAAACCATTCGCCCTGTTCACACCCCTTGGGATGGCGACACGCTGTTTGCTTTGGGCACTGGCAAAAGTGGGTTGCCAGCTGACATGATGCTGCTGTCCACCCTGGCCACAGAAGTGACCGCCTTGGCGGTGCTCAGCGCTGTGGCCCATGCAGAAAGCTTGCGCTTGGCCCCTGGCGAATGGTGGCCCTGCGCACAAGACCTCAAGTGAGCGCTTTGTAGCGCACCCTCTTGGGTTTTGCGCCCTCTTCGCCCAATCGTTTCTTCTTGTCGGACTCGTATTCTTGGTAATTGCCGTCAAAGAAGGTCCAGTGTGAATCGCCTTCACAAGCCAAGATATGGGTGGCAATGCGGTCCAAGAACCAGCGGTCATGGCTGATGACCATGATGCTGCCCGCAAATTCCAGCAAGGCGTCCTCCAAAGCACGCAAGGTTTCCACATCCAAGTCGTTTGACGGCTCGTCCAATAACAAAACGTTGCCACCAGCGATCAAGGTTTTGGCCAAGTGCAGTCGACCGCGCTCACCGCCCGACAAGGTGCCCACACGCTTTTGTTGGTCGCCGCCGTTGAAGTTGAAGCGGCCACAGTAAGCGCGGCTGGCCATCTCAAACTTACCCACCGTCAAAATGTCCAAGCCGCCAGAAACATCTTCCCAAACTGTTTTTTCGTTGGACAAATCGTCGCGCGTTTGATCGACAAATGCCATCTTGACTGTGGAGCCAATCTTGATGGTGCCGCTGTCGGGTTGCTCTTTGCCCGCGATCATCCTGAACAGGGTGGATTTACCAGCACCGTTGGGGCCAATGATGCCCACGATGGCACCCGCAGGAACCTTGAAACTCAGGTTGTCGATGAGCAATCGGTCACCAAAGGACTTGCTGACGTTGGTGAACTCAAACACTTCGTTGCCCAAGCGCTCAGCGACGGGAATGAAAATTTCTTGGGTTTCATTGCGTTTTTGGTATTCAAAATCCGACAACTCTTCAAAGCGGGCAATGCGAGCCTTGCTCTTGGCTTGCCGCCCTTTGGGGTTTTGCCGGACCCAATCGAGTTCTTTTTTCAGTGCCTTGGCGCGGGCCTCTTCGCCCTTTTGCTCTTTCTCTAAGCGGTCTTGCTTTTGCTCCAACCAAGTGGTGTAGTTGCCTTTGTAGGGGATGCCGTGGCCACGGTCCAGCTCCAAAATCCATTCGGCCGCATTGTCCAAAAAGTACCTGTCGTGGGTAATGGCAACCACCGTGCCAGAAAACCTGGCCAAAAATTGCTCCAACCAATCCACCGACTCGGCATCCAAGTGGTTGGTCGGTTCGTCCAACAACAACATATCAGGCCGTGACAACAGCAGTTGGCACAAAGCCACTCGCCGCTTTTCACCGCCAGAGAGGTTTTGAATCACTGCGTCCCACGGCGGCAAGCGCAAGGCATCAGCGGCAATCTCCAACTGGTGTTCGCTGTCGCTGCCCGCCGTGGCAATGATCGCCTCTAATTCACCTTGCTCAGCCGCCAACTTGTCAAAGTCCGCATCGGGCTCTGCATAAGCGGCATAAATTTCTTCCAATCGGTTTTTTGCTGCCAGCACCTCACCCATGCCCCCTTCAACCGCCTGCCGAACGGTGCTTTGCGGGTCCAGCTTGGGCTCTTGCGGCAAATAACCAATCTTCAAACCCGCCATCGGCTGGGCTTCGCCCTCGATCTCGGTGTCCACGCCCGCCATGATTTTCAGCAAGGTGGACTTGCCTGAACCGTTGAGACCCAACACACCAATCTTGGCGCCAGGGAAAAAGCTCAGCGAAATGTCCTTGAGGATGTGCCGCTTGGGAGGCACGATTTTGCCGACGCGGTTCATGGTGAATACATACTGGGCCATGCGAAATATCCTTGGAACGCGGTTGAAAACCGGTGATTATCAGCCCTGAGCGCTGGCCCGGCCAAGGCAAATCAAATCATGCGACAATCGATCACGTTGCATCCTCCAGTTGGTGCAACACCAGCGCTTCTGCTGGGGCTGAGCTAGGCACACTGCATTTAGCTTTACAGCCCACCTGTGAACCCTGTTGGCCGATGACTGGCTGCTGTTGCAAACAGCGGATCAGGCCGAACTCCCGCGCCCGAGACGGCGCTCCATCATGAACTTTGACGATCTGAAACTGGCTCCGGCCATTTTGAAAGCCGTGCGCGAGCAAGGCTACGAAACCCCCACCCCCATTCAAGCTCAAGCCATACCGGCTGTTTTGGATGGACAAGACCTGCTGGCTGGCGCACAGACCGGCACAGGCAAAACCGCTGCTTTCACCTTGCCCATGCTGCACAAATTGGCCATGAGCCGCAGCACCCCCAATAAGCACGGTGTTTTTGGTATCCGTGCCCTGGTGCTCACCCCTACCCGCGAACTGGCGGCTCAGGTTGAAGAGTCTGTGCGTGTTTATGGGAAATACTTGCAACTCACCTCCGCCGTGATTTTTGGCGGTGTTGGCATGAACCCCCAAATTGACCGCCTGCGCAACGGCGTGGACATTTTGGTCGCCACCCCCGGGCGATTGTTGGACCTGCAGCAACAAGGCTTTCTGGACTTGTCGACGGTTCAAATATTGGTTTTGGATGAAGCCGATCGCATGCTCGACATGGGATTTGTGCACGATGTCAAAAAAATCCTGGCCCTGGTTCCGCGCGAAAAGCAAAGCCTGCTTTTCTCTGCCACCTTCAGCGAAGAGATTCGCGATTTGGCCAATGGCTTGCTTCGCAACCCACAAAGCATCCAAGTCACGCCCAGCAACACCACGGTGGAGAGCATCACCCAAGTGGTGCACCCGGTGGGTCGCGGCAAGAAAAAGGCTTTGCTCGCCCACATCATTGAGACGCATGCATGGAGCCAGGTGCTGGTCTTCACCCGGACCAAATTTGGTGCCAACAACGTGGCAGAATTTTTGAATAAGCATGGCATCACGGCCATGGCCTTGCATGGCAACAAAAGCCAAACCGCACGCACCCAGGCTTTGGCTGGCTTCAAATCTGGCGACATCCGAGCCCTGGTGGCCACCGACATTGCAGCGCGGGGCATCGACATCGACGAATTGCCCCACGTGGTCAATTACGACATTCCCAACATCAGCGAAGACTATGTGCACCGGATTGGCCGCACTGGCCGAGCCGGCGCCACGGGTGAGGCCGTCAGTTTGGTATCCCTGGATGAACAAGGATTCATGCGCGACATCGAGCGCTTCACTGGGCAGGCGGTACCCATCCAAGCCATAGAAGGCTTTGGGCCTGAGGAAAATGAAGTCGCCGAACCCATTGCCATGGGTCGCCAAACCCTGTGGGGCGGCTTGGGTCAACCCCCCAGCCGCGATGTGATGGCGGCGGCCGCCAAAGCCGCGCGCTCCGAAATGATGCAGCGCATGCGCGATGGCAAAGCCAGTCAAGGCCAACGGGCCACGCCACGCCCCAATGGCCAGGTGCGCACCCCCGGCGCCAAACCACCGCGCCCCAATGGGGGACAAGGCCAGGGCCGCAACCGATACCGTGATGACCGCCCACCACGTGACCCCATGATGGTGCGTGATGCCCCGCATGCACAAGCCCCTCACCACAACCCATCAGAAGGTGGCGCGGAGCCCGACGATTTCCAACCGCGCGCCAATGCGCATTTGGGCACCCAAAGTGGTGTTAATGCCTTTGGTCATAAAAACCAAAACAGCGCGATGCGCCAACCCGACCCAACCCGAACCAGCGTAGATCTGATGACCGAGCGCAATCGGGGCGGTGGTCAACGCAACAACAGTGGTCGCCCTGGGGGCCCACGCAAAGGTGGATTTGGTGGTGGCGGCGGCGGTGGTCGCTCCGGCGGCGGCGGCGGTCGCGGGGGCGGATTTCCGCGCTAATTCACATCTACTGTCCCAGAGTGCAGGCACCCGGTTGAGGGGCCTTCACTCACGCCAATTGCGTGGTGTCGTTGCCCATTCGCTTGAGCACATCGTCCACGATGGCTTGTGGAGACTGACCAATGTCGTAGCGCCAAGCGCGCTCTGTTTGCCCAGGCGGCTCCAGGGTTTCGAATTGGCTTTGCAACAAACTGCTGGGCATGTAATGCCCTTTGCGGGCTGACAAGCGTTGACCGATCAAGTCAGCGCTGCCATGCAAATACAAAAACAGTGCCTCCGGCCAACCTCGCCTCAACACATCGCGATACGATTTTTTGAGGGCCGAGCAAGCCAGCACCACACCGGCATTGGCGTGTGCCTGCTCTTTCAGCTCCAGGGCCAAACGATCTAGCCACAATGCGCGATCGGCATCTGTGAGCGCAATGCCATCCGCCATGCGCTGGACATTTTCGGGGGGGTGAAAGGCATCCCCTTCGATGAAGGCCCAGCCCAAAGACTGGGCCAAAGAAGATGCGATGGTGGTCTTGCCACAACCACTCACACCCATGACCACCACCACCATGGCTGACTCAGGCAATGCGCTGCTCGCTGACGCTGTCAAACACATGGGCGCGCGCTGCATCCATGAGCAAATGGACTTGGTCGCCGCTTTGAACCGAGGTGCGGCCATGAATCACCATCACCAAATTGTGCTCACCACAGCGCAACATCAGCTCGGTTTCAGAGCCAGTGGGTTCGACCAAGGTCACCTCCGCTTGAACACCTTCGCCGTTGGCAGACAGTTTTAAATCGGTGGGGCGAAAACCATAATGGACCGCTTGCCCGGCCTTCAAACCGGCCAGGGCCGGCGCAGGCCAGCGCTGCCCATTCACCAAAACATCCCACTGGCCTTGATCGTACACAGCCTGACCCGGCAAGACATTCATGGCCGGGGACCCAATGAACTGGGCCACGAACAAATTACACGGATGGTCAAACAATTCCAGCGGGGTACCAATTTGCTCAATGATGCCGTCACGCATGACCACGATGCGGTCGGCCATGGTCATGGCTTCAATTTGGTCGTGCGTGACGTAAACCGTGGTGGTTCTGAGCCGCTGGTGCAAGGCCTTGATTTCGGCTCGCATGGCAACCCTCAACTTTGCATCCAGGTTGGATAAGGGCTCGTCGAACAAAAACACTTTGGGGTCGCGCACAATCGCTCGGCCCATGGCCACACGCTGGCGTTGACCGCCGGACAACTCACGCGGTTGGCGTTGCAGCAAGCTGTCTAAGCTCAAGATTTTGGCGGCATTGAGCACCCGCTCCCGGATCAAGGTTTCGGGCGCTTTGCGCAACTTCAAGCTGAATGCCATGTTGTCATACACCGTCATATGCGGATACAAAGCGTAGCTTTGAAACACCATGGCAATGTCCCGATCCTTGGAGTCCAAGTCGTTGATCACCCGGTCATCGATGGCGATTTCACCCGCATTGATGTCTTCCAAGCCAGCCAACATGCGCAACAAGGTAGATTTACCGCAACCCGAGGGACCTACCAACACCACAAACTCACCATCATGGATATCAAAGCTGATGCCATGGATGACATCCACCGGGCCAAATGATTTTTTGATGTCGCGAAAAGAAATATGGGCCATGTCGTCTCTTTCAGGATTTAACGGCGCCTGCAGTCAGGCCCGAAACCATGTAGCGCTTAAAAGTGTAATAAATTGCCGCTGGTGGCAAGGCATACACCAAGCCCGTGGCCATCAGCAACTCCCAAGGCGAATCGTCGGCAGATAAGAAATTTCCCAACGCCACGGCCAAGGTCACGGTGTCGTCGCGCGACAGCAGCAAAAAAGCATACAGGTATTCGTTCCAAGCCAACAACAAAGAATAGGTGCCCACTGCCACCAAAGACGGCACCATCAACGGCAAGTAAACCAAGCGAAACAATTGCATGGGGGATGCGCCATCCATGCGTGCCGCCTCATCCAGTTCATAAGGCAACTTGTCTGAGGCTTGCTTGAGAACCCAAATGCAATACGGAGATGCGATGGTGACCATGGCCAAAATCAAAGCCCACTGGCTGTTGAGCAAACCGTAAACGCCCATGGTTTTGTACATCGGCACGGCCAAAAAAGCGGCCGGTATGAAGTATGTGAACAAGGCCATGTTCAGCACTGTCCTGCCTCCATGCACGCGCAAACGGCTGATGGCAAAAGCGGCAAAGGTGGAAATCACCAAAGTGATAAATGCCACCGCTGTCGCAATCAACACCGAGTTGCCCAACTGAATCCAAAAATAATCCAGGTAAAAATGCTTTTGATAAAACACAAAGTTGAAGTTCTGCAACGTGGGCTCTTTGGGCCACAGCCGACCCGACGTCGCCGAGTCCCGGGGCGATATGGAAAACAGCACCAAGTGATAAACCGGAATCATGGTCCACAAAAACAGGGGGATACCAATCAACAGCAGCTTGGCCTCGGTCAGGGTGCTGCGCCAAGTCCAGGGCTTCATGAATAGACCTTCATTTGGACAAGCGCTTCATCATGAAAAACACCAACGGCAAGACCAGCGGCAGCGCCACCACGATAGAGGCCATGGCCAAGTCCACTTGGTCCAATCTCAGGTAGCGAATGCCCAATGTGGCCAGCACATGGGTCAAATCTGCGGGACCACCACCGGTGAGCAAATAAACCGAATTGAAGTCACCCAATGTCCAAATCATCGACAAGATCGTGGAAGTCAAATACAGGGTCCGCATCGAAGGCCAGGTGATGAACCTGAATTTCTGCCAAGAACTGGCACCATCCACCGAGGCAGCCTCGTACTGCTCAGCGGGAATGGACATGCGACCAGCCAACAAGATCAAGGTCCAAAAAGGCAAGGATTTCCAGATGTGCATGACCATGGAAAAGGACAAGGCCAAGGTGGTGTCGTTGAGCCAATTTGGACCATCTAGACCGGTGAGTTGAAAAATTTGTGTATTGATCACACCCCATTCGGGGTTGAGCATGAAACGCACCGACAAAATGGTGGGGATCGACGGCAGGGCCCAAGGCAAGATGAACAAGAGTGACAGGGCCTTGATCCACCATCTTTTGTGCAAAAAGAAACCCGATAACACCATGGCCATGGCCATCTTGACATTGATGGCCACCACCAAAAAAACCAAGGTGTTCACAGCCGTGCGGAAAAAAATAGGGTCGTCAAACAGCTTGACGTAACTTTCAGGATGGCGTGCCAACCACAACCCGTAGCAAACGGGGTACAGCACAAACAAGAAAAAAATCAATAAGTAAGGCACCAACATCCACCGACCAGCACGCTCCCATTGGGTAAGTGTGGATGGCGCAGCAGGTGTCAGAGCGAGGGAATCAGACATAGCGCAATTGAACCAAAAGGACGGGGCCCAAGCTTGAATTGGGCCCCGTTTTTGTCATCTGGCCATCAGCGGGCGACCGTCTTGATGCGATCAATCATCTCATCAACGGCTTTTTCCACCGGCACTTTTTCGTTCAACACGCGGTTCATCGCCTTGGCCCAAACGTTTTCGTTGTTGAGCTGGGTGAAACGGAAGTTTTTGGTGAACTCAAAGGGGCTGGTCCCGTTCATGAACTGGGTATAGACCGCTTTGCGATGGACATCGTCCTGCCAAAACTTGCTCTGTTGGCCCACTTTGGTCACCGGGAACCAGCGACCCAAAGAGCCTTCCACATAAGGGGTCAGGTTTTCTTCTTGCAGCAAAAAGCTGACGAAGTCCTTGGCACGGGCCTTATTTTTGGCGTCCTTGAAAATCACACCGGTTTTGATCGCCGCGCGATAAACCATTTTGGAGCCGTCGGGTTTGTTCGGAAAGCCCGCTGTTTTCACCAACTCTTTGTAGTTTTTGGTGGCGGTCGCGCGCTGCTCAGGGGTGAGCGCCGCGTTGTTCATGTCGTCCAACCATTTGGCCGCGATGGAAATGGTGGCATTGTGGGTCATCACCGTGGTTTTGTTGTGAAACGCAACGTTGTTGTCCGGGTCCTTCCAGCTGGTCGAAGAAGGTGGTGTGCAACCGCGACCATAAACAGCGGTGTAGTCGGTCATGGCAGCGATCAGTCCCTTGCGCACATCAGGGTCGTCGACCAGCAATTTGCCCGAGTCACTGACCAACTTGACGTTGTGAGCATCCATGAAGGTCAAGAAAGAAAAGAACGAGTCACTGGAATCAACGCCCATGGGTTGGCCGATGCCAAAGCTGCGCTGCCCTGTTTTTTGTCGGTGTGCCGCTTGGACCTTGCCGCACCAAAATTCCCAGTAATCTTTCCAGTTGGTGGGAATATCTGTGTCCTTGAAGCCCGCATCGCTCAACATGTCAGCCCAGTACTGGATGTGCATGGTCTGCTGCTTGATGGGGAAGGCGTAATAAGCGCGTTTGTTTTCTTTGTTGTTCAGCAAAAAGGTGGTTTCAATGGTGTTGCCAGCGAAACGCGCACGGATCGGGTTGATCACGCTGCTGATGTCCTCGAGCTTGCCATCGTAGGCCCAGGAAGCCGTCACTTGAAAGTCATACACGTCGGCATAGGCCACATCTGGTGGGGTGCCCGAGTCCAAAGCCGCAACGGTCTTTGGAATCATGTCTTGAATCGGATATTGCGACAACTCGACCTTGACATTTTTGTACTTGGCTTCGAATTTTTTGATGGCCGCATAAAGCGCATCATCTTCAGCCTTGTAAAAGCCTTTGACCCAAAAAACATTGAGTTTTTCTTGTGACATGGCCGGGGATGCCGCCATCATGCCTGCGGCCACCATGGCAGCAGCCCACATTTTTTTCATTTTCATGCTTTGTCTCCTTTTATATGGAAGTGGTGGAAATCATCAGAGCGCCCGCAAAGGGGTTGCGGGGCGCCCAATGTAGGGAATTCGTCGGCGCGAAGACAAGACCAAATCAATGTCTTGCTTGGCCCCGTCGATCAAATGCAATATGGCGGCTTCGGCGCGATCGGGTTCTCGAGCTATCACGGCATCCAGCACTTCTCTGTGCATGGACAAAGATTCGGCCGGGCCATTCTTCTTGGCTGTGGAAATTTCAAAACTGGTGCGAAGCAATGCGCCCAACACTTTGCTCATTTGCACCAACATGCGGTTGCCAGAGGCCTGCAACAAACCCTGGTGAAAGCGCAGGTCGTGGGTAACGTAATCGCCCCCGTTTTCGACGGCATTTTTCATCCCAGAAAAGGCCACTTCAATGGAAGTGAGCTCTCGTGTCGTTGCGCGCTCAGCGGCCAATCGAATGGCAGCCGGCTCCACAATCCGTCGCAACTCTTGCAAATCGCGCAAAAAATCAGCACTCAATCGTTTTTGAGACAACCAAGACACCACATCGGGATCAAACCAATTCCACTGGTCCTCCGACAAAACGCGTGTTCCCAGCTTGGGTCCTGTGACGATCAGACCTTTGGCCACCAGGGATTTGATGGACTCGCGAACCACAGTTCGGCTGACCCCAAAGTTCTCGCACAACTGGGGCTCTGGCGGCAGACTGGTTCCCACAGGATACTGGCCCGCCACAATGCTTTTTCCAAGTGCCTCAACGGTGCTGGCGTGGGCATTCTTAACGGGGATCCGCGTGGGAGAGATCAGGCGCAATGAGTGCATAGGTTCTTATCGTATGACCATTGGCCGAACGCAGACACCCATGAAAACCCTGAACGGGTTTGCGCTTATTCCCGAGGAGGCGGGCACTCTGGGATGGGGGTGAGCAAGGGTTGATTTGAGAAATGTGCCTGCAGATTCATCAATGCCAAATTGGCCATGGCACGCCGGGTTTCCATGGTGCCGCTGGCCATGTGGGGGGTGAGGACGACATTGTCCAAAGCCCGCAGCTCGGGCACGACCCTGGGTTCGTCGATGTAGACATCCAAGCCCGCACCGGCGATGGATTTGGATTTGAGGGCCTGGATCAAGGCGGGTTGATCGACCACAGAACCACGGGCCACGTTGATCAAGAAACCTTTGGGGCCCAAGGCGGCCAACACCTCGGCATTGATCAGTCCACGCGTGCCATCGCCCCCAGGGGTGATGGCCACCAGAAAATCCACCTGAGCCGCCAAGGCCTTGGGACTGGGGTAATAGGTGAATGGCAAATCGGGGCGTTCGTTGCGCGATGTGTATGCAATGCTCATGTCAAAAGCGGCTGCGCGTTTGGCAATCGCTTGCCCAATGCGCCCAATGCCCACCAAACCCAATCGAGCACCCGTCAACTTGCGAGCCAGTGGAAAGGGCCCGTCCACCCAATCACCAGTGCGCACAAATTGATGTGCTTGTGGAATGCGACGCGCCACCGACAACATCAGACCCAGTGCCAAATCAGCCACATCGTCATTGAGAACCCCGGGCGTGTGGCTGACGCGGATGCCGCGCTCTTGGATGGTGGGGATGTCGACGCCGTCATAACCCACGCCAAAAATCGAGACCATTTCCACAGCAGGAAACAAGCTGAGCAATTTTTTGTCAATTTTGGACTCGCCCCCACCCACGATGGCCCGAATCCGGCCCAAGGCCCCTGGGTCGGTGATGTGCTCATGGTCGTGGATTTGGAAATGGTCTTGTAAATCGCTCATCAAGAACGGGGGAAGTTTTGATACGCACAAGATTTCAGGGGTGCCCATGGATAGCTCCAGAGTGAATTTCGAGCTAACATCATACGATAACGATGCCCAAAACCCAGCACCACGGAGACCCAGATGACCACTTCACCTCGCAAAAAGCCGGAAGAACTGCGCAGCCAACAATGGTTCGGGCGCCAAGACCGAGATGGGTTTGCCTATCGCAGTTGGCTCAAGGGCAAGGGCATCCCCCACGATCAATTCGATGGCAGACCCGTGATTGGCATTTGCAATACCTTCAGTGAGTTGACCCCCTGCAACTCGCACTTCAGGACCATCGCCGAGCAAGTCAAGATCGGGGTGTATGAGGCAGGCGGATTTCCGCTGGAGTTTCCGGTCATGTCGCTCGGTGAAGTGATGTTGCGCCCGACCGCCATGCTGTATCGCAACCTCAGCAGCATGGACGTGGAAGAAAGCATCCGTGGCAACCCCATGGACGGCGTGGTGTTGCTCATGGGCTGCGACAAAACCACCCCTGCCCTCATCATGGGTGCGGCCAGCGCCGACCTGCCCACCATTGGGGTCAGTGGCGGGCCCATGCTCAATGGCAAGTGGCGTGGTCAAGAGTTGGGCTCGGGCACAGGCGTGTGGAGCATGAGCGAGCAAGTGCGCGCGGGCACCTTGAAGTTGGCCGAATTTTTAGAGGCCGAAAGCTGCATGCACCGCAGCCATGGGCACTGCATGACCATGGGAACCGCTTCCACCATGGCCAGCATGGTGGAAGCCTTGGGTCTGGGCCTGCCGGGCAATGCCGCTTACCCAGCGGTCGACGGCCGTCGCAATGTGTTGGCCCGCATGGCGGGTCGGCGCATCGTGGAAATGGTGCACAGCGATCACAAAATTTCTCAGATTTTGACCCGCGAAGCTTTTGAAAACGCGATCAAAACTTTGGCTGCGATCGGCGGCTCCACCAATGCGGTGATCCACCTGATTGCCATGGCTGGACGCCTGGGCATCACCCTCACACTGGAGGACTTTGATCGCCTGGCCAGTGACCTGCCCTGCTTGGTCAATTTGCAACCATCAGGCGATCACCTGATGGAAGATTTTTGCTATGCCGGCGGGCTGCCGGTGGTGATGAAAGAAATCGAACACCTGCTGCACAAAGACCTGCTCACCGCCAGCGGCCACACCGTGGCTGAAAACATCGCCAGCGCGCAAAACCACGACCCGCGTGTGATCAAGCCCTTTGCGGCCCCCTTCAAAGACAAAGCAGGTATTGCAGTGCTGCGCGGCAATTTGGCCCCCAGAGGTGCGGTCATCAAGCCGAGTGCGGCCACGCCGGCTTTGCTGGTGCACAAAGGGCGGGCCGTGGTGTTTGAAAACATTGAAGACTTTCACCAGCGCATAGATGACGAAAACCTGGACGTCGATGAGAGCTGCATATTGGTGTTAAAGAACTGCGGCCCCAAAGGCTATCCTGGCATGGCCGAAGTGGGCAACATGCCATTGCCACCGAAAATTTTGCGCAAGGGCATCACCGACATGGTGCGCATCAGCGATGCGCGCATGAGTGGCACAGCCTACGGCACGGTGGTGCTGCACACGGCACCTGAGGCCGCCGCTGGGGGTGTTTTGGCTTTGGTGGAAAACGGCGACATCATTGAACTGGACGTGCCCAAGCGATTGCTGCAACTGCATGTGAGCGAAGCGGTGTTGGCGCAGCGCCGTGCCCTGTGGAAAGCCCCCGAGCCCCGGCTCAACTCAGGTTACTGGAAGCTTTACATCGACCACGTGCTGCAAGCCGACGAAGGTGCCGATCTGGACTTTTTGCGTGGCCATCGTGGTGCTTTTGTGCCCCGTGACAACCACTGAAGCGCTCAGCGTCTGAAACCCTTGAGCGCGCTGGCACCCAAGCCAGCCAAGTCGCAATCGGCGATGTATTGACGGATGATGGCCTGAAAGTCCGCGTCGGGCATCAAACCCAAATCAGCGGCCCGCTGGGCTGTGGCGCCCTGGCTCCAGTTGGCCACAATGCCCGCAATTTGTGCGTTGCGCTCAAAACGCACACGGGCCCGAACCTCTGGCCCCGCCACGGCCTCCAAAGCATCCAACATCTGGGCCACCGTGATGTTCAAGCCAGGCAAGTTCATGGCCGTGCGTCCCCTGTAGGCTTCGCGAGTGGCTTCAAAGACCTTGATCAAACCCTCAATGGTTTTTCCCGGCGATGCCACCGGGTGAGACACGCTGGCATCCACGGGGCAAATAGAAAGCTCACCCGCCAAAGGCTCGCGGATGATGCCGCTGAAAAAAGATGACGCCGCTCCATTGGGTCGCCCTGGGCGCACGGTGACCGTCATCAAGCGGGCACTGCGACCATCGATGTAACCCTTGCGGGTGTAATCGCTGACCAAATGCTCGCAAATGAGCTTGTGGATGCCGTAAGAGGTCTGCGGGGTGGGCAAGGTGTCGTCGCTGACCACACCCGGCCAATGGTGACCCGCATCGGGGCCATACACCGCCACAGAACTGGAAAAAACAAACCGCGGTGCGTGCTTGGCATGCCGAAACGCATCCAACAACGCGCGGGTCGAGTCGATATTGGAGCGCAAGCCCAAATCAAAATCATCTTCACATTCGCCAGACACCGCAGAGGCCAAATGGAAAACTGCATCGGGCTGCCATGCTGCCAAATCAGCCACTTGTGCGAGCAGCGGCCCCGTGCGCACGTGCACATTGGACTGGGCCACCAAATCGGCAGGTGGGGCTTGCTGATCGGTGAGCATCAAGCCGCTGACCGCTTTGCCATCCAATTGACCTGTGGCCAATAAGGTCCGCGCCAAGCGTGCGCCCAAAAAACCGCCGCCGCCTGTGATCAAAATTTTCATGTTGTCTCCTTATCGGCCTGAAAGGCTTTACGCTGCTGGACCGTGTGGCACATTATTTCAGGGCTGGACTGGCCAGGCCCGAGAGCAAACCCTCAAACCACATCACTTCTATACTCACTTTACCCCAGCACCCTATCCACATCTGGCCAAACCCTGCCCATGGGGAGACCCTTCATGCCCCCAAGCGAAACCATTCACCACCCGACCTTGATTGCCGTGGATTGGGGCACGAGTGCGTTGCGAGCCGCGCTGATTGCCGATGGAAAAATCGTCTCGCAGCGGCACAGCGATCAAGGTATTTTGCAAATCGCACCGGGGGGATTTGCCAACGCGTTGGACCATTTTTGTGGTGATTGGATGACTCACTCCCAAGCCCTGACCCTCATCTGCGGCATGGCCGGAAGCGCCCAAGGTTGGCAGCTCGCCCCCTACATGGCTTGCCCCAGACCACTGCAAAATCTGACCCAACATTTGGTTTGGGTGGTGCCCAACAAAGTGGCATTGGTCCCAGGCATTTCTTGCGAACTGTCGCATGCCCCCGATGTGATGCGCGGCGAGGAAACCCAAGTGCTGGGGGCGCTGCAACTGTTGGGCTGTGCTGACGCCACGGTGATCTTGCCGGGCACCCACAGCAAGTGGGTGATGGTGAAAAACAACAGCGTGATGCACTTTCACACTTTCATGACGGGTGAGTGCTTTGCCCTGCTGAAGCAGCACTCCATCTTGGAACGAACGCTGAGCGCGCCCCAGTCTGACCCATCGTCAGCGGATGAGGGGGACGAACGATTGTTTGATCAAGGCGTTGCGCTCGCATTCACCGGGGCCAGCCTTTTGCACACGCTTTTTTCAGTGCGCACCTTGGCTTTGATGGATCGACTCAAGCCCACCCAAGGCTTGGCCTACCTGTCGGGCTTGTTGATTGGCGAAGAGTTGCGTGCCCAAGCCCATCTGCTGAAGGGGCCCCTGGTGGTGGTGGCCAATCCCACTTTGCAAAGACGCTATCAACGCGCTTTGGCCTTGCGCGGGTTCAGCTGTCAAACCTTGGGTGACGACGCCACCTGGCAAGGCTTGCAATGCCTGGCAAGCCACTTGACTCGCCACACCCTTGGTAGCATGTCTGCATGATGAACACCCCTGACTTGCCACGCGCCATGGCGCAATTGCCCTTGATCGCGATTTTGCGTGGCATAGAACCCGATCAAGCCCTGCAAGTGGGACATGCCTTGGTCGATGCGGGCTGGTGCATGATTGAGGTGCCATTGAATTCACCCAAGCCTTTGCAAAGCATTGCGGCCCTGCGAGCGCGGCTGGGTCAGTGCTTGATCGGAGCGGGCACTGTCATGGATGTGCAGCAGGTGCGCGATGTCCATGCCGCTGGCGGTCAACTCATCGTCAGCCCGCACTTTGAACCCTTGGTGGTCGCTGAAGCCAAAAGACTGGGAATGATCGCCTTGCCCGGCGTGGCCACACCTTCGGAAGCCTTCGCCGCTTTGCGCTGCCAGGCCGATGGGCTCAAGGTGTTCCCAGCTGAAATGGTTCAACCCGCCGTGCTCAAAGCATGGTGTGCAGTGTTGCCAGCCCACACGCCTTTGTTCCCTGTCGGGGGCATCAACCCAGAGAACATGGCCGCCTATCGCAGCGCTGGGGCGAAAGGGTTTGGCATTGGCTCAGCATTGTTCAAGCCCGGCATGAGCTCTGATGCAGTGCACCAACAAGCCCTGCGGTTTCGCCAGGCATGGACAAATTTGAAATGAATATCCCCCCCTTGAATGACGCACCGAGTTTGCAGGTCGCTGCAGGCGTGGCCACCATCACCTTGCAGCGCCCTGCTTTGCGCAACAGTTTGAACAACCAAGACCTGAGCACCTTGTTGGATCAATTTGAGGCCATCAATGCCAACCCAGACATCCGTGTTGTGGTGTTGCGCGCACATACCCAAGACATGCCGCACCCCGTGTTCAGTGCTGGCTACCACGTGGCCGGTCTGGATGGGGATACATCGGCACCCAACTTTTTTCAAACCGTGCCAGATGCACTGACCCGCCTGCGGCCCATCACCATCTGTGCGCTCAACGGCAGCGTGTATGGGGGTGCCACCGATGTGGTGCTGGCCTGTGACCTGGTGTTGGCGCAACAGGGCATGGCGTGGCGAATGCCTGCCTGCGCCATTGGATTGCACTACTACGCCAGTGGTTTGCAACGCTATGTCCAAAAAATGGGGCTCAGCTTGAGCCAGCGGGCTTTTTTAACGGGCTTGTCCATGCCCTTTGAGCAACTCCAAGCTGGCGGCTTGTTCCATGCATTGGTCAGTGAATCCCAATTTGAGGATCATCTGCATCAATTGGTGCAACAAGTGTTGGGATTGGCACCCGGGGCCGTTCAGGCCACCAAGCAATCCTTGCTCGATGTGGCCGAAGGCATGCCAGACATTGCCGCGATACAAGCCCGCGAGGCCAGCAGTCAAAGCAGCGCCGACTTTGCGGAAGGCCGGCTGGCCATGCAAGAGCGACGCAAACCCGTGTTTCAAGGACGATAAGGGCTTGACATGAACCACTCCCCACTTCGCAACAAGCTCGACGCCCAAGCCGCACAGGTGGTGCTGGAAAATTGGCTAGAACTGGAACAAGAAGTCCGACGCCACGCGCCCCCAGCAGCCATGCAAGCCGGGGACATTTGGCGCGGTCAAACGGGCTTAGAAGCCATCACAGGCATGTTGGAGGGCCGCACCCCACCGGCCCCCATCGGTGCGAACCAGAATTTTTGCATCGTCCAAGCCAGTCTGGGGAAGGTGATTTTTCAGGGTCGCCCCCAAAACACCCATCTGAACCCCATGGGCACCGTCCATGGGGGCTGGTACGCCACGATTTTGGACTCAGCCCTGGGCTGCGCTGTGCACACCATGCTGCCTGCGGGTCGCGGATACACGACCAGCCAGCTCAACCTTCAGCTGGTCAGGTCGATACCTTTGAGTGTGGAGCGGGTTCAAGCCGTGGCTGAAGTGGTGCACTGTGGAAGACAATTGGCCACAGCCCAAAGCCAATTGCTGGGCCCCGATGGCTGCCTGTACGCCCATGCCACCTGTACTTGTTTGATTTTTGACCTGCCAGAAAGCGCATCCCTATGAGACTGTTACACACCATGTTGCGCGTCACCGACTTGCAACGCGCGATCGACTTTTACACCCGTGTGCTGGGCATGACCCTGTTGCGCACCACCGAGCGACCAGAACAAAAGTATTCATTGGCCTTTGTGGGCTACGGCAGCAATCCTGAGCATGCCGAGATCGAGCTCACCTACAACCATGGCGTGCACCAGTATGAAATGGGCACCGCTTTTGGCCATTTGGCCTTGGGTGTGAGCGATGTGTATGCCACTTGCGAGCGCATCCGCGCCCAGGGCGGACAAATCACCCGTGAACCCGGCCCCGTGGCCGGCGGAACCCGGGTGATCGCCTTTGTTGTGGACCCAGATGGCTACAAAATTGAGCTGATTCAGCACCCCTGAAGTTTTGATCGCCATGTGCCAACGCTTTTTTGCCCACCTCTTGCTGCTGTACGCGCTGCTCGGGGTGATGCCTGCACAAGCGGCCTGGACTTCCATGGGCCTGCAAGACGGGGTTGGTTTTTTTGTGGATGCCGAGAACGTTGAAACCGTCAATGGCTATCGCCGCGTCTGGGTACTGCAAAACTACCCTTCGCCCAATGTGTATGGCGCGCAATCCATGATGATGCTCATTGAGATCGATTGCAAAGATGAAAAAGTGCGCTTGCTCAAACTGGTCGGTTATTCAGGGCAGTCGCAAAGCGGCTATTCACAAACACTGCGCAGTGATACCGGCGCTTGGGAAGTCACCAAAGTGGGCAGCATGTTTCGCAGCATTCAATTTGCCGGCTGTCGCCAGCAAATGAAGCGCGGATACAAAATTTACACGTCTAAGTATTGACCTGGCCAGGTCTGCGCCAAGCCTCAGCGCACGCCACCGGACACATTGACCATGCTACCGGTCACATAAGAGGAAGCGGGTGAAAGCAAAAACGCAATCACCTCCGCCACTTCAAGCGCACTGCCAGCACGACCGACAGGCATCTTGGCGCCGACCTTGTTGACCCTGTCTTCCATCCCTGCCGAAGCGTGGATGTCGGTATCGATCAAGCCCGGACGCACGCCATTGACCCGCACTCCATAAGCGGCCAGTTCAGTGGCCAAACCCTGAGTGAAGGTATCCATGGCACCTTTGGACGCGGCATAGTCCATGAAGGTAAAAGGCGAGCCCGTCAGAGCACCAATAGAAGACACATTCACAATCACGCCGCCGGTTCCGCCATGCCGGGTAGACATGCATTTCGCCGCTTCGCGGGCGCACAGCAAGGCACCGATCACATTGATGCGCATCACCTCGGTCATGATGGCCACGTCCATGTCTTCAATCCGCCGCTTGTGCGATCCCACAATGCCCGCATTGTTGACCAAGCCAGTGGGGGTACCAAAGACCCGTTTTGTTTCTTTAAACAAATGGATCACATCGGCTTCGGTCCCCACATCGCCCTTGACAGCGATGGCTCTGCCGCCCGAACGCTCCACATCGGCCACCACCTCCTGGGCTGCGGCCTCAGAGTTGCTGTAATTCACCACCACAGAAAAACCTTTGGCACCCAACAACCGCGCAGTGGCGGCACCAATGCCACGGCTGGCTCCGGTGATGATCACAATCTCTGACATGGTTCAATCCCTTCCTGTTCAGTCCACGCGAATATTGCCCGCTTTGATCACCGGCGACCATGTGCGCATTTCTTTTTGAATGAATTCAGAAAACTTGTCTGAACCCAGTGTCAATGGGAACAAGCCCAATGAAGGCTCTGACAAACGCGCTTGCATGTCGGGCGTATTCAGCACGGCCAAAATTTCCTTTTCCAATCGGCTGGTGATCGCTTTGGGGGTTTGGGCTGGGGCAGAAATACCCACCCAAGACACCGCTTGAACGCCAGGCGCAATCTCTTCCAAGGTCGGAATATCTGGATACATGGGCACGCGTTTTTCACTGCTCACCGCCAGCACCCTGACCTTGCCGGCCTTGACCAATTCTGTGGCACTGGCGGTCAGCACCATGTCCAGGCGCCCACCCAATAGATCGGTGATGGCGGGTGCCGGTCCCTTGTAAGGAATGTGGGTCATTTGCAAAGACAGCGTTTGCTTGAGCAATTCAGCCACCAAAAAACCAGAAGTACCCACGCCGGCTGAAGCGTAATTGACCGTGCCAGGCTTGTTTCGCACAGTGGTGAGAAAGTCTTGAATCGATTTGGCCGGATGGTCTGAGCGCACGATGAGGTACTGGGGGTAGACGCCAATCAGTGCAATGTGCTGAAAATCCTTGATCGGGTCGTAGGGAATCTTGGTATACATCAAGGGGCCGGGTGCAATCGATGAGTTGTAACTGGCCAGCAAGGTGTAGCCGTCAGCAGTGGCCTTGGCCACTGAATCGGCGCCCAAGGTAGACCCCGCACCGGGTCGATTTTCAATCAGCACAGTGGTTTTCAAGGCCACACTCAAGCGCTCGGCCACGATGCGCAAAGCCACCTCGCTGGCCGCGCCTGGGGCAAAAGGCTGAATCAATTTGATGGGTTGTGCGGGGTAATTTTGAGCACCCACCAGGCCTAGCCAAATGGCCAGCCATCCACCCACACATAAAGATTTCAAGTTGCGCATATGACCCCATGGCTGGAAAAACAGTTAAACCAGTTTAACCGCAGTGCCGCAGACTCATGCGAGACAATCAAGCTTTGCCACTCCTCCAAGCATCGTCACATTCATGGAATCTTTTTGGGTATCGACAGGCGTGGTTGCCTTGGCCGAAATGGGCGACAAAACGCAGCTGCTGGCTTTTTTGCTGGCGGCTCGCTTCAAGCGCCCGGTGCCCATCATCGCGGGGATTTTTTTGGCCACCATCGTCAACCATGGATTGGCCGGTGCGCTGGGTGCATGGATCACCACCACCCTGAGTCCCCAAACCATGCGTTGGGTCCTGGGCGTTTCCTTTTTTGCCATGGCTGCATGGACCCTGATCCCGGACAAAATGGAAGACGATGACAGCATTGCCGCCCATCGGTTTGGTGTATTGGGCGCCACCTTCGTTACATTTTTCTTGGCAGAGATGGGCGACAAAACACAAGTGGCAACCGTCGCCATGGCAGCACATTACATGGATGCCTGGAAGGTGGTTGCCGGCACCACCCTGGGCATGATGATCGCCGATGTGCCAGCGGTTTTTCTGGGCGACAAGCTGTCCAGCAAAATATCCTTGAAGTGGGTGCATGCGGCTGCCGCATTGGTTTTTGCAGCCCTGGGGGTTGCCACCCTTTTGGGTGCTGGTGAACGAATTGGGTTTTAACGCGATGGACTATTGACGATGAATGCCCTCGACATCACCTTGATCTATTTGCTTGCCGCTGTCACCAGTGTGGTGGTTTGCAGGTTGCTGCATTGGCCAGCCATGCTGGGTTATTTGTTGGCAGGCATCTTGTTGGGCCACGCCTTCAATGAAAATTTCACCGACGACAAGGGCGTGGTCTATTTGGCCGAGTTTGGTGTCGTTTTCCTGATGTTTGTGATTGGCCTGGAGTTCAATTTACCCAAGCTGATGGGGATGCGAAAACTGGTTTTTGGCTTTGGCATGGCCCAAGTCATGATCACCTTGCTCGGTGCTGTGGCTGGGCACACCTTGTTGTGGTGGTTGCTGCAATCCTTGGGAATACCCTGGGACTTGAGCTGGCAAGGCGCACTGGCGCTGGGCGCAGCCTTTGCCATGTCGAGCACCGCCATCGTCGTCAAAATGATGGCCGACAGGGCCGAGTTGGAAACACCCCATGGTCAACGCGTGATGGGCGTTTTGCTGTTCCAAGACTTGGCGGTGGTGCCTTTGCTGGTATTGATTCCGGCACTGGGCAAAGTCAATGAAGGCAATTTGTGGAGCACCCTGTCCCTGGCCATGTTCAAGGCCACAGCTTTGGTGATGCTGTTGCTGTGGGGTGGTCAAAAGCTGATGCGCTGGTGGCTGAAAACCATTGATCAACGCAAAAGCGATGAACTGTTCATGCTCAATATTTTGCTCATGACCCTGGGCTTGGCATGGCTCACCGAACATGCGGGCCTGTCACTGGCCATGGGTGCTTTCTTGGCCGGAATGTTGATTGCGGAGACCGATTACAAGCAGCGCGTCGAAAATGACATTCGGCCCTTCCATGACGTGCTGCTGGGCTTGTTTTTCATCACCATTGGCATGAAGCTCGATTGGGCGGTGCTGTACCAACAATGGGCCTGGGTGCTGGTGCTGGCCCTGGTCCCCATTGCCGTCAAAGCGCTGTTGGTGGCCGTTTTGGCCCATGGTTTTGGTGCTCCCACGGGGGTGGCTGCGCGGACAGGTATTTATTTGGCGCAGGCCGGTGAATTTGGATTTGTGCTGCTGTCCCTGGGCTTGAGCAACGGGCTGATCGATCCGCTGTGGTCCAACCCGGTGCTGGCAGCGATGGTCTTGTCCATGGTGGCCACGCCATTTTTGATCCAGTACGCAGACCGTCTGGTGTACCGATTTGCCGCCGATGACTGGCTATCACAATCCCTCAACATCACAGCGTTGGCCCAGCACACCATCAACATCGATCACCATGTGATCGTTTGCGGTTTTGGCCGGACCGGCAAAAACCTGTGCAATTTACTGGAGTCAGAGCACATTGGCTATCTTGCGTTGGAATTGCATCCAGATGTGGTGCACTCGGCCATGCTGGCTGGTCACCGCGTCGAGTACGGCGATGCCACCCAATTGGCCAGCTTGATGTCTGCGGGGCTGGCCCGTGCATCGGCCGTGGTGATCAGTTACGAGGACACCCCCTCTGCCCTCAAGGTGCTGGCCTTGGTTCAGGCCCATGCGCCTGAGGTACCTGTGGTGGTGCGCACCCGCGACGACCATGACCTGAACCATTTCCGCGAAGCAGGTGCGCGGGATGTGGTTCCAGAAATTTTCGAAGCCAGTCTGAGTTTGGCCAGCCAAACCTTGCACCACATTGGTATTCCAGCGCGACGCGTTCGCCGCTTGGTTCAGTCACAACGGCAAACGCGCTACGCAGGTTTCAAGGATGACTCCAACGCTTCATCCCATTGAAGCGCCCCCTTCTTTCGCTGGGATTTTTTGAGGTGGTCATTCCAGTGGGACGGGCACAGCGACCTGCCACCTGTCAGCCCAAGTTTGCAACATCGGCATGATGCTGGGGTGCAGTGCCAAACCCTTTGACGTGGCCAAAGCTTTGTGGCGCAAACCGCGCTCACCCGGCAAACGCACATCTTCACCGGGTTTGCTTGGTCTGGACGAATGGCAAAGCGTATTGACCTGATCCATTTGACGCTGAAATGCAGCGAGTCCACCAAACGCCTGGGGATCCAGGATTTGCAAGAACACCGTCGCTCCCCAACCTTCTGGCGGATCGGCCCGACCGTGACCCGCCAAACCACCCGTCAAGGCCTCCACCGTCAAGCTCAATCCGTAGCCCTTGTGGCCTGAGTCCATGCCACCCAAAGGCAATATGGTGCCAACAGGTTTTTGAAACAGGACAGCAGGGTCACGGCTGCTATGGCCATGGCCGTCCATGACCCACGCCGCAGGCAACTGCCCTCCCTCTTTGTAAATGCGATTGGTCATGCCATTGGTGGTGGCAGACGTGGACACATCCACCAAGACGGGCAATTCAGAAGTTGGCCAGCCCGCAGACATGGGATTGGGCGTGAACACAGGGTCAAGTCCGCCAAAAGGCGCCACGCTGGCGGTGTTGGCATCTGATGAATGAAGCAGCATGACCATGCCTTGCTCTGTGGCCCAAGGGTGATACGCGGCCAAGCAGGCAATGTGGTGGCTGCGTTTGATCACCACCGTACCAGTTCCATTGACTTTTGCCCTGGCCATGGCCACAGCCATCGCTTGGCTAACCAGCCAAGGGCCAGGCAATCGGCACCCATCCCAAAGCAATGCGCTGGGGTGGTCACTGATCACCAAAGGCTCACCTTTTGTTTGCATGGAGCCCGACTGAATTTCGTTCAAATACGGCGCCAACAAGGCCAGGCCATGGGTGGTGTGTCCCAGCAAATCCCCCTCCAACAACACCTCAGCGACACAATCGGCCCTCAGCTCGGGCAAGCCCGCCGCTTGCAACAAGGACTGAGCAAACTGTTTCAGTTGAATCGGGTCATAGGTCATGGGGGCCTCACATCGTTCGCCAATGGCTGGGTTCGAACCATTCCGCTACCCACGGCGGTCGCATCGCCGCTGCGGCGCTCTCAATCACAACAAGGCACCGCGTGCGCTGATGGGCCAGATAGACTCCACGCGCCCCTGGCGAACGCCAATCAATTCATCATAAAGATTAACGGTCGGATCGCAATGTCCCGGCACCAACCACAGCCTGTCGCCCAATGACAACTGGGCTTGGGGTGTCAACGCCAAAACACCATGCTCGTCCGAGGCCTTGATGTACGTCAAATCAGGCCTTTGCCAAAGTGCTGGCATGCCGCTGTCCACACTCGAGGCTTTGAGTCCCGCATCAACGATGGCCCTGCCTGACTTGGTTTGGCTCATCACCGTGGTCTGCACAAACAAAGCATGCTCGAACGCACAATCCCCTGCAGCCGATTGGTTGTCGCTGTAGTCGCGGTCCATGAAGATGTACGAGCCTGCTTGTATTTCATTGAACACGCCAGAGTCGCGCTCGTGCCAAAACGTCCCAGTGCCTGCACCGGTGATGCGCTCACAAACCACCCCTTTGGCCACGATGGCGTCTCGGGTCATGCGCGCCCATTCACTGGCTTGCGCTATGGCCGCCTGTCGTTGTTCGGGTTCACGCATGTGCTGCGCCGCACCTTGGTAACACTGCAATCCGGCAAAACGCAAGGGTTTCGATCGATCAACTTGCATGGCCAAGGCCACCGCTTCATCGCCTGGGGCCACCCCGCAGCGGCCAGAGCCGACGTCGACTTCCACATAGACATCGAGGGAAACGTCCGCATCCGCGGCGGCCTGTTGCAACCACAACACCTGTCGGGCATCGTCCACCAATACACCGATGCGCGCCTTGTGGGCCAAGCTCGCCAATCGACGAGCTTTGGCCAAAGAGGCGATTTGATTGCTCACCAATACATCTTGAATGCCAGCGTCGACAAATACCGCAGCCTCACTGACTTTTTGACAACAAATGCCCACCGCCCCCAGGGCCACTTGCCGAAGGGCAATCTCGGGGCATTTGTGGCTTTTTGCATGGGCTCGCAAACGCATACCGCTGCCGCTCAATGCATCGAACATGCGCTTCAAGTTACGCTCAAAGGCATCCAAATCCAGCACCAAAGCGGGGGTTTCAATGTTCGCGAGGGTATCCCCCACGACAGCGGCGGACCACGGGCTCACAGCCCCAACCCATTCATCACGAAAAAGTCAATCAACTGGGCCCCTGTCACTGAAAATGTTGCTCAAGCTTTGATCAAACATCAAAGCGATTGGCAAATTTTAAGGCCTTCTGCGGGCTCGCTGCAGTCACCCAATGGCGTCAAGCGTGGGTCAACGCATCTGTCGATTTATAAAAGGCAATGGCCTCGATGTTGCTGAATGTGATCACTGCACCGCCAGATTTGGCAGCAGCCCTGCCCGCAGCTCGGTCGATCACCCAATCTTTGACAGTGCCTTGCAGATACAAAGTATCCACACCATCTCCGCCATTGAGCTCGGTGCTGTATGTGCCGGCATAAAACTTGTCTGCCGCCTTGCCGCCCGCCACCTTGGTGTATTGGCTGCCATGGCTCAATGCCAAGGAATTTTTACCGTTGTACAAGGTGGCGTCGGCTTTTTTGGCTTTCAGCGACGACATGACAGAACTGGCGGCAGCATTGGCCTTGGCATCATTGAAGCCCTGGGACTTCAATTGCGTTTTGAAATCAGCCAAATTGGAGGTCTCGGTGCGCACAGAGATCGAGCTGTACCCCCCTCCGCGCAGGTCAAACAAGTTAGACCGCGTGGTATCTGCTGCATTCAGTTCAACACCTTTGGGCGCCCACACTGTTTCAAATTTGCTGTACGCATCGGTGACTGCCAGCGCGTTGGTCTGCGTATTGGTATTGGCACCATATAAATATTGCAAAGCTGCGATGTCCAATGCTTGATAAGTACTGGGTATCGATGCCGCCGTGCTGGTGCGCAGTGTGTAGGAGGTATCGGTGGCTGTGCCAGTCAAACTCACGATGGTTGAAGCTGCAGGGTTGTTGTAAGACATGACGGACATCGATCGGTTATCCAATGACTTGGGCAAATAAGGCCCTGGTGTTGAGCCTCCACCAGCGTTGTAGGAACCAGGGTGCTTCAACCCCATGGCGTGGCCCAATTCGTGAATCAATGTGTACCAGCCATAACCGCCCTGCTCAGCCAATTTGGCGCCCGCATTTTCTGGGTTGTTGCTGTTGTCCAGCATCAAAATGGATGGTCGGCTGGGATTGGTGGATGGGTAATTGGCATAACCGGCACTGGAGGTCTGGTCGTTGTTGCCAAACTTGATATCGGCGAGTTGTGCATTCTGCTCAAAGGTGACATTGACCAAACTGGAAAGGTAGCTGAAGGCCGACGTGATGGCCCCCTTTTGGGTATCGGCAATGGGTGCAAAACCTTTTTTGTCCGCTGCAGAAAGAAATGATTCAGTCCCCGACAGGTAATCGTAATAAATGGTGGTGCGCGCACCCGCTATTTGCTTCACATTCGGCTCAATCACTGTAGCGCTGGGGGTGGCCACCGCACCCGCATCGTGCCACCAGTTGGACCCACCGGCCAAAACGGCGTCAAGGTTTTTATTGCCACTGCTGACTGGTATTTTTGACAATGTCTGGAAGGCATTGAGTTGGTGGCGGGTGAATTTGGCCGAAAACCCTTTGGCAGGCGTGATCGACAAGGTCACGGTGAATTGGCCATCTGACGGGGCCACATAGTTCAGTGCATTGCCTTTGGTCAAGCTGACCACTTTGCCTTGCGCGTCTCTGACAGTGATGCTGACCGCCGGCGTGGCCTTCCCCGTATAGGAGTATGAATAAGCCCCACTGAAAGCGTATAAACCACCTTTTTTCAATTGCAAGGTCATGGGCACGGAAGTAGCCTCGACATTGACCATGCCCGTGGTGGCGCTCATTTCATAACCAGGCCGAGCATCGACCCAATCGGTCACCCCTTGAACCGATTGGGTTTGAGTGATACTCGCCTGGGCATTGGAGCTCAGGCCATTGACTGGCACAGCAGGGCCAGTCGGTTTGGGCAAACCCACTGACCCTGTTTTGACAGGCAAATTTTTGGCTGTTGCTGGCTGCAACAAAGCGGACGCGCTGATCTTCATATGACTTCATGAATCCGGGATCGAAATGGTGACTGGTTCAGCCCTTCAATCCTGCTGATGAGGCAGGCACCAAGTACATCGGAATCAACATGAAAATCTGTAGAAAACCCCCGAAAAATAGTTCTTTTAAATTAATAACAGATCGAACCAGCCAGCCAAACTGGGTTATTTGATCAGCGTCACTGGAACCAGGGTGGCACTGAGCACCCGTTGGGCCACTGACCCGATCAACAAGTCAGTGAAGGTGGACCTTCCTTTGGCGCCCATCACAATCAAATCAAATTGACCTGACTTGGCCGTCTTCACAATTTCACTGGCCACATGCCCTGTTTTGATGATGACCTCATGGTCCAAGCTTGATTTGTCCAGCTTTTTCTTGGATGACTTCAATTCTTTGGCACTCAAATCATGCAAAAAATCTTCAATAGTCCCCTTGGGGAAATGTTTTCGGACGTGCTTCAAGCCCGCATCATCATGGACAGACAGCAAGGAAATACTGGCGGTATTGCCCACGGATTGGGCCAAATGGATGGCGTAATCCAAGGCCCGCAGGGCACATACCGATCCATCTGAGGGAACAAGAATTTTCATGTTGGGACTCCTGGGTAAAAGCCTTCACCATAAGTGGCTTTGGCGCATTTGGATTTGCGTTGGCGCAAACAATCCTCAATTGACCAGCAAGGGCAAACAGCCCAAGCCAGCTGTGGACTCAGGCAGTGGTGAAGACGAAGGCCATCAAAACACCCGTCATCACCAACAATTGACCCAAAATCACCCGCATGTAATAGGCCGCTGTCCCTGAATGCCATGCAACCCAAGACTTGGACACCATATTGCTCAGCAATGCAGCCACGATGGGCCATTGCGCTTGATCAACCGCGATCTGACCCGACTGCACCAGAGACCCCATGGAGGCCACGATGGCATGTGCATCCGCCAAGCCGGCGATGGCTGAAGTGATCAAGATGCCTTCTTGTCCCAGCCACTGGTTCATGCCAGCAGACAACAGCATCACAGCAACCACCAGTCCCACCAACGTCAAGGTGGCCTTCCATTCAAACAGGTGGGCAGAAATCAAGGGCTCCTGGACTGGCAACGGGGGGCCTGCCCGGGACCACATCGCCGTGGCATAAAGAATGGCGCACAACACCCCCGACAGCAATGGCCAACTGAAAACCATTACCAGCTGCGGCAAGAACAGGTTGATCAACAAAAAAAGCTGAATGATGGTGGATACGCTGGACAACACAGCGCCCATCACAGCGCCATGTATTTGCGTTGGCATGTCGCGCGAAAGTTTTCCCATCGCATACACCGTGGCCGTGCTGGACACAAAACCACCGGCAAATCCGGTCAATGCCAAGCCATGATGACCACCCCAATGGCGACTGCTGATGTGCCCCAGGGCTCCGATGGCCATGATCAGCACCACAAAGCGCACCAACTGATGCGGATTGATGGCCTTCCATGGGCCCATGTCCACATCTGGGGTCAATGGGTAAAGGATCAGGATCAACGCGGTGAATAGCACCAAATCCTTCCATTCACTGGCACTCAAGATGTTTTGCGCAAAGTCGTGCATGCGCTTTTTAGCCGCCAATAAAAGAGCCAAGCCCAAACCACTGAAAGCCGCCACGGTGGGTTGGGTCACCGCCAAACCGCCAATCAGACAAGTCATGAACAAGGCCAACTCCGTGGTCACGCCCGGGTTGAGGCGGCTGCTTCGCCAATAGCCAATGCCAATCAGAAGCACCAATTGAATCAACACAACAGGAAAGATGCCCGCCCCATCCAAGGTAACAGCCACTGCACCGGCCAATGCACTGATGGCGAAGGTTCGAATGCCTGCGATGTGGCTGGGCAGTGCTGCATTGCTGCGCTCTCGCTCGGCACCGATCAACAACCCAATGCCCAGGGCCAAGCCCAGGTTTTCCAGGCTGGATATGGCGGGTATCAACTCATCCATCAGGCCCGAGGGCTTGCGCCATAACCGCATTCCCTGCGGTTGTAACACTCGAATCCTTTGAACAGGCCTTCATCCATACCGGTCATAAATTGCGTTGTTTCATCATGGCTTCGCGCATGCCATTCAATCGCGAATCAAAGTCAAAGTCGTCAGCTTGTTCGAACGCCACGTATGAATAAGTTCGATTGGAAGCGTGAGACTTTTTTGAATGGTGTTTGATGGGACAAAAATAGGCTTCAGTGGCACCGATGACTGCGCTGACGAAAGCGATCAAGCCCACAGCGTAAGCACAATAGGTGCAGTGAAATTTGGAAATCCAATCCAGGTATTTCAACTCCTGGCGGTCAAACACAATAAAGTCTGATCGGCGGAAAGGCTTCACCTGGTAGATGGGGAAACACAAATATTGATACAGCGTTACAAATGCGTCCAACACCAATAAAGGCACGATGACGCTGTAAATGATTGGGCCTGTGATCAGGTTGATGGGCCTGGATCTTTTGACCAAGGCCCACAAGCCCAATTGGTGATTGGTGGCCTGGGTCTTCATGTGGGGTTCCTCTCGCAGAGATCGGATGGCCACATGAAAAGAAGAAAGCGGCCATCAATGCCCCATCGTAGGCGTGACAACCATCAACAGCTTGATGTGCATCAAGCTTTGGCAAAAGCCAGGCTTCAACGCAGGGTTTTGATACTGGCCCTCAAAAACAAGCCAGAAGACACGGCACTCAACGTCAGTAGACCAAAAGGGCCTTGCTCAGATTTTGAATGCGTCAAAGGTCTCTGGCGCAAACAACTCCTCCGGTTTGAGCAAGCGGCTGGATAAACCTTGTTGATGGTGATAGCGCAAGAAGGTTTCCAACACGTGTCGATTGCTCTGAAAACCGTAGGCCCACCAATCAGGGCCCAATTCCTTTTCAACTTGCTCCACATGGGCGGGCAACCAAGGCAACATGGTCTTCAAAGCCGCCACCTCGCGCAAAGACTGATAAGTGACTTTTTGCGACATGACAAAGGCCTTGAACAAAGACTGGGCCATCCAACGATTTTTTTCATACACATCTCTGCGAATCACGACGGTGTGCATGATGGGCAGAATTTTGGTTTTTCGGTAGTACTCCAACTCCACTTCCGGATAGTCCTCAAACAGCCTTTTGACTTTGTGGGGCTGGCTGTAAAAGCTCGACGGTGCGCGTGCCGTGTGCATGGCATCGATGTCGCCATTGGCAATCATCTCGGTCAAGGTCTGGGTGGGGCCGATGGGAGAAATTTTCACCGCTGGCGGCAATTGCAACTTGATCTTTTCATCGCGTCCAGCCGTTTCAGCCCCACCAGTCAAATATTGAACGCTGGTGTGGGGCACTTGGTAGTGCTCCTCCAAAATGCCACGAATCCAAACCGGCGCGGTCATTTGATACTCAGGTGTTCCGATTTTCTTGCCAATCAAATCAGAAGGGCTTCGAATTCCGCTGTCCACGTTCACGTATATGGAGTTGTGCCGAAACATGCGCGATGGAAACACCGGAATGGCAATGAAGTCCGGTTCTGCTTTCATCAAAGAGACGCAGTATGAGGACAACGACATTTCTGCGCACTCAAACTCCTTATTGCGCAGCATGCGAAAGAAAGTTTCTTCCACGGGCAATGACAAATAATTGATGTCCAAGCCATCTGCCACCACGGTGCCATTGGCCAAAGCCGATGTTCTGTCGTAGTCCCAGCATGCCAAGGTGACGCGCAATTTACCCATCTGTACTCTCCATCGTTTGTGTTTGTCATTGGCTCCACAACCTGCATTGGGTCGCAGAGCCAGCTCAGTTTATGAATATCTTTCAGGCGGAGATGATAGTGTTTCATCCATGCTACTTCTATGGCGATATGCATCTCCCCAGTACTGGCAGCAAATTTCTTGTCGCTTGGGCTACAGTTTTCCAAGCAACGCCATCAACACATCTCTTTTTGATATGGCCCAAAAGAATCCCAGAATCCTTCGAAACATCCGTTTTGCAAGCTGAAGTTGGGTGAAAGCGGGGCGATACCCATTGACGAGAGAGGCCAGTTCTGAGACAAATGAATCTGTGCACTTGAAGTGCAAAACGCACACAGCGGTGTGCCAAAGAAGGAATTCATGGAAACACAGAAATTCGACCTGATCATCATGGGAGGCGGTTTGGCCGGGCTGAGCGCTGGTGTGAGGGCCTGCGAGTTGGGCCTGTCGGTGGCCCTGGTCGAAAAAGGCGAGACCGACCAATACCCTTGCAATTCACGCTTCTCTGGCGGCGTATTGCACTTGGCATTTCAAAACATCAAAGACCCCAGCGATCAATTGGCCGATGCCATTGCCAAGGCCACAGATCACTACGCCGACCCCGAATTGGTCCTGGCCCTGTCCCGCCAATCACAAAGATGCGTCACTTGGTTGCAACAACAAGGCGCGCGCTTCATCCGTGCTGGCCAGGTGGTTTGGCAGCAATGGATCATGGCCCCACCGCGACCCATTGCGCCAGGCATGGATTGGAAAGGCCGTGGGCCCGATGTCACCCTCAGGGCATTGATGGAGAACTTTAGGAAAAAAGGGGGTCAGGTTTTTCTGGGTTGGCAAGTCACGGATTTTTTATCCGATGGTCAACGCTGCCTGGGTTTCAAAGCGACGCACCAAGGCCAAGAAAAGCGATTTGAAAGCTCAGCCACATTGGTGGCAGATGGTGGCTTTCAAGCCAACTTGGACATGCTCAAGCAACACATCGCACCGCAGCCCCATCAGGTGCTTCAGCGAGGGGCAGGCAATGCCATGGGCGATGGCATGCGTCTGGCCCAAAGCATGGGTGCAGCCACATCCAGCTTGGATGCTTTTTACGGCCACTTGCTGTGCCAGCAGGCGTTTTCCAATCCCAAACTCTGGCCCTACCCACAATTGGACGAGCTGGCCACCTCTGGCGTGGTGGTGAATCAGCAGGCGCAACGGGTCATCGACGAAGGCAGGGGCGGTGTTTACATCGCCAACCAACTGGCACACCGTGACAACCCTTTGGATTGCCTCGTGATTTTTGACCAGGCGATATGGGATGGCCCCGGCAAGACATCCCGCATTCCTGCCAACCCCCTGTTGCTCAGTGCAGGTGCCACCCTTTTGAAAGGCGATACCTTGGCCGAGTTGGCCCAAAAAATGGGACTGTCCGCGCCAGAGTTGACACAAACCATTGGCCAGTACAACCAAGCGGTTCAAAACCATCAAACAAGTGAGCTGAATCCGCCACGCAGCCACCACAAGCTCACACCCATGCCCGTGGTGAAAGCGCCTTTTTATGCTTTGCCATTGTGCGCGGGCATCACCTACACCACAGGTGGCTTGCTGATTGATTCTCAAGCCCGCGTTTTGCGCGATAACAAAGCTCCTATTCAGGGCTTGTATGCCGCAGGATCAGTGGTCGGCGGTATTGAGGGCGGCCCCAGTGCCAGCTATGTCGGTGGACTGATGAAGGCTTTGGTCCTGGGCATATTGGCCGCAGAAGACGTTGCAAACGTCAAGACCCTTGAATTGTCGCAAACCTCTGCATGAGTCGACCATCGCGATGCTTCCCAAGCTGGTGCCCGATCACGAAGGGACGATCTGGCGGTGATCGCCTGAATAGAAGTGGACAGATGCGGCGTTCAAAAAAGAGGCCGCCCTTCACCGTGGTACCAGCGTGTCGAAAATGATTTCCACCATCTCCACATAACTCGACAACAAACCCCAAGCCAAAACGCCCACCACAGCGCCCAAAATCAAGCAAGGCCAAAATTGATAGGCCCATGCAGCCCACACGCCCAAGAGAAATAAACCACAACCGATCACAACTGCCAATGGTTTGCCGTGGCGGCGAATCAAGCCCAGCACCGGATAATGGGGCATGCCCTCAGCATCAGTCATGAAAATCCTTTGAATGAAGTTGGATTGATGCGCAAGCCATGTCACATCATTTGGGCTGTGCAATTAATAACTCTTTTGCCGCCATCGGGCAGCGCCGCAAAAGCCAGGGCATTGAAGGAGGCATTCAGCAGCCTTTAAATTCAATGTGGGGTCACACTTATTGCGGTGCAAATTCAGCATGTCATAGGTTTCTCTGCCACCAAGCGCGCCAGGGCTCCACTTGGGTTAACAGAAGTCATCGGGTCGGGGTGGTTGGGATAAGTGGCAACCCAAGGGACGGCCCACAACAGCGATCAGGGTGCCCAGACCTTGGTCCACAACAACTCTCTTTGCTGCATCACATCACCATACATTCGCGCCGGTGGTCTGAGCATGATTTGCTTGCCCACTTTTTCAACTTGGCGAATTTCGTGGCCACCAATTCGATGCGCATCTGAGGCAATGTCCACCAAACAGTCCAGCACCTTGCCGTCGAATTGGTAAACCCCGCCATAAGACATGTAATCGCGTTTATGGAGCACCGTGGTATCGCCGTTGCACAGCGACGCCAACATTCGATCATTGGAAAAAGCAATTTGCCCGATGGGATTGAGCCCATAGGGAGGCGGCATTTGTTTTCCGTTTGAATCCCAAGCACGCGCCTCATCGAGGCGCCAAATACCTTGCAAATCATCCATTTTTCTTTGTCTCCTGGTGTAGATGTTTTATGAAATCAATATAACAGACTGATACCAATCAATCCCCCCAATGCAGATGCTAAACCCGCTTCAGCAAGATCATCCATGGTTCTCTGCGGCAGCAAACCTGGCAGCGCGCCGACCAGACACAAATGCCCAAGCCAAATGGTGGCCATGGCCCTCCAGCAACAGCCCCCCTTGACCCGCAGAGCCCGCTGCATACAAGCCACGTATGGGCGTTTGATCAGCACCCAACACCTGGTGCGAAGGGTTGACACGCAATCCACCGTCTGTGAAAACAACATATGCTTTGACGGGACCTAAGGCATAGAAAGGCCCCTCTTTGTGTTTGAATCGGCCACCCATGTGCGCCTTCAGTCCTTCTGGATGGATCCCTGCTTTGAGAGCCAACTCATGCCAATCGCTGGAACGATGAAACAAATCTCGACGGTTTTTTTCATAGTCAAGCATATAGGCGTATGCAATGCCAGGGGCAGTGGAAATGAAATAAGGCCAGGCGGAAAATCGTTGGTAAATCTGTGAATCAAAAACATACCAAGCTTGGGCACCTGGATGGTCGGCCACAGCATGCCCAATGGTTTTACCGGTCATCTCGACCAACTCGCCCTTTTGATTGACCAAATGCGCGCCTTCAGTCAGCAAAGTCGGAGAGGGCCCCAGCGCTGTCGTCATGAATTTCATCATGAATGGCCGAATCCAATGGGAAGGCAGGTGTTCAATGGACCATGCCATGCTCAAGGCAAACCAGCGCCAAGGCGGTAAATTCTGCACCCAATGGGGCTTGCCAGGGGGTATAAAACGCAGAATGGGCCCGCGAACGATGTCGCCATTGACCACCTCAGCCCTCAAGGCATCGGCCATGCGATGCCCGTCGCCCGTTGCTTCGGGGTTGACGGAATCCAAATGAATTGTTTGGGGATCAGCCCAACGCTGCTTCAGGTCTGCAGCGCCGCTGTAGTCGCCCGTTGTCAAAATCACTGCTTTTCTGGCAGTCAAATGAAACGATTGCCCATCGATCTGGCCAGACATGCCCACCACACTGCCATGGGTGTCGGTGAGGATTTTTTCACAGCATGCATTCACGCAAATATTCACCCCCAACTGCCGACAATGCCTTTCCAAGTGGTAAATCAAACTGCGTGAGTTGGGAATGGTGTTGTGCATGCGCGATACACGATTGGGAGGATCGGGTGCAGGTCCCATGAACACGATGCCCAAACGGCTTAACCATGCAACCGCATCGGCGCATTCATCCACCAAAATTCGACGCAACAGCAGGTTATCCCTTGGCGCCAAATTGCCAGCGTGTAAAGCCAAGTCTGCGAAGTGATGGTCGGCGTGGTCTTCAATACCGGCGCGCTTTTGCAAATCAGTCCCGTTGGCGGAAATAGCGCCAAGGGACCAGGCTGTCGAGCCGCCCAGTTCAGGACCTTTCTCCAACAGCACAACATTCAAGCCCAGACCCGCAGCTTCGGCTGCAGCAGCCAAACCTGCCCCACCACCGCCCACAACGACAACATCGCACTCTTTCACAGTCTGCATATTGAACTGACGACAGAGATCGAAAAGGCAAAAACAAACAGCTCAAGGATCCAATGTGATGTTGGCCGACTTGACCACGGCGGCCCAGCGCTCCATATCGCTTTTAATGAACGCTGCGAACTCTTCAGGCGACCGGTACGTAGGCTGCAAGCCTTGCTTGGACAAATTGGCCACCATGTCTGGCTGCTTCATAATATCGGAGGTCACAGCGTGTATGCGTTTTCGATAATCTGCACTGACCGCAGCAGGTGCAATCAAGCCGTACCAATACTCCATCACATAGCCGGACACACCTGACTCAATGAAAGTCGGCACCTCAGGCATCACAGACACCCGCTCCTTGGTCGAGACGGCCACCACGCGCAACTTACCCGATCGTGCCAAAGGTGTCGCAGACGGTAGCGTGGTGAACAAAACCAAATCGCGCTGTGATCCAATGATGTCCGAAATGGCCGCACCCACCCCTTTGTAAGGTATGTGGGACATTTTGGTTTGGGTTTCGTATAAAAACAGTTCAGCGGCCAAATGGGCCCCGCTGCCAATCCCGGCAGATGCAAAGTTAACTTTTCCTGGGTTGGCCAAGGCCATGGTGACCAAATCCTTCGCCGATTTGATCGAAGAGGATGGGTGAACCACCAAAACCATGGGCGTAGAGGCCAACGGCGTGACGGGAGCGAAATCACGTGCCACGTTGTATGGCAATTTAGGATAGAGACTGGGATTGATCCCAATTTCAGAAGTAGAGCCCACCATCAATGTACTTCCATCTGGCTCTGCACGAGCGGTGTGCTGCGCGGCTATGGCACCCGCCGCACCGGGCATGTTCTCAACCAATACACTGACGCCCAATTTCTCGGTCAATTTAGGGGCCAGCATGCGCGCAAGAATGTCGGTGCCCCCCCCAGGGGTAAAAGGCACCATCAATTTAATGGGCTTGTCGGATCTGGGTTGGGCCAACATTGGGCTGTTTAAGCAGCCAAGACCAAATACAAAGCTCAATAAAACTCGGGTAAATCGATGCATGTCAAATCCTGTTCAAAAAATGAGATGGGCGTTGCTTCAAACGGTCGCTTTTTCATGATGGGTCAGGGGCGGCATCTCTTCGAGCAATCGACCAAAGCCAGCCACTTTTTCTACAACGCCCATCTTTTGCAGACTGGCCCATAAAGCCACGTTATTGGTGGTGAGAACAGGCTTCTTGACCTTCGCTTCGAGATCGGCAACGATGGATGCTGTCCACCAATTGCCACATGCCAAAAACACCGCATCTGCTTGAGGCAAATCCGTCGCAAGGCCCAAGTCGTAAGCAGTTTGCGCAGGCATACGCCCAATGTCATTGTTGCGCGTCACTTCCAAGGCTTTGTGCTGTAAAACTTCCACACCATGGTCCTCTAAAAAGGCTTTCACCCAGACATTGGTCGCTGTGCTCCAAGGGGCCGCAATCACCACCTTTTTGATGCTGTAAGCCTCCATGGCGCAAAGCATGGCCGTGGCAGCCGTGGTGGCGGGCTTGCCACAAGCTTGATGTATACGCTCCACCAATTGCGCGTCATAGCCTTTTCCCATTCGGGTGGAAGGGGCTGTTGCTGCCAATAAAACCAAGTCCACATCGGCATCGGCCAATTTTTTGGCTTCCTTTTCAAGTTCAGCCACGATCTTGATGGTCGAGTCCGGGTCGACGTTGGACAAAGGCAGGCGTGCCACATGCAAAGAGACCGATGCAGGCAGCATGCTGATGAATTCTGGCTCTTGGGTGCTGTTGGATGATGGGACCAAGGTTCCCAGGCGGTGCTTGATGTGGGGCTGGTTCATTGGAGGTTCCTTAAAAATGAAACGGGTTCAGTGTGTGACCAAGCCCAATTCACAGGCTTGAATGTGCAGGGCCAAATATTTTGAAAAGATGCGGCATTGGGCAAAGCTACCCGCGTGAAACCACAAACCTTGTTGCGGCGTGGGATTCCACATGTTGCAAAGTTCTTGGGTCTGTTCATCGACACCCCAAATAGGACCGACCTTATCGGCCAAAAGTTTTCCAAACAGTTTTTCAACCATCGCCGACTGACCCAAATACCCTTTTGCTGTGACCACCAAATCTGCCTCTAACAAATCACCAGATTTCAGGCGCAACCCATTGGCCTCATAGCGTTCAATATCATGGGCTTGGATCAAGGAAATTCGTTTTTGGGTGATGAGTTCCGAACAACCCACATTGAAGTAATACCCGCCGCCACGAGTCAAATACATCATTTGCCAGTTGTTGCCGTCTTCACCTTTATTCAGCCTGAAGCCGGCATTGCTCAAACCTTCCATGGTTTCTTTGTCCAACTCAAGGGCCAACTTCAAATTGATGCGGTTGGAAGCGCGGTACAAGGCCATCGGCGTGCCTACTGTGATCAAGTCGCATTCTGGCAAATCAATGCCTTGCCCGTACAACACGTATGGCAACTGCGCCGTGGGTTCCACGTTTTGAACCATGGTCGGACTTCTTTGCACCATCGTCACATGCGCCCCATGTTCACAAAGGTCCTGTGAAACATCGTGGCCACTGGTGCCCGTACCCAAAACAATGACTTTTTTACCCACCCACTTCTGCGCTGACTTGTAGTCCGCAGAATGCAAAACTTCACCTTTGAAGGCTTCCAATCCAGCCACGGGGCTTCGATCGGGTATGGCACTGACCCCTGTGGCCATGATGATGTGACGGGGTTGCAGATGCCGTTCAACACCCTCACATGTCAATTGGGCATTCCATTGCCCTGCCTTTTCATCAAATTGGGCGGTGACAAATTCGGTGTTACACCAGACATTCAGCTCCATGGCTTGAACATAATTTTCAAACCAAGCTGCCACCATGTCTTTGGGCAGAAATTCTGGCCAAACATCTGGAAATGGAATGTATGGCAAATGATTGACAGTTCGCTGGTTGTGCAACACCAGCGCTTGATATCGTTTGCGCCAGTTGTCTCCGACCCTGGGGTTGCGCTCAATCACCAAACAGTCGATGTCCAACTGTCTCAGCCTGGCGGCTATGGACAAACCAGCCTGTCCCGCACCAATGACCAAAACCGTGGGTTGCCGGTCCTCATAGCGGGCTTCTTTTTCACGCTTTTCCAGCCAGTTGGGACCCAGAAAGCTGCGCCCAAAACCATCGCTCAATTTGGCTTTGCGCTTGAAGCGTTCTTCATGGCCTGCAATTTCAACCAATGCGGTCATCAAAGTCCAGGCTTTGGGAGCACTCGTCTCGGACGCCTGCGTCAGTCTGACCACACCTTCACATGGCCCGATCTTGGTTTGAAAATCAAAAAAAACTTCAATGGTGTCAACATCGATTCGTTTGACCCACTGCGCAGGCATGCGCTGCTGATTGACCTTGAAATCATGCGGACCATGGTGTCGCGCGGCGTGGATCAAAGCTTGTGGCACGGCTGATGAACCTGAGTGCGTGATGATCTCCCAGTTCAGTGCCAACACATCGCGCCAATGGCAATCCGAATTGAACAAGCTGTCCATATCGGCGACAGTTGGCTGAGAAAGGGCCCGTTCAAATTTTCGAAGCCAATCTTGCGCCATGGAGAGCGTTGACGATGGATCTGGTTTCATGCGGTTTTCCGAATTGACTTGATTGAACACAGTTATGGGGCTGGGCTGGATTGAACCATGACATACAACAGCCTGTAAAGATCGTGAATGACAGCATCTCCCAATTGAAGGTTTTGCCAAGCACTGGACTGATCCATGGCTTTCCAAGCATGTCGAACATCTCGCTCCTGCCCAGCTTCCATCAGGACCACCCAATCCGTGTGACCATCTTGGTGACCTGTCACGCGAACCTGATCCATGCGCTGGCGAATGTCAGGATCATTGCACAAGACAGACACGCTTCCTATGCTGGAAAACGCGCCCAACAGAGGCAAAATGTGCTGCGTCAAACACGCTTGAATATCAGATTGACGTGCTTTGGCACCTCGAATGCGGACCACCCCCAAGACACCACCCGTGCCGTTGCCCAGCACCGATAAAACCCGGCAGGTGGCGCGAACGGTTTGGCTGTACCAGGCCCGGCGCTGACGATCACTGTCAGAGACTTGCTTGAGCAGCGCCACATAAGATGGTGCGAGCAAGTCTTCTGCAGATGGCGTTTCAAACAACACCATGTGACTCCTACATGCGTCAATGGCTTCATAACACCGACCCGCAGAAAAAACCGTACCCACCCTGCTGGGCATGTGGTCACTGAGGTACCAATCCAACCACAGATTTCTGACCTCTGGCGCTATGTCGAACCAATAGACCAGCGCACCCTTTTTACTCATGGTAAAAACCCTTATACAAAATGGTGCGCAAGCCACTCCTCCAAGGGCCCAACCAACGCGCCAATGGTCATTTCATGGAGCTGGCCCCATCATTAAAATCATGATGCATCAATTATTCTGTGATGAATGAGATTTGGAATTGTTAATTTGTTAAGCGTGACTTTGTCAGCCACAAATGCAAGCAAAGGCTTGGTTTGAATTAAGATGAAATAACAGTTATCAGGAGCAACCCATGCATGTGACAGGCAAATGCCACTGCGGCAATATTTCATATGAAGCGGATTTGGACCCCAGTATGGTTTCGATTTGCCATTGCACAGACTGTCAAATGATGAGCGGCTCTCCTTATCGGGTATCCGTCAAAGTGCCTGTAGAGCAGTTTCAAATGCACTCGGGAATACCCAAAATCTATATTAAAACTGCAGAAAGTGGATCAAAACGGGCCCATAGCTTTTGCCCAAACTGCGGAACACCTGTTTATTCCTCGGATGTCACAGATCCCAAAAGTTACTCTTTGCGAGTCGGTTGCTTGGACCAACGCGACCATCTGATACCCCAAAAACAAATATGGCATCAATCATCGGTGCCTTGGTCTACCAACATTGCCAACATAACAAAGCTCACCAAGCAATGAGCCGATGAGTTACACATTCAGGCACAAATGAAGCTTGGAAATGAAAGCGCCAGTTGGCATCAAGATGATTTTTCAATGATGGCGGCCATTGCCCTCAAGCTCCCAGGCTGCTCAAAGTCATGCAAAATTTGTAATAACTCAGTCGATGTGGGGCCCAGCAGTTTTTCGGTCGAGCTGAGAAACTTTTCATTGATGTCCGACCATCCCAGGGGTGCAGATGGACTTCCGCGAACACCTTGCGTATGCCCGCGTTCAACCTGTCCATCCTCATAAATCAACTCTATGGTTGAAGCCCATCTTTCCATCTCTTGTGAGGTATTGACACGGGTGATTTTTGTCAACGCTTGGACCGATGCATTCAAAATCCTTTCATCGGTGAAGCCTGACATATCGGCTGAAAAACCTCGCAGCCCCAGGGCTACGCAATAAGCGATGCTGAATTTGCCTTCCATGGGCGTGGAGGCGGTTTCTCGGCCTGCCACTTTTTTGGCCAATGGGTTCACATTGACTCGAATTTCAAGCAAACCTTTATCACTGAAGGTGTCATGCATGCCCCTGGCTGCTTCATGGGGTGCATGTGTGAGTTGGCAAGCCGCATAAGGTTTAAAGGTGTTGCCCAATATTTGCCACTTTGTCCCCAGGCTATCCAAATTGATTGAAATAGATTTTTGGAACAATCGGCCGAGCATGCCCTGCGCATCGTCAAAAACATTTTGATATGCGTCCATACCCAGCAAGGCCAATTCAGCGGCCATCACACCATTCATCGCAGCTTTACCGACGTGAAATGGTTTGGCCATCGTCCCGCCCGACGACTGCAAACCTGCAGCTTGCGTAGCGGCCAAACCCAAAGCATTGGCAACTTGCTCTTGATTAAGTCCCAGAAGCGCTGCCACCGCGCATGTGGCCGAAAAATGCCCCAATATGCCGGTTGGATGCCAACCTGCAGCCGCCAAGGATGGGCCCAGACCCAAATCCCCCATCGCGGTGCCAACTTCAAACCCAGTGACAAAGGAATTCAAAATTTCCAACTCAGAAAGATTTTGATGCATTCCAATGGCCAACGTTGCCGCCAAAGTCGGGCCACTGGCATGAAAAGCTGACCCAAAATGCATATCATCAAAATCCAGGCTGTGTGACAAAGTCCCATTGACCAATGCCACAGCAGCAGCAGCACCTTTGTCACCGTAAAGATTGGTGGCGTGTCCATGGGTTTTCCACTGCCGCATTTGTTCTCGCACCAACGTGGGGGCCGAATCGGGCAAAGCAGCCAGGGACACAGCAAACCAATCCACCAAACATTTTTTGGCCATGTCGCGAATATCTGGCGGCAAGATTCGACCCGTAGTACCGCTCACAAACGAACATACCGACGCCAATTTTTCGCTGTCAGTATCCATGGCGCTTATTCAGGCTCAATTCCAGCTGCCTTGAAGAGCGAGGCCAAGCGATCCAATTCTTTTCTGAGCATCACCATGGATTGCTCTGGTGTGGTGGTCACCACTTCGCCTTCACCTGATTTGGCAATCAGTGCCAAATGCTTTTCCGTGCGCATGGCTCTGTCAACAGCCAACTGAATTTTGATCACCACAGCAGCTGGGGTTTTGGCTGGCACCAACAGCAATGGCGTCACAGCGGCCTCAAAGTTACCAAACCCAGGGGTTTCAGCCACGGCCGGCACATTGGGCAGAGACCGAACGCGTGTGGCACTGGCCACCGCAATCGGCTTGATTTTTCCATCTGCAATCAATGGCAGGGTGGTTGCCAAACCTGAAAAATAGAGATCAACATGACCGCCCATCAAATCAGCCAGAGCTGGACCGCCCCCTTTGTAGGGCACGTGGTTCATTTGCGTACCCGCTAAAAGGTTGAGCTGCACACCAGCCAAATGCGAGAGCCCGCCAACGCCAAAAGAGGCATAGTTGATTTTTCCAGGTCGCTGCTTGGCCAACTTGATCAAATCAGCCACGTTGTTGGCGGCCACGCTGGGGTGAGCCACCAAAATCAATGGCTGCTGCGGCAGCACTGTGACGGGGATGAAGTCAGCCAAGGTGTCGTAGGGCAGCTTTTTATACGCCCATCGATTTCCTGCATGCGCTGGGACAGTGGTGACCAATATGGTGTGCCCATCCGGCGCACTGCGGGCCACAAATTCAGATGCAGGCACGCCATTTGCCCCACCTTTGTTTTCCACCACCACTGTCTGCCCCAATTCTTTGCCCAAATCTTCGGCAATGCGCCTGGCAGCCAGGTCCGTGGTTCCACCTGCCGCATAAGCGACGACCAATTTAACCGGCTTTGTCGGGAAGTCCACACCTGACTGCGCTTGGGCAGGCTGCAAGGCCTGAAGCAGGCACAGCACCACCCCTATTGGAATAAGAAAACGACCCCATGTGAAGCTGCGTGAAGAACTGAGAAAGCTGTTCAATAAAAACATCGATGTCTCCTGCTGGTGTTGGTTTTAGATCAAAAAAATTCAATGCGATTGGGGTGAGGCGGACTGCGCTTCCGGCAAATCCTCTGTCAAGACATTGTTTGCGGCATTTCGCCCAGCGATCCTTCCTGAAGTGAATGCCCAGCCCAGATGATGACCATGGCCTTCCAACAAAACCCCACCCATGCCGGAGAATCCCGCCGCATACAAACCAGCCAAAGGCTGATTTTCAGAACCCAAAACTTCTAACGCATCGGAAACAGCGACACCCCCATCGGTGAAGTTGATTTTGTACAAAACAGGACCAATGGCAACAAACGGCCCTTGATCTAAGCTCATACGGCCAGTATCACGACGACCCGGATCGGTATTGAAGTCTTGTACAGTTTGTAGCAGTGCGCTGGATGAAACACCTACTTTCATGGCCAACTGTTCCAGCGTATTTGCTTCAAAGAAGATGTCTTTTCGGCTCTTGCGATAGTCATGAACAGAGGCATATGCAAAACCTGGAACGGTCGACACATAATTGGGCCAACCACTGAATTGATTGGCCAATTTCGCATCAAACACCATATACGCCATTTGGTCCGGTTGATGTGAAATGCCTGGCCCAGGAGAGTTCAATTCATCCGTGAATCTTTGCCCATTTTTATTGATCAAAATGGCACCCGCTTGCAACAACTTGCTGGATGGAACAAGAACAGTTGTTAAAAATCCCATGACCAGCGGTCGAACGATTGACCCTGGTAAATTTTCCAGCATATAGCGAATGCAACTTGTCATCCATTTGTGCGGCGGCAGATGATGAAGCCAGTTTTCAGGAGGTGCCTGAAAACGGATACCCGCCAAATACAAGTGTTCATTGAGGACTTTGCCACCGATGCCCTCCACCATTTTTTGACCATCGCCCGTGTTGTATGAATTAACTGGGTTTACCAACTTCATATCTGAGCCCAAGCGTTGAGCTCTCTCGAATTGATCGCCGCTGTAATCGCCGCTGCACAAAACGACTCCGCCTCGGGCCACCACTTCACCCTTTTCATATTCACCTTGGTAACTCACGCCTGTGATGCGGTCATTGCTGCGCAAGAAGCCAGTGGCACGACATGAGGTTTTGATGACGACGCCCAGTTGCCGAGCCCTTTTTTCCAAATGGTAAATGTATGACCGTGAATTGGGTATGACAACGTGCATGCGGGGCTTGCGATGGGGCAACTCTTTCATGGGTCCAAAAAACTCAACCCCCATAGACATCAGCCAGCGAATGGTGTCAGGGACATTTTCAACCAACATTCGACTGAGTTTTTCGTTGTCTTTGAGCTTCAAGGGATTGTTGAACAATTGCAAGTCTTCAAAATGTGATTGAGGACTGTCCAATATGCCGTTTCGCAATTGTTGCGGCGTGTTGGTTGCCGTGATGGAACCAATAGACCATCTGGTGCTGCCACCCAAGTGCGGGGCTTTCTCCAAAAGCACCACCCGACGGCCCAGGGTCGCGGCTTCAATAGCAGCGGCAAGGCCACTGCCTCCCCCTCCAATCACCACCACATCGGTGGTGAATGCATTCGAAGCATTTTTTGTATCCAATGCGCTTGATGTCACGGTGTCATCCTTTGTCGAAAATAAATCAATTTTTCAGATTTGTTAAACCAAGGTTGCTGAACCCATTGGTTTCGCCATGGCGTGAGTCGGGCAGCTTTCAGCTCGGGTGCGTCCAAGCCGGCCGCGTCAGTCAAATAATGCAAAGCCAAGTGAGTTGACCCTGTGGACGAAGCAGTGTCCTTTTGAATAATTCGATACCGCTTTGTCATAGCCCAATGCTCACATTCGTAGATCATCGGTATGTGCTCATTTTCATACCAATCGTCGAATTCATCGCTCCATTGATCTGGCACGGCAAAAGCAACGCTGTAAAGAATATTGGCCCCATCAGGGTTAAATGTCCCTTGCTGGCGCTTTTCAAAAGTGAGTTGAGCCCACTCCTGTTGCACAAGTAAGGAATGTGGCGTTTGATAACTGGCCAGGGGATCTGTTTGTTCAGGTCGGTTCAGGGCCGGCATTTCCACCACGATGGCCAATTGATCAACATTGAATGCACAGTAACTTGACACACTGCCGGCTTCAATGGAACTTTTGAAATGATGGCTTAAATCCTTATCCCGCCATTGCGCCATTTCTGGCAAAGTCATACCATTGGACTTGATCCTCGCCAGCCATATGAATTCATCCATTCCGATTGGCCTCAGTGGTGGGTTAACTGTCAATCAAAGGCATCCTATTGAATTCCACGGACGCCACAATTGCCGAAGTTAATGGACTCTGCATGATCAAGCAATACGGAAAATGCTGAGATATCCTTTGTGAAATGCAAAGCTTAGAAAAGCCTAGGGTTAACGCTGACGCAAGAGTCAGTTGGCCTGGTCAATTAAATCCATCAATTCTTTGGCAAAAACCGGCAACTCATCCCTTTTTCGCACACAGATTCGCAACTCCCGCATGGCCCACTCATCCAAGAGCTGAACTGTCTTGAGCCTCATAGAGGAAGCATGGCGTTGAGCAACCATTTCAGGCATGACCCCAATGCCAACATTGGCTTCAATCATCCGCGACATGGCATCAAAACTTCCTACTTGAATGCGTTGACGCATGACACCAGGCAAAAGACTGACTTCCTGCTTTAAAAATGAGTGGGTGGCATTGCTAGAGGCTAAGCCAATAAATTCATACTCCAAGGCTTGCGCAAACTGAATTTCAGCACAGAGTGCCAAAGGATGGTCCCATGCAACCGCCAATACCAATCTGTCTTTTTTATATGGAAAAGACTCTAGGCCGTCTGCTCTGACCAATGCCGAAATGACGCCAATATCGGCCAAACCTTCGCGCACGGCCTGCACAATATCCAAACTGAGTTGCTCGTTCAAGTCAACCGTGACATGTGGGTGAGAGATGAAAAATTTAGCCAACACACCCGGCAGCAATTCAGATATAGCTGTTGCATTTGCATACAAACGAATATGGCCACGCACCCCCTCAGAAAAAGGCTGCATATCCTCTTGCAAATGTGCAATTTCATCTAGAACAGCATGCGCACGGCTGAGGAGCAGTTCTCCCGATGGCGTTAAAGTGACGCCTCGTTGTGCCCGCCGCAGCAACTGAGTACCTAAAGCTTGTTCCAAATTTTTAATTCGCAGGCTGGCAGCAGCTAGAGACAAAAATGATTTTTGCGCTCCCTTGGTCAGGCTGCCCTCTTCAGCCACTTTCACAAACAAACGCAAATCAACCAAATCGAAATGCATGGGCTTGTGGGCCAGATGGACCTTGCTCAAGATGTTTATCCCTGCCATTTTTGGATGCCCCATTCAAACACCGCATGCACCAGAGTTTTTTCAGCATGGGCTGACATTGATATTGAGGAATTGCACATGTAGGGATATTTTGCGCTTATGCAATGAGACTTTGGGTGCGATCAACTCATGGATAACCATTAATCAAGGACAAGAGACCAATGCTCCAATCGGCGATCAGCGTGACAATGGATGTCTGCGCATTAAGATAAAACAATTGACGACGTTCACAAGAAAGGCACATGATGGCTCAACAAGGACACACCTTGTCTGGAAAAAAAGTATTGATCTCTGGTGCGTCTGCTGGGATTGGCAGAGAAACAGCACTGCTTTTGGCCTCGCAAGGCATGAAGGTGCTGGCATTGGGAAGAAATGCTGAGGCTTTGCAGGCTTTGCAAGACTTGGCACCCAAGGGCAGCATGGGTTGGTTGGCTGGCGACCTCAACGACACCACCTACCTGAATGCGTTAGAGCCCGAATTATCGGATGTGGATGTGTTTCTCAACAACGCTGGTGTTTTGCGTTATGCCCCGATCATGGATTTGACCGCAGAAGATTTTTCCTGGATGTTCCAAACCAATGTGTTGGCTTCAATCGAAATAACGCAACGTGTGGCGC
>Ga0209033_1000047_pt1 | contig 51370 bp, 53 predicted proteins | sample LauGreFa1BDMLBDN_2_FD_188218 | JGI IMG/M metagenome (GOLD analysis project Ga0209033, IMG submission 188218) | Freshwater lake microbial communities from Lake Michigan, USA - Fa13.BD.MLB.DN (SPAdes) (version 2) | ecosystem: Environmental > Aquatic > Freshwater > Lake | place: Lake Michigan, USA...
GCTCAGCGCTTTGACCGCACCAAGTTCATCTAGCTGGTTTTCGTTTGGATCAAACATCACCCACAATCGGGATTCGTCTTTGTTCGTGCCGATTACGAAAGGTTTTGGGTTTTTCGCGGCAGCATCCAGCAAGTCCAGAGGTAGGACGACGTCATCTTGCGTTGGAGCAAACGCGGAAAACTGCTCGTTTGAATGATCGATCACCTTTTGTTGGGCTATCAATAGTGCAGAAGAACTTAACTGCCGTAATTCTTGTTCGGAGGACACGCCAGCATGTACCAATAGATCGTTTACTTGCTGTTTGGATCGTTCGATGTCGCTGTACTGCCCAATCGATGGGCTCATGGCCCAAGCTTTAGCGAAATATGGCTGAGCATCACGAGCAGCCAATAACGCAACGACGCTTGCACCGCCTGCAGATTCTCCGAATACGGTTACATTTTCTGGGTCGCCGCCGAATGCTGCGATGTTTCTGTTTACCCATTTTAGAGCGCAAATTTGATCGAGTAGCCCAAGGTTCGTTGAGCCGAGAAAGCCGAAAACTCCGAGGCGATAATTGATTGTTACAACTACGGCGTTCGCACTTCGGGCCAAATTGCTTCCGTCGTACCAAGCTATTGACGATGATCCATTGACAAAGGCGCCGCCGTAAATCCAGAACAGAACTGGAAGAGGCTCGGAACTGTTTTTGGTTGGAGTGTAGATATTCAAAAATAGGCAATCTTCGTTGTTGTTCTCTTCGGTTAAACCAAGCAGCAACTCCAACATTCCGGGTGTCTGCATTGGCGAAGATCCGTATTCAAATGCTTCATACGGTTCATCGTTCGGACGGTAGGCGATTGGTGGCTCGAACCGATCTGCTGTCGCGTATCGAATACCTTTGTAGGCCAATACATCGTTGTCCTGTGATTGCGCTACAAAGCTTCCGTCTAGGCTAATCACGGTTGTCATGCAAGCATCGTAGTCGTCTAGATTCTTCAGTGATGTTTGCAAAAGCAAATTTGGCTGCGCGATTCACTCATTGGCTATGGGGCCGGATGCAAACTTATGGGGCCATCGGCCCAACGACACATAAAGGTCGAGAGTTCGGTCGTTTCGGATCGGGAAGCATTATTTGCTTTCCACAAACAACAATTTTCAACGAACAATACATTCACATCGGAAGTTCAACGATGATTGGTAGCCACATAGCGCTCTCGGCTGGGATGATGCCAGGACAAAAGTGTCTGACAAACCCAGTTGTCCGCATAGGTGATAGATGCTTGATCGGTCGGGGCAGTGGCATAGTTGGTCACTTCTCGATCGACATAGGCAATGACGTCTGGACTGGTCACTACGTGTACATCACCGATCAGAATCACGGTTATGAAAATGTGGATATTCCAATCTCCCAGCAAACTCAGATGGAGCGCGCTGTATCGATCGGCGACGGTTCATGGTTAGGCGCGGGAACAGTGGTGTTGCCTGGAGCTCAGATAGGCAAGCATGTTGCTGTTGGAGCAAATTCGGTGGTCACTGGAGCACTTCCCGACTATTGCGTAGCTGTGGGAGTACCTGCGCGTGTTATCAAGCAGTATTCGAAGGAGAGCGGATGGGTTGCCAGCAATTACTTCAATGAGGATGGATCAAACTGATAAATCGCGAGGGGGCTTGCACGAAACCATGTAGTTGTCAGCAGCAAATGTCGCTATCTTCTCGCTCAGTGGAAGTCCGTCAATAATCGTTTCCGCGAACGCATCGTTAATTCCGGCCCGCAGCATTTGTGAATATGCATTTCGGTCGGAGATGTATGTTCGATAGTCGGCAATCCATAGGGGCACTAATTCGGCTCCTTTGGCGTCCGTAGGTGTTGACGAGGCCAATTGGTTCACCATCTGGACCAACATCGCAGTCGCTTTATCGACAATATCGGCGCGTTCCGAAAGCGCGTCTGGGCCCATGTCGGTAATGAGGCGGTAATCAGCCAGTTCCTTGCGAGCAACAGCGGTCTCATTGCATATGGCTTCCGCACGCCCTTGCCAGACTTTGTCTTCGATTTGGTTTACGGATTCCTTAGAGGCGAAAAAAAGTGCATAGATCCACATCAGTGTTAGCAAAGAAATGCAAGTACCGATAAAAACTCTGCCAAACGTCTTACGCATAGGCTTAGCGTAGGCGTTTTCAAAGGAAGCGTGCGGCTCAAGTCGAGTGATGTTTATCTCACGAATGTGAATGCAAACTAGGCTGTGGGAGTGGTTACGGAATCAAGTCGTTTGCGAACAGCAATCGGTCTTGTTCGTGTATTGACTTCATTTCACCGAAGGACATTTGTCATTGCAGTCGTCGGCGCTGCCGTCTACGCCACCTGCACAGTTGCGTCTAGTTTTGGCGTCGGTTTTCTTGTCGACAAGGTTATTTTGCCGAGGTTTGCATCGGATAAAGTCCCGTTCGGGTCGCTCGTAGCGGGGTCTTTCATAGTTGTTGGCATCGGTCTGTTGCGAGCGGTTGGGGTGGTTGTTCGGCGTTCATTTGCTGGCGTCACGGAGTGGCGCACAGCGCAGTCGTTGTCAATGCTGGTCGTTCGAAAAGTGATGGATCAGAGCAGCCTTTGGCATAAGCGCCACATGACAGGTGATGTTGTGTCTCGAATCGGTGTAGACAGTGATGCGGCGGTCGGCGTTCTGGCCCCACTTCCGTTCAGCACATCGGTTGTGTTGTTGGTTGTACTGTCGAGCATTTGGCTGTTGATCGTTGACCTACCTCTTGGGTTAATGGCATTAATCATCATTCCGGTATTACTCCTGCTCAATGTGGGATATCAGCGGAGAATCGATCGGCACTACGACCTTGCACAAAAGGAGCTTGGACATCTCTCGGAGGCCGTGCACGAGAGCTTTGACGGTGTCCTAGTGGTCAAGGCTTTCGGCGCAGAGGGTAGAGAAACTCATCGGTTGTCGGTCATCTCAGGTCGGCTACGTGAAGCGCGAAAAAAGGCCGTAGGTGCTAGAGCAACTTTTGAAGCGCTGCTCGATGGAGTACCCACATTAATGAACATTGTTTTGATCTGCGTTGGTGCAGTGCGAGTTAAATCCGGTGAAATGACGATTGGTGAATTGACAAGTTTTATCTATTTGTTTACGTTGCTGATTTTCCCCCTCCGAATCATTGGCTATGTGCTGAGCGAGATTCCGCATTCAAACTCGGGATGGAAGCGCGTCAACGAAATTCTGACGGAGCCTGCCGAAAGGGATCCTCGTATTCGAATCAATAGCCCAACTAACGAATTGGGACTTCGGGTCGATCAGGTGAGTTTCAGATTTTCCAGCGAGACCGAAGATGTAATCAGAGACGTGAGTTTTGAAGTTCCTGTTGGTTTTATTGCCGCAATTGTTGGTCCTACGGGTTGCGGAAAATCGTCACTCATGAATGTGATTGCCGGTTTATACGAGCCCGTCAGCGGTCAAATCTTTGCCGACATCAAAAACACAGCAATCGTGTTTCAGGAGCCCTTTCTATTCTCTGGATCGATCAGAGAAAACATCTGTCTTGATAGAGAGGTAACCGAAAAACAAATTGAGAATGCTCAATTTGTGTCTGCTGTTAGTGAATTCGTGAATGGTTTCGAGACTGGTTTAGAAACTTTGGTTGGCGAACGGGGAGTGACAATCAGTGGAGGCCAGCGTCAAAGAATCGCACTCGCGAGAGCGTTGGTATGTGAGCCAGCACTTTTGCTGTTGGACGACACCACCTCGGCGCTTGATCCGGAAACCGAGCAGATGATCATTGAAAGAATTAAAGCCGGCATTCGAACAACGACAATTCTCCTGGTTGCTGCACGACCTTCCACCATCGCGTTGGCCGACGTAGTGATTTTCATGGAGGAGGGTGGAATATCTGGCATAGGCACGCACGACGTTCTCATGGCAACTAATAGTCAATACAGCGATCTCATTAACTCTTTTGAGAACGACAGATTGCGTTCGCACCATGACTGAGCCGATTGATCGATTCGTGTCTGCACGAGTGATAAGTCGTGGCGTAGCCGTAGCCCCTGCATTTCGAAAAGGATTGTGGGGCACACTGATGCTTGCGTTCATCGGAACAGGCGCCCGACTCGTGATCCCCATTTTGATTCAGCAAACGATCGATAAAGCCCTTGTTCCGGATCGAGTTGATTTGAGTTTGGCGTTTACTTTTTGCGCCATCGGAGCTAGCTGCGTTCTCGTCTCGTCAGTGGCGCTCCGTAAAGCAACCTTGAGGCTTGGTTGGCGCGCGGAAGACGGCCTGTATACGTTGAGAGTGAAATTGTTTGATCACATTCACAAACTGAGTCTTGCAAGTCACAACGACGAAAAACGAGGAGCGCTGGTTTCTCGGGTTACTAGCGACATCGAGACACTTACTCAGTTTTTCACCTGGGGTGGATTGACGTTGCTGCTCGATGGTTTTCAAATGCTGGCGGTTGCAATCGTGATGGTTGCATACGACTGGCGACTTGCGGTTGTCGCATTCGTGGTGTCCGCTCCATTGGTTTTTGTACTTCGTGTAGTTCAATCTCGATTGATTACCGCCCACAACATCTCGCGAGAGCGCAACGCTCATCTTCTTGGAAATGTCAGTGAAATGCTTTCCGGGTTTGACACTCTTCGAGCGTATGATTCGGCCGCTCATGTAATTGAAAGAGTCGAGAAGGACGTCGACGACCGCGCACGCAGCAACATTCGTGCAGGATTCATCGGTGCATTTCTTTTCCCATCTGGGGAAGTGTTCGCAGTGTTCACTGTCGTTGCAGTAGTAACAACAGGTTTGTTGATCGGACCAGCAGGAGGCCTGACATCGGGTGCATTAGTGGGCTTCGTTTTTCTCACTTACCGGTTCCTCGAACCAATTGCCGAATTTACGGAAGTCATCGATCAAACACAGAATGCTGTGTCTGGTTTGCGTCGTGTATTGAGTGTCCTCGACACTCCAGTTGGCCCACCTGCGCCACTCAATCCGTTGCCTCTTCCAAACGGAGTTTTATCAATTGATCTTGATCGTGTGAGCTTTGCCTATTCGGCGCGAGACGGCGACGACGAGGACGATCTAGTACTCAATGACGTATCGCTGCATATTCATGGTGGTCAACATGTAGCGCTGGTGGGTCCGTCAGGTTCTGGGAAGACAACGGTTGCTCGATTGATAGCTCGATTGGTTGACCCGACAATTGGGTCGGTCTCGATCGGGGGCGTACCACTTACCCAGGTCGGAAATGAAGTACTGCGAAGCAGAATGGTGGTCGTTCCTCAGGAGCCGTTTTTGTTTGCTCAAACAGTGAGAGAAAACTTAATGTTTGCCTTGCCAGACGCTTCGGATGACTTGCTCCTCGCGTCGTTTAAAGATCTTGACTTGTTGGATTGGCTAGAAACGATGCCTTTTGGCCTGGACACGCATGTTGGACAACGTGGTGGTTCGCTGTCTGCTGGTGAACGCCAGTTGATTGCCCTCGTGCGTGCGTCGTTGGTGAAGCCGGATGTGTTGATTTTGGATGAAGCGACTTCGGCGGTTGACGCGGCGACTGAAGTTCGGATATCGCGCGCCTTGCAGCGTTTGGCAGAGGGGCGCACAACGGTTTCCATTGCGCATCGACTCTCTACGGCAGCTCGCGCCCAGCGAGTAGTACTGCTGCGCGATGGAAGGGTCGTGGAAGATGGTTCGCATCAGGATTTGCTGAAAAACGATGGAGAATACGCAAAACTCTATGCAACGTGGGTATCGGCAACAGAGGGACAGAGATGATCATTCGTCGTGCTGCTTGGTGGATATGTGTTGGTTTGGCCGGAACGGTCTTAGGTGGTTGTGGCGTGTCCGACGAAGTAGCCGCTGTGTGCAGCAGGGCGAGTGATTTCGAGTCGTCAATGGTTGCAGTCGATCAGTCCATTGAGGATTTGTCGGTTGTTGCACCACGACAGTTGCAAAGTTCGTTTGCCGTATTCCTTGGTTCGCTACTCACGCTTAATGACATCGCGCCATATGAGATACAAGATGATTTCGAACGTGTTTCCCGCTTTTATACCGAGCTTTCCATTGCGTTACAAAATGTCTATTGGGATGGAAACATCGGCGCCACCGATATTGCTGTGCAGCGAGCCATTAGCAATATGACTCGGAATGACAACATTCAGTCATTAGAACGTGTTCGAGAATTCATCAAAGACAAGTGCAGCGTTGAGCTAACAAAGAATATCAATAATGCGCCAGGGGATCTTCCTGAAGCACCCGAAGCATCTTTGATTGTGGAGCCGCAACCCGACGTGAATACGGGCTTCGATAATGAAGAAACTGCACTCCGTTCCTATGGCTATTTCGTAGCCGAACAATTTGGTATAGCGCTCACTCAATCCCAGGCCGAGTGTGTGGGCATTCAATTCACGGAGGAGGCTCAAGAAGTTATTGATGAAACTGATGCGCAATACCGATCGAGATTGCGCGGTATTTTTGAGTCGTGCGAGATCAACGCGCAGATTCCTTGATAGCCCGTTCAGGTTTTTGAACCAACTACAGTCGTTATATGGAAATTCGACTTATTCGTCATGCCGAGCCAGAGTGGGTGAAGGACGGCAAGAGCGTTGTCAATCCACCGCTCTCAGAGCGCGGATTTCGACAAGCACAGCGTTTGGGCGACAGACTAAAAGACGAGAGCTACGACCACATTTTTGTTTCTCCCTTGCTCAGGACAAGGCAGACAGCGGCTCCTCTTTTGCAACATCACCAGAGAGCGGAAGTTATCGAGCCATTTCTTGAAGAGATTCGCGAGCCGGCATGGCATGGTCAGCCGTCCGAGGTGACGATCAAGAAGTATCGAGATGAATTAGCACTGAAGGCAGAGGACCGCTGGAATGGTTTAGAGGGCGGGGAGCCCGTTCGCGATTTTGTTGCTCGCATCCATGCAGGTGCAACAGAGTTTTTTGCTCAACGCGGTGTGTATCGGCACGAGCATCACTCGCTACCCGTTTGGAATATCGACAACCCCGATGAGAGCTTGGTGTTTGTGGCGCATGCAGGCACAAATAGCGTGCTGATTTGCCACTTGCTCGGCCTTCAAACCACACCCTGGGAATGGGAACGTTTCGTCATCGGGCACTCGTCAATCACCACAATAAAGGCGATGAAACTTGGTGACGGATATACGTTTAGTTTGGTGAACCTCAGTGATCTGGAGCATTTGGAGCATTCAGAACGCACCCGTTAAGTATGACCAATTGGATTGATGATGGTTCTCACATCGTCACCAATCCAATTGGTCTAGTTGCTTGCCTTATTGTTTGCGGGAGCAATAACAATTAGTTGCAAGCATCTACAGCTTTAACAAATGGGTACGGATTAACTGCTTCGCCACCACGTGGGTGTACTTCGAAGTGAAGGTGCGAAGAAGTTGCGCCAGTAGATCCGTTGTATCCAATTACCTGTCCCGCCGAAACTTGAGTTCCTACTGTGATTCCTTCAGCAAATGCATCGAGGTGGGCGTAGTAGAAGTACGTTCCGTCCGCGATGGTCAAACGAATCGCGTTTCCAGAAAGTGTCTGATTGGTAAGCATTTTGGTGATGACGCCATCCTTCACCGCAACAAGGGGAAGTCCACGTGCTGCGATGATGTCAACGCCTTCATGCAGGCGTCCACCTGGTCGTGGAGCGTGCCACGAGTCAACGAATGAGCATTTGCCGATCAATGGAAATGCGTCAAGCGATGGGAAGCCTTGTGACTCGAGGCTAGGGATTAAACCAAGAGCAACTGCGGTGTTTACATCAAGTGCCTTCGATTGGTTTAGGCCACGTGCTGCCTGAAAGTTTCCGATTGCGATGGTTGTTGCAACACCAAAAATTCCATCGGCGCCACCCTTTACTTCGGTTCCGTTTGCAATCAAAGCGTTCTGTAACTGACGAACAGCATCGCTCGTTTGACCGCGCACTGGAAGCGAATCAATTGTGATTGTGCTTGTTACTGCTGCTTGGGCAACCGGAGCGACTGGAGCAGGGATCATTGCGGCCTGAGTTGCATCGTCCATAACGCCTGTTATCGAAAGGCCACGACGCTTTTGGTACTCAGCGATGGCTGCAGAAGTGCCGTTGCCAAAGATGCCATCTGCTCCACCGACGAGACCGATTCCATCGCGCATCAATACTTCTTGGATGGTACGTACGGCCTGGCTGCGATCGCCAACTTTTGGCAATGATGAACTCGATGCGACAACTACATTTTTGCTTGCAACCGCCGCAACAGGTGTTGCAACGACTGCAGCTGGAGCAGGTGCTACGTCAACAAGACCGAGAAATTTTGCAGTGCGCTCATCCAGTTTTCCAGTTGCCTTGAATCCGGCAACCTTTTGCAGTGAACGCAATGCTGACTTCGTGGATGTGGTGAATGAACCCGTGATTCCGCCCTTGACGGTGAATCCGCGGGCTGCAATTGCTTGTTGGAGACGAACTACTTCTGGTCCAGAGTCTCCAAAGAGGGGAAGTTGAGCAACAACTGCTGTCGGTGCGTTGCTGGCGGCAGCGCCAGTGACAACGAAGGCCGTTCCGGCGATCGACATCGTGACAGATGCTGCTAAGGCGATGATTGCCTTGCGAAGAAGATTGCTTTCCATGATGTGCTCCCTTGCGGTATTGCTGGTGTGAGTTCCGCAATAGGGATCGGCAAGGTGCAAGCAAACTTGAGAGATTTCTCACAGAAAATGTTGTACCAACCACTTAGAGTGGTCTAATTGGCGATTTGACCGCCAAGAGTCACGGTTGGTGGCTAAGCAAAGCCTGGGCAATCTTCTATAAGGTGACGAAATGAGGGCAAATGGGCTGTCGCTGAAGTCCTATTTGAGGGTGACTCAGGCGGCTTTTGTGGCGCTCTACGTGATTATCGTCAGCGGGTCGCTCGTACGCCTTACCGGTTCTGGGCTTGGGTGTGTGGATTGGCCAGCATGTAATTCGTCCAAGTTCGTGGATGTTTCCTCAACACATGCGGCAATTGAGCAAATCAATCGTCTTTTTACCGGGGTAGTAACGATTGCGGTCATGGCCGCTGTGGGTATGTCGCTCTTACTCAAGCCCCGAATCCGGAACCTGACCTTGCTCTCGTGGGGACTGGTCGCCGGCGTGCTTGCGCAGATAGTGATCGGGGGCGTTGTGGTTCTAACGGGCCTAAACCCTTACTCGAACATGCTGCATTTCTTGGTCTCCATCGTGCTCATCACTAACGCAGTGGTTCTCAACCATCGTGTTCGCGCAGCAATCGATGGTCCAAGGAAACCCGAAGCAGGGGGATTAGGCGCGATAACTGCGCGCCTCAGATGGGTTCTTTTCATTTCCTGCGGTATGGCAATAATCTTGGGAACGGTCGTTACCGGGGCAGGCCCCCACGCGGGCGATGAGAATGCGATCAGGCTCGGCATCGATATCGGATGGTCGGTGCGGTTGCACAGTGCATCAGTCTGGTTGTGTCTTCTCAGTGCCTTGTTGCTCGCATATCGAGTGAGAAAAAATGGCAAAGAATGGCAGTTGATCGGTCATGGCCTCCAGGTTTTTCTCTTCTGGTGCCTTTTCCAGGGAGCTCTTGGATATTTGCAGTACTTCTCTGGGGTGCCCGTTCCGCTTGTTGCCTTGCACGTTGCAGGTTCTGTTGCGGTCTGGATCACCGCTCTGCGCCTACAGCTTATTGAGGGGTAGAAAATGCCCAACAAGCACCGTTTTATGCTTGACTAAAGGCACACATTTCGAGGGGGCTTAAGTGCAGGAGAGGAAAACTTTTCACGCAGTATTGAGTTGCGTGAAGGCTCTTGTGGTGTTGCTAGCGGCACTGTTCAGTGTCGGTGCCTCTTCTTCTCTGGTGCATGCTGCCGATTCGGGCTTGAGCATCGATATCTCGGTCTTCGATCAAGTTGTCGTTAACGGAACTACAGAGCGTCAACCTGTACCTGGTGTAACTGTTTTGGTCAAAACCGAAGCCGGTGTTGCCGTTGGCGAATTTGTCACGGGGACGGGTACGGGAACGGTAAGTGTCCCCGTACCGGAAAAGGCCGGCTACACCGTCGAATTAGTGCTCTCGTCTCTACCAAGTGGCATGTCGTTGATCGATGAGAACAAAGCAATCGCAGTCATCACTAAGGATGCATTCACCACTTCGAACAAGAAGGTCACATTCTTTACTGGATCGGTTGGTGAGTCTGGTGCTTCCGCTTTTGAGCGAATCGCTCAGCGTTTCGCCGACGGTGTTCGTTTAGGTCTTGTGATCGCAATGTGCTCGGTTGGCCTCTCATTAATTTTCGGCACCACTGGTCTCACCAACTTTGCACACGGCGAGATGGTCGCCTTCGGTGGACTCACGATGTTTCTCTTCAACGTCACATTGGGTATTCCACTTTTGATTGCAGCACCGTTTGTCGTGGCTATCGGAGGTTTATTTGGTTTGGCCATTAACGGTCTGGTTTTCGCCAAGCTTCGCAATCGCGGAATCGGTTTGGTCTCGCAGCTTGTTGTTTCCGTAGGGCTTTCCATTATGTTGCGAAACATATTTCTGTATCAATTTGGTGGACGCACTAAGCCATTTGGTGATTTCAGCATGCAAACAGCCAAATCGTTTGGTCCCGTAAGCATGACTCCACGCGATTTAACAACAGCAATTTTGTCGTTGGTCGTTTTGGTAGCGGTTGCGCTCTTCTTGTCTCGCTCTCGAACCGGCAAGGCTGTTCGAGCGGTTTCCGATAATCCAACTTTGGCTTCATCAACGGGTATCGATACGCAAAAGATCATCCGCATCGTTTGGTTTGCTGGTGGCGCACTTGCAACGCTCGGAGGCATCTTCCGCGGGCTTGACGAGCAAGTCGGATTCGACATGGGTTCGAAACTCATCTTCTTAATGTTCGCGGGTATCACCCTTGGTGGTTTGGGCTCTGCGTATGGTGCCCTTATCGGTGGGTTTTTCGTAGGCATTCTGGTGGAGATGGCTTCGCTTGTTGTGCCTGCCGAATTGAAGGCGGCGCCCGCGTTGTTCATTCTGATCGTTGTTCTCATCGTTCGTCCGCAGGGCATTTTGGGCCGCAAGCAGAGGGTGGGTTGAGCATATGGATTGGCTAAAGATTCTCGAGAACACCGTGAGTTCTCTCGTCGGAATAGATGCTGCATATTTCGCGTTGGCTGCACTCGGTCTCAACATTCAGTTTGGCTACACGGGCCTCCTCAATTTTGGTCAAGCAGCTTTTATGGCCTGTGGTGCCTACGGCATCGGAATGACTGCGCAATATTTTGATGTCAGCATGTGGTACGGAATACCGATTGCATTGGCCTTTGTTGTCATATTGAGTTTGCTCGTTGGCATTCCAACGTTGCGCTTACGAGCCGATTACTTGGCGATCGTCACTATCGCAACGGCGGAAATAGTGAGGTTGTTCGTGAGATCGGTGCGCTTCAAGCGTTTCTTCGGCGGCAGCGACGGCATCAATAGTTTCAGCACACAATTCCGAGACCTCAGCCCATTCGACCCCAGCAAGCAATATGGGTTTCGGCCATTTCAATACAGCGGTTACACGTTTTGGACGTTGATCGTCGCGTGGTGTTTGGTGGGCATATTTGGAGTTGTTGTTTTCTATCTCATGCGCAGCCCTTGGGGTCGCGTTCTTAAGGCAATTCGCGAAGATGAAGATGCGGTGCGTTCTTTAGGAAAGAACGTGTACAGCTACAAGATGCAAGCCCTGGTCATGGGCGGCGTCATCGGTATGTTCTCGGGCATGGTGTTCGCCCTCGACCGCGGCTCGGTGCAACCAGACAACTACAGCCGCGATGTGACGTTCTACGTGCTCACTGCCCTCGTGCTAGGCGGCGTTGCCAAGGTTTCAGGTTCAATAGTTGGCCCGATGATTTTCTGGGGCTTGTATGTCTTCAGCGACAACACCTTGCGTGAATTGACGAGAGATGGCGGAATCTCAGTCTTCGGCGTGGGACTGCTTCAAAAGTCGCAGGTCGGTCCTGTCAACTACATGCTGATCGGTATCGGTCTGATGTTGTTGATGACCTTCCGTCCACAGGGAATTTTTGGAAACCGGAAAGAGATGGCCCTTGATGGTCGCTGATCGCGTCTATACCGAGACTGCACAGCGCGCGCGTGCTGCTCTGGCTGGCGTGCAACCTGCGCCTGGCGTTGCCAAGCCAGACCCAATCCTGCTCGCCGATAAGGTAAAGAAAAATTTCGGTGGTGTAACCGCCGTAGACGTTGACCACATAGAAGTTCAGCGTGGATCAATCACGGCTCTCATCGGCCCCAACGGCGCCGGTAAAACCACACTATTCAATTTGCTCACTGGCTTCGACACACCGGACACAGGGGAATGGCGTTTTGATGGGCGTTCATTAGCGAAGGTAGTTGCTCACAAGACAGCATCGATGGGTATGGTTCGCACCTTCCAGCTGACAAAGAGCCTGACCAAGATGTCAGTGATCGAGAACATGAAGCTTGGAGCAACTCACCAGGTGGGCGAGCGCTGGTGGAATGGGTTGTTCCCATTTCGTTGGAAGGCTCAAGAGAAACTGATTGAGCAACGTGCCGATCAGTTGCTTCAGCGGTTCAAACTAGACCACATGCGCAATGAGTATGCAGGCACACTTTCGGGCGGACAGCGCAAGCTCCTAGAGATGTCGCGCGCGCTAATGACCAATCCGCGGTTGGTGATGTTGGACGAGCCGATGGCTGGTGTCAACCCTGCATTGAAGCAAAGCCTCAACGAGCACATTCGCGGTTTGCGTGATGATGGGATGACTGTGTTATTCGTCGAGCACGACATGGACATGGTGCACGATGTGTCCGACTGGGTAATCGTGATGGCCGAAGGACGCATTATTGCCGAAGGAACACCAGAAGCAATTGCCGCGAACCCAGCTGTCATCGAGGCGTACCTCGGTGCACACCAAGGTAAGTCTTTGTTAGGCGAGGAGACCCCATCATGACGACTGGCGCCGACGATCGCGTTCTCGTAGTAGACGAATTGGTTGCGGGTTACATTCCCGAGGTGAACATTCTCAATGGTTGCAACATCGAAGTTCGCGCTGGCGAATTCGTCGGCGTAATCGGCCCTAACGGTGCTGGCAAGTCCACCGTGCTTAAAGCAATTCTTGGACAATGTGCGGTTCGTTCTGGAACAGTTTCTTTCAACAACGAGAACATCACCGGCCATAAGGCACACGAACTAGTGGAACACGGAGTTGGCTACGTTCCACAGACACAAAACGTGTTCCAAAGCCTCACAGTCAAAGAGAATTTGGAAATGGGTTGCTTTCTGAAGCCATCCGTTTTCAACGATCGATTCGAATATGTCACTTCGTTGTTTCCGAAGCTTCGCGAACGTGCGTCGCAACGCGCAGGATCGCTGTCTGGCGGCGAACGCCAGATGGTCGCAATGGGTAGGGCGTTGATGATGGAGCCGAAGTTGTTGTTGCTCGATGAGCCTTCTGCCGGGTTGTCGCCTGTGCTGCAGGATGAAGTGTTCATTCAGTGCAAGAAGATCAACGAAGAGGGAATTGCCATCTTGATGGTGGAGCAGAATGCCCGTCGCTGCTTGCAAGTAACCGACCGCGCATACGTACTCGACCAGGGCAAGAATGCCTATACGGGCACTGGGCGAGAGTTGCTCTCCGACCCGAAGGTAATTGCCCTATATCTCGGCACGTTGGCAAAAGCCACGGGTGGTTGATCAACTGTTTTCAGGCAATAAAAAACCCCCGGCCCTTTCGGACCGGGGGTTTTTCAGTTCTAGATGGTTGTGGTTACTTACCCGCGTCGAAGTTCTCGCCGAGAGCGTTACCCATGTTGCCGTCGCAACCGTATACCTTCTTGACCTTTGGTCCGATTCCCTGCTCAACCATTGTGCGCAAGATGCGTGAACCTTCATCGAAGGTTACGAGCATGATTGCGTCTGGGTTTGCAGCGACCACTTCGCCAACTTCAGCATCAAATGTTGCTGCAGCTGGGTCGTAGATCTTGGTTCCAAGAACGGTGACGCCTGCGGCTTCAAGGTTCTTACCAATGGAAGCGGCCAAGCCGGTGCCGTAAGCATCGTCAAGGGCCATGATGTATACCGACTGGTTGCCGTCACCGGCGATCAAGTTAGCCAAAACTGCACCCTGAAGGATGTCAGATGGTGCTGTGCGGTAGTACAGACCATTGTCTGCGTACGTTGACAGCTTCTCTGAAGTGTTGGCTGGGCTGATCTGGAGGACGCCTGCAGCGGTGATCTTGTCAATCACGGTGAGGGACACGCCGGATGATGCAGCGCCAACGATTGCGTCGACTGATTCGCCCAAGAGGCGGTCAACGGTCGTGCTTGCTGTATCGGTTGAAGTGTCACCCGAGTCGCCTTGTACGTACTCAACTGGCTTGCCAAGAACGCCGCCAGCCGCATTGATGAGGCTGATTGCATACTCAACACCAGCGAATTCTGGTGGTCCGAGGAATGCGAGGTTGCCGGTTTCTGGCAACAAGGTTCCGAACTTCAAGACGCCGTCACCAGCGCGCTCTACGGTTGGTGCCTGAAGATCGACATAGTCGGATTCTGGCAAGTCAGCCAAGATGTACTCAGCGTCTGCGTAGTCGAAACGGTTCGTTGCATCAAAGGTCAAAACGCCGTACGAAGCCTTGATTGGCTCGCCGTTTCCGTTCATGTCCTGTGGGCCTGAAACGCCTTCGAAGTTGATGTCGGTTCCAGCTTTGATCAATTCAACGCATGCAGCAAACTCTGTGCATGTCTCGCCGTCGCGGGACACGTTCATGATTTCGCCAGCCAAGGCGCTGCCGTCGGTCTTTGCAGCTTCTGCTGCAAGGGCGACGAGCATGACCGAGTCAAATGCTTCTGCTGCGTACGAGAAGTCGGTGAGCTCGGCGTTGCCTGCGGCAACCCAGAACTCGTTCATTCCCGTTTTGAATTCATCGGAAAGCGCTACCAATGGCATCGTTCCCTTCATTCCTTCCAGTTCGCCGCCTGCGGCTGCTGGAGTTTCTTCTGCTGCATCGTCACTCGAGCCGCAAGCCGCAGCCACAAGGCTGAGACCAACAACAAGAGCAGCAATGAAGCGCTTGTTTGTTTTCTTCATGTATTTTCTCCCCCTAGGAGTCGGGTGGCGGGATGCCACCCTGGGTTAGGACTACTCAGCCTATGAGAAGTGGAGGGGCACTACAACGGCAGGCTCCGCTAAAAACGAGGAGCAGATGCCTTCAGGAGACGGTCCAAAATTGCTCGACCCAGACCTGTTTCGGGGGGTCGAATTGCTACCAATGAGTGGAAGCCCTCAAAGTCGGCTTGACGCATTTGGGAATAGAGCGTTGAGGCATAGATGGGCAGATCGTCCGAAAATTGAACGATCCTGGCCCGATTACCCATTGATTGCTGCTGAGCCAACAGTTTTTCGGCATGTGCTAGATCGTTTGCGATGATTACTTGGCACGCGGGCGAATAGTGAGATTGCAGCATGCCTGATGCTCGAGATTCACCCCGCTGACCCACCAGGGATTTACCCAAGATCAATTCAATGTCTTCACGAGGGATACCTCCCGGGCGAAGTAGTTGCGGTGGATCGCACGTGAAATCAACAATGGTGGATTCGACACCGATTGTGCACGAGCCTCCGTCAATGATCAGATCAACGTCGCTGCCAAGATCGTCAAGAACATGCTGGGCTGTTGTCGGGCTTACTCGACCGAATCGGTTCGCTGAAGGTGCAGCAAGAGGTACTTGCAGAGCATCAATGAGATGGCGTGCAAACTGATGTGCGGGAATTCGGAACACTGCAGTCTCACGATTGCCCGTGACTAGGTAGGGGAGTCTTTCCGACTTGTTCAACAAAATACTTAATGGCCCCGGCCAACAAGATCCTGCTACCAACTCAGCGTCACTGGAAACTTCATTCGCCCAGCCGTGAAGTTGTTCGATGGAAGAAAGATGAGAGATCAACGGATGTGTGGTCGGTCTGCCTTTAACCGAGAAGACCTTGTTCAACGAGGCGGGATTGTCCACTGCTGCCGCAAGCCCGTACACCGTCTCCGTCGGAATAGCCACAACGCCTCCATTTCCAAGCACTTCGGCAGCACGAGCGACGGAGTTTGGGTCCTCGGCTTGGATGACGTTCGACTGGTGAAGCATTGCAATTGCAAGGCTACAAATGACTGCGACCATCCAGATGTGCCACTAACCTGAAGTGGCTCTTAGTGACAATGGGGAGGTAGTTCATGCGGTTTTTACACGGCACACCCAACTATGACCTCACCTATAACGACGTATTTATGGTGCCCAGTATGTCGACAGTCGCCTCGAGGCAATCGGTTGATTTGCGCACACCAGACGCTCTTGGCACGACCATTCCCGTAGTCGTTTCCAATATGACAGCGATTGCAGGCAGGCGCATGGCCGAGACTGTTGCTCGTCGCGGCGGGTTGGTCGTCCTGCCCCAAGACATCCCGCTTGATGTTGTTGAAAATGTCGTGCAGTTCGTTAAGTCACGCCACATGGTGATCGAAACGCCGATCACCATGCCTCCCGATGGAACGGTAGGCGAAGCGTTGAGTTTGATCTACAAACGCGCTCATGGTGCAGTGATCGTTGTCGACAAGGATCACCGACCACTGGGAATCTTCACGGAACACGATGCTGCTGGCTTCGATCGATTTACGCAGCTACACAACGTAATGAGTCGAGAGATCATCTCTATTCGACACACCGATACGCCCGAGCAAATGTTCAATTTCATGACCGATAAGCGAATCTCTTTCGCGCCCGTAGTTGATGATGGTGGCAAATTGCTTGGTTGCGTTACTCGCAAAGGTGCTTTAAGAAGCACCATCTATTCACCAGCCGTTGATGCCCAAGGCCGTTTGATGATTGGTGTCGCCGTTGGAGTTAATGCCGATCCGGCCGCAAGGGCTAAATCGTTGGCCGCAATGGGAGTCGATGTGTTGGTTGTCGATACGGCTCACGGTCATCAACAGCGGATGCTTGAATCGGTGAGCGCCGTTCGTAAGGTCGTCGGATCAATTCCGGTGGTTGCCGGCAACGTGGTGACTACAGAAGGCACGAGGCAACTAATTGAAGCCGGCGCAGACATTGTGAAAGTTGGCGTCGGGCCGGGTGCAATGTGCACAACCCGAATGATGACCGGTGTTGGTCGCCCTCAATTCTCTGCAGTGTTGGAATGTTCCAGCGAAGCGATCAGGCTCGGCAAACACGTCTGGGCCGATGGCGGCGTTCGATACCCGAGAGATGTTGCCTTGGGCCTTGCTGCAGGCGCTGCCAACGTGATGTTCGGTTCTTGGTTGGCGGGCACTTACGAATCGGCCGCGGACACGCTTCGCGATACCGACGGGCGTCTGTATAAAGAGAGCTTCGGCATGGCTTCCAACCGTGCGGTGCGCAATCGCACCCGCACCGAAAGCGCAATAGAACGGTCGCGCAAAGAATTGTTTGAGGAAGGCATCAGCTCGTCTCGCATGTATCTCGATCCCGAGCGCCCAAGTGTTGAAGACATTCTTGACCAGATCGTTGCCGGTGTTCGCTCTTCTTTTACGTACGCAGGTGCTGCCAGCATCGAGCAGTTCCGAGAACGTGCTGTCGTAGGTATACAAAGCGCTTCGGGTTACGAAGAGGGCCGTCCACGGGATACCAGTTGGTAGTGCGAAACGTCATTGCTATTGATGGCCCAGCGGGTGCCGGCAAATCTACGATCGCTCAGGCGTTAGCGTCACGACTTTCGCTTCCATATTTAGACACTGGGGCGATGTACAGAGGCATCACCTATGCAGCTATGCATGCCAATGTAGACATTTACGACACAAATACTTTGGCAAAGTTCGCTCGTCGTGTGGAGCTAGACATCACCGATCAGTCGCTTGTTGTAGACGGTGTCGACGCGACTGCCATCATTCGTTCACCCGAGGTGACAACCAACGTCAGCATTGTCGCCGCGAACTCGGGCGTTCGTACCGAGATGAGAGCACAACAGCGATTGTGGGTTGAGGAACGCGGTGGTGGCGTGGTTGAGGGTCGTGATATCGCCACGGTTGTGTTTCCAGATGCAATCCTCAAAGTGTTCCTTACTGCGTCTCCACGAGTGCGAGCTGCCAGGCGAGTCGCTCAGAGTGGGGGTGACATCGACGAGATCGCGGAACAGATTGCCAAACGAGACAAGATCGATAGCAGCCGTGAAGACAGCCCGTTGCGCGAACATTCAGATTCTCTCGTTGTAGATACCAGTGAACTGACAATCGAAGAGGTTGTGGACAGCATTCATGTTGCTTACAAGGCCAGGCTTCAGCAGTAATGGCCAATGTCAGCAGCAAATTTGCAGGTCAGAACGTATTTGCGAAGTCTTTTTATCTTGCGGTGCGTGCTTTGGTCGTGTTCCTTTGTCGAACTTACTTGAGGCTGGGAGTTTCCGGCTCAAACAACATTCCTCTAAACGGAGCATTTATTCTTGCCCCTACTCACCGCTCCACAGTCGACATCCCGATTGCCTCCGCAGTGACACGTCGTCGTATGCGATTCATGGGGAAGGACTCCCTGTGGAAAGTAAAAACGATCGGATCATTTTTCTCGGCGCTTGGCGCTTTTCCCGTGACGCGCGGGTCGGCCGACCTTGAAGCATTGAAGCGCTGCATTTCGGTGCTTCAAAGTGGAGAGCCACTTGTGATGTTTCCTGAGGGCACTAGGCGTATGGGCAGCGAAGTTGTCGATCTTTTTGACGGAGCGGCGTATATTTCGATTAAAACCGGTTTGCCAATTGTTCCCGTTGGCATCGCCGGGTCGGAACAAGTGATGCAAACCGGTTCAAAGATGATCTGGCCTAAGCGTTGCTACGCAGTGGTTGGAAAGCCAATCTTTCCCAATCAAATAGATGGCAAGCGAGCGTCTCGGGAAGAGATTGCTTCCCTTACTCAGCAAATTCAAGTATCGCTTCAGCAATTGTTTAACGATGCTGATGCTCGCATCAAAAAACGCTAACGAGCGAAATACTGCTTGAGTAGCCCGTACAATGAGATCGGGTCTTCGCTGCCGCACATTTCACGTATTGAGTGCATTGCAAGTTGCGGAAGACCAATGTCAACGGTTTCGATACCAAGCCTTGTCGCTGTTATCGGACCGATAGTCGAACCACATGGCATCGTGTTTTTAGATGAGAAATGTTGGATGTTGACCTTCGCGCTATCGGCCGCTGCATAGACGGGAATGCTTGACTTCGCGGACGTTGCGTATCGTTGATTTGAGTTGGTCTTAATCGCGATTCCGTTGTTGATAAAGGGAGCATGACTCTGATCGTGACGATCGGGGTAGTTGGGGTGAATGGCGTGGGCATTGTCCGCCGAAATGCAGTGAGAATTTGCCAACCCTGCCAAAAACCCAGCACGATCGGAACCTGAAGCCAAAGCGATTCTTTCCAGAATGGTCTCAAGCAATGGGCCGGCTGCTCCGGTTGTACTTTCTGAGCCAACTTCCTCATGGTCAAATAATGCAACCAGGCTCGGTTCGGTTCCCTCGTTGTCGACCAACGCGTTCATTGCTGCCCAACACGAAACCTGGTTATCCAGACGGGCAGAAGCCAGAAATTCGTTTCGATATCCAAACAGCTCTGCTTTTTGAATGTCAAACAACTGACAAGACCACGCCGCAACGTTATTTTTATCTATCGAAAACTCAGATGCTAGGAATGAATCGAAACTCTTCATGCTCTTGTCGGTAGTCCAAATAGGGTGGATGTGCTGTTGTTTGTCCAGTTGTAATCCACGTTCATTTACGTCACGATCAAGATGAATTGCTAGCTGAGGAATTCGTGCAACTGCCCGTTCCGTTCTGACGAGTGTTGATCTTCCTGCTCGGTCGTAGACGACACCGGCAATTCCCAAATCTCTGTCAAGCCAACTATTGAGCAATGGACCGCCGTAAATCTCTACACCGATCTGTTGCATGTTGTAGATCTCAGTGAATGGATTGTGTTTAATGTGCAGTCCGGGAGAATCGGTATGAGCTCCAACTATTCGTATTCCGCGACGTTCGAAATCGTCGGTGTTGGTCCAGGCGATCAACGCGCCACCAACACGAACAAACCCTCGGGCCCCCACAGGTGCGCCATGGGCAAACTCGTTAAAGCCGCGATCGGTGAGTATTCGAGACCAATGCTCGACGAGATGGTTTGCCGTGGGCGACGAATCGAGCTGCTTGCAAAGATCCGAAATCATGGTTTCGAGGGTATCTAAGGTAGAGAAACTTGCACATCTTGCCCAAGAAATGAGCACGTCGAGTCCAATGTCTGCCCGGCTTGAACCTGAGCCGAAACCTTTTCCACGCAGGCGCTCAGATTGTCACGCTGAGTGAATGCCAACGTTCCAATGCCAATGAAAAGGATGCTCAGTATGAGTTTGGTGACCAGAGACTTGGCGAATTTAAGAACGATCAACAAGAGAAATATTGATCCACCCGTGGCTGAGAGAAGAAAAGTTTTCGCAGATTCGGCTTCCAAAGTAAATAAGTTCACTGTCCTATCTTTCCATGTCGGATGCCGTAGTTTGGGTCTATGTCAAACGTCAATCTTTCCGGTACTGGGCCAGGCGAGGTTCGACTGCCAGCTGCACCACCAGACCTGCAATCTCAATTAGATCGCGCACTCGCTCAACCCGACTCTGCTCGAAGGGAGGCCGTAGCGAAAGTAGTGGCAGCCAACCCTCGATACTTGGATGGTTGGGCGTGGCTTGGCGCCTTGGGTCGAGACAGCCTCGAGTCCTACATGGCTTTTCGAATTGGTTACCACCGCGGCCTAGACACACTTCGCGCTAACGGTTGGAAGGGAAGCGGTTACGTGCGTTGGGATCATGTACCGAATAGGGGATTCCTGCGATGCGTTGAAGGCTTGGCAAACAGTGCCGAGAAGATTTCCGAACACGATGAAGCCACGAGGTGTCGTCAGTTTTTGATGCAACTCGACCCCAACCGACAGCAATAGTCTTTTATTGTGTTGGATGCGGTAATCCTTGCGGGTGGCAGTAGTTCACGTTTTGGCTCGAACAAAATGTTGTACCCAGTAGACGGAATTCCAATGGCCGCCAAAGTGGCCCAAAACATGAACGATCTGGGAACGGTTTTGCTCATCGGTGCCAGCGTTGACGACGCGAAATTGATTTCAATCGAAACTTACAGCGGCCCCAACGAAGGACAAGGTCCACTCGGTGCACTCGTTGATGCATTGGACAACAGCAACGCAGAGTTCCTGTTGGTGAGCCCCTGCGACACCCCCTTTTTCGAGAAGCAAGATTTCTCCAAACTGATTGAGGAACTGGGTCCTGAGACTGATGTTGCGGTTGCGCGAGATGAGAGAAATCATTGGTTGCTGTCATGTTGGAGAATCTCAACGTCTTTGAAACATCTTGAAATAATGTTCAGCCAAGGTGAACGAGCAATTCATCGCGCCGTAGTCGGTTTAAGAATTGTCGAAGTGCAGTTTTCGGAGGGAAAGACGCGTAATATCAATACGCAGATAGATCTTTCTAATTAGAGAAAGCAAGGATGTCGATGAAAGAAATCGAAGTTTCGCAATTGGCGGAGAAAATCGCCGCTGGATACAAAGTTGTGGACGTTCGAGAATTGAACGAGTACAACGAAGCCCATATTCCCAGCGCTGTTCATGTACCGCTCCAGACCGTCCCCGACAATCTCGATGCATTCCGAAGCGAGCAAGATGTTTTTGTCGTTTGCCAAGTTGGTGGGCGTAGCGGCAAAGCCTGTCAATATCTCATCGATCAAGGTGTCACCAATGTTGTCAATGTGGCGGGTGGAACAGCTGGATGGATGCTTTTGGGTAACGACGTTGATAGCGGAACCACCGCATAGATGAAATTCGAATGGATCTCGTCAGATCATGAGTTGATTGATGTACTTGCTGAGATTCAGCGGGAAGATCGTTATGCGCTCGACACAGAGTTTCATCGAGAGAAAACGTATTTCCCCCAGCTGGCATTGATTCAGCTGAAGTGGGGAAAGCAAATTGCTTTGGTCGATCCTCTTGCAGTGACGCTTTCCCTATTTGGCGATTTGTTCAGATCGTCTGCACTCTGTGTGGTTCATGCGGCCCAACAGGATTTGGAAGTTTTGAATTATGCGTGCGGTACAGCACCAAACAAGATATTTGATACGCAGGTGGCTGCGGGCTTCATCGGTATGTCATCGCCTTCATTATCTACCTTGGTTCAAAATGAACTGAAGGTGACACTGACCAAAGGAGACCGTCTGACCGATTGGTTGCGGCGTCCACTCACTAGCAATCAATGTTCGTATGCGGCCACAGATGTTGAATATCTCTTAAGCCTGCACGATATTTTGGAGAAGAAATTGGAAGCGTTAGGACGTACCGACTGGGTAATCGACGCATGCGAAGAATTGCGTCTTAAACCGGCCGGTCCATCATCGCCCGAAGATGCATGGTTAAAGATCAAAGAAGTCCGCACACTGAAGGGGAGTGCTCGAGGAGTAGCTCAATCTCTTGGACATTGGCGCGAAGTTCGAGCGATGAGTGCCAACATTCCTCCTCGCAGGGTGCTGTCCGACATGGCTCTACTTGGTATTGCCCAAGCTCAACCGCAAAATTCTGAAGAACTGTTCCGTGCTCGTGGTGTCGAACAGCGACAGTTGGGTGCGGAGATGACTCGCGAAGTTCTCGCTGCCGTTGCTCAAGGAGTGGGTCAGGACGTCAAGTTCCCTGTTGCTGATCAAGAAGATGTTGATAAAGATCTTCGTCCTGCCGTGGGCTTGATTACTGCATGGGTTGGTGAACTGGCGAGGACACACCAGATTGATGCAACACTTTTGGGAACTCGACTGGACATTCTTCAGTTCTTGCGTCGGTTGCCAAATGCGAGGCTTGCGCAGGGTTGGCGTTCCGAGATCGTTGGCAAGGATATTGACGGAATCCTTGCCGGCAATATGGGAATCAGTTTTGATGGCAAGGGTGGCCTTCGACTCGTTCCCGTTACAAACCCGAATTAGTCATCAATATCCCTTTCTGACGGGCTTTCTACCGCTAGGCTGACCCGCGATGTTTATCCAATAGGCGGCTGTCCAAGCGGTAGTCGCCCGAGCCAAGTTCGGAGCCCCTACCGTGAAGAAGGGTCGTCACCGTCGTTTCGAGGAAGCGCGCAAATTGAAGCAATCAGGCCCCACAGCGGAGGCCCTTGGCTTTGGTGGGCGTGAAAAGCGTTCCGAGTCCGAAGAAGATGAATATGCGGCCATAGCAGAGCGCTATGGAGTCCGTTTCGATGAAGACGAGGAAGAAAGCGACGAGGAAGAGATTTAAACACGCGGGCGAGCCCGCGTGAACTATCACCCCCAACATGACCAAAAAACCAGAGAATCTGCGCAATATTGCGCTCGTTGCCCACGTAGACCACGGTAAAACCACTCTTCTCGACGCCTTGCTGCGTTCGACAGGTACATTCGCCGCCCACGCAGCCGTTATCGATCGCGTAATGGACTCCGACGACCAAGAACGCGAACGCGGCATCACCATCCTTGCTAAGGCTGCCCAAGTGGTCTGGAAGGGCACGAAGATCAACCTTGTTGACACGCCTGGACACGCCGACTTCGGTGGAGAGGTGGAACGAGCATTAGCGCTGGTTGACGGCATTCTGTTGTTGGTCGATGCCGCAGAGGGCCCATTGCCTCAAACGCGTTATGTGCTTTCGAAGGCTTTGGCCCTTGACTTGCCTGTCATCTTGGTGATCAACAAAGTAGATCGCCAGGACGCCCGCGCCGAGGAAGTGCTGCACGAAGTCGAACAGTTGTTCCTCGATCTCGCCCATGCCGACCATCACCTGTCTTTCCCTGTTTATTCGGCGGTTGCGCGCGAGAGTCGTTCGATGTTGGGAATTGGAATGCCCGACATGTCACAGGACTTGTCTTCGTTGTTGGACGGCATTGTTGAACACATCCCAGTGCCAGATAACGATGCTGACGCACCGTTGCAGGCGTTGGTTACCAACCTCGATGCCTCCGACTATCTCGGCCGATTGGCAATTGGTCGCGTCATCTCCGGGGTGCTTCGCAAGGGCGATCAAGTTGCTCTTTGCCAGAAGCCAACCGACGCAAACGCGGCTCCAGTAATCAAGCGCAAACTTTCAAGTTTGTTTGCCTTCACCGGTATCGAGCGCACCGAAGTTGCTGAAGTAGTTGCTGGTGACTTGTTCATCGTCGCAGGCATCGAAGAAGTGGAAGTTGGAGACACCATTGCGGCCTCTGATAACCCAGTTCCTCTGCAGCGTTTAGAAGTAGACGAGCCCGTGCTCCGTATGAGTTTCGGCGTGAACACTTCTCCTTACGCAGGGAAAGACGGCAAGTACCTCACCAGCCGCCACCTTCGCGATCGTTTGCATAAAGAAATCCTCGGCAACGTCAGCATCAAAATCGCAAATACTGAATCTGCAGACATCATGGAAGTCGCTGGCAGAGGCGAGCTTCAGCTTGCGGTGTTGATCGAGAATATGCGCCGTGAAGGTTTCGAGCTTCAAGTGTCACGTCCAGAAGTAATCACAAAGGAGATCGACGGCAAGAAACAAGAGCCGCTCGAGTCGGGTACATGCGACGTTCCGGAAGAGTATGTAGGTGCCATCACCCAGGCGCTTGCTCCTCGCAAGGGTCGCATCACCGATCTTCGTCCCGGAGACCCAGGACGAACCATTGTCAGTTTCGAGGCACCTTCTCGTGGCCTCATCGGCTTCAGGTCGTTGCTCCTCACAGTGACACGCGGTACTGCGTTGTTGCACCAGAGCCTCGCAGGCTGGATGCCATGGTGTGGCGAACTACCACACCGTCTTGGCGGCGCAATGGTTGCAGACCGTATGGGTACATCCACTGCCTACGCCCTCGATAACTTGCAGTTGCGCGGAACGCTCTTCGTTTCGCCCGGCGACGACCTCTATGAGGGCATGGTTGTTGGAGAAAATGCGCGCGAAGACGAAATGGTCGTTAACGCCGTGCGCGCGAAGGAGAAGACCAACATCCGTACACATAGCCATGATGACGGGCCAAAGTTGGCTACCCCTGTTACGCACACACTCGAGTCGGCGATCGAATGGATTGGCGACGACGAGCTTGTTGAAGTGACTCCAAACTTCATTCGCATTCGCAAGAGGTACTTGTCGATGGAAGACCGCCGCAAGTACACCAAAAAGAGCTCTAACTAGAAACTACTTTTTCTTGGTCTTGCGCCTTACCTGAGGGTGGGGAAGAGGAACCGAGTTCTTTTCTTCCAGCAGTTGCACCATGGTCTTGTAGGTCTTTGAACCGATGAGCTCTACGAGCTCTTCTTTCAACGACTTGTACACGGGGTGATCGCCTACGAATGCCTTCGAGTCGTCGGTGCACCACCAATGGAAATCGGCACCGCCCTCGCCCCAGTCTCGTCGCTTCCATTCGCGCACAAATGAAACAACGTGGCCATCATCTTCTGTAAATTCTTCTAGACGTAGAGGCACTTGCCAGCAAACATCTGGCTTCCAGTCCATCGGGCGTTCGCCTGCCTCTAGTGCTGCAATGTGGAAGGCGCAACCCATGCCGCCTTCGAAGTCTGGCTCGTTGTGAAAAATACAAACATTGTTGACGCGGCGCGTTACCTCTGCGCCATCGCGCTCCTTAGTCAGCCAACGACCGTCTCTGCCTTTGTCGAAGTTTTGCCAATGTTCTGGCTTGAGGCGCTTCACTGATTTGCGTACAGATGCGAGATCTTTCTTGTCGAGAAAATGCGCGCCGTAACTGCAACAACCTTGCTGCAATTTAGTGGCATCGTCGTCCAGCACGCCTTTACAGCCTTGGCCGTAGATGCACATGTAGTTGGAACGCATGTATGTCGCATCAATCATCCAAGTCTGATCGGAGTCGCCGTCGGAAAAACTGATGTATTCGTGGAGGTCGTCTGGTCTAGGCACGAGCACAGACGCTAGACGATTGGGAGCCACTTCCAACAGTTCTTACATGACATACTTGACCTGTGAGCAACTTCAACGAGATAGTAAGCCAACTTGAAACTATTTCGGAGCAGTTGGCCGATGAAGCGTTAAAGGCTCTCAAAGCAGCCCATGGTGCTGGGGCTACCAAGCGCCCCGAGAGCGAGCGACAGATCACCCAGGCTCGCCGGGCGATAGAGAAGGCTATTGGGGTTCTGTCACGGCTTGATTGAGCTTGTTGATCAGCCGGCGTAAACCACCGAAGTCGTCACGAACGAATTCAAATCGAATTCGAAACTTGTCGAGATGATCGTTATCACTGATCTCGGATGGGGTGGCGCTGATTCGCTCGAAAGAGCCTGCCTTGCACAGATATCCGAACTCAGCATTTAGCTCTTCTAAGAGCAATTCGGTTGGTGGCAGCTGTAGGCGAACGACTAAATGCTTTCCCACGAACCGTATTGAATGGTAATTGCGATAAAACAACGTAATTTCGCTTACTGCGTCTTCGATCGTTTCGCACACCCGATAGAGATCTAGGTCTTCGGGGGAAACCAGAGATCTTTTCAGCATTTGTTTTTGCACAACATCATCAATTGAATGCCAAAAGTCGTCACCTGGAAGGTCGAGCATCACAATAGGTGTAGGTGCAGATTTCCCGGTCTGCACAAGAGTCAGCAGTTCGAAAGTTTCATCTAAAGTGCCAAAACCTCCTGGCATGCAGATGAATGCATGAGATTCCTTGACCAACATCAATTTTCTAGTAAAGAAATATCGCATCGAAACAAACTTGTCGTCACCCGCAATAATCGGATTTGCCGACGATTCGAAGGGGAGCCGGATGCTGACGCCAATTGATTGGCTGCGACCGGCTCCCGACATACCTGCTTCCATAATTCCCGGTCCGGCCCCAGTGACAACCATCCAACCCCTTTGGGCTAACTCACGAGCGATGTTCTCTGTGTGGTTATACAGAGGATCGTGGGGCTTCGTCCGTGCTGAACCGAAAATGGTCACCTTGCGGCGGTGAGCATGTGGCTGAAACATCTGAAATGCGTCCCGCATTTCGCGAAGCGCAGATGAGGCGATTTTCAGGTCAAGTGTGGTGGTCTGGTCAGTTCCCAATTGTAGGGAAGTTCTCACAAGGTCGTTTACGTAGTCCAGATCGTGAACCGAACCAAATTCTTTTACCAAGCGATCAATCTCAACATTGAGTGAATCTTGATTCATGGTCTATAGCGTCTCGAGCTTCTGCTCAAGCGCAGCAATCAATTCTTGGAAACTTTTTTGAAATGAATCAACACCCTCTTGTTCCAATTGTGCTGCAACATTGGACATGTCGATACCCAGTTTCTTCAGCTGCTCCCACGTTGCCTCGGCTGCCTCGACATCCGCATCTATGGTGCGTTCGATTGTTCCATGATCTGCAAATGCTTCCATTGTTGGATCTGGCAACGTATTCACAGTGAGTGGTCCGATTAGTTGGTCTACGTACAACGTGTCGGGATACAGAGGATTTTTTGTTGACGTAGAAGCCCAAAGGGGACGTTGTACGCGCGCGCCCAATTTCGCCAAGTCGTTCCACCGTGGCGATGAAAAACTCGTTGTAAACAACTTGTATGCCAATTTTGCCTGTGCAATCGCGCAAGTACCTAGGAGCTGATCAGCCTCAGGTGTGCCCAGCGCCGCAAGACGTTTGTCGACTTCAACGTCTACTCGGGAGATGAAAAAGCTTGCAACGCTCGCAACATGGGAAAGTCTTGAAGGATCCGACTTGGCGAGCGCCTCCATGCCCGAGATATACGCCTCAATGACGTCGGCATAACGCTCAAGACTAAAAATGAGCGTGACATTGACATTGCGGCCTTCGGAAATCATCTCGCGAATAACCGATACCCCCGCAACAGTCGCGGGAATCTTGATCATGACGTTCGGGCGATCAACGTTTTGGTCTAGATGGCGAGCGGCTCGAGTGGTTCCTTCAGTATCGTGTGCCAACATCGGGTCTACTTCGACGCTCACATAACCGTCCTGCCGATCACTCGACAAGTAGATGGGGTGGAATAGTTCTAGAGCATCACGAATATCTTTGATGACCATTTCCCAGTAGCTCTCGACGGCAGTTTTGCCCGCTTTTGCAAGCTCTGAGAACTGCACGTCGTAGTCGGTTGAGCCCTGAATTGCTTTTTGGAAAATGGATGGGTTTGAGGTGAGTCCGCGAATCCCGCTGTCAATCACTTTGCGCATATGGCCGCTAGTGATGTAGCTGCGTTTGAGGTTGTCCAGCCACGGGCTTTGTCCACCCTCGCTGTGTAAAAGCCGAAGATTGTTGCTCATGAACTCAAGCGTTCGCCGCAATCGCTCTTTTTACGGTTTCGATGACATTGGTGACATTGATACCGAGCGATTCCATTGCGACCGAGCCTGGTGCACTGGTTCCGAAACGATCGATGCCAACGTTGAAGTGGGTGTAACGGGACCAACCAAATGTCGACGCTGCTTCTACTGACACGATGACTGAACCCGGGGAGAGCACTGACGCTTTGTAATCGCTTGTGGCAGCTTCGAAACGCTCCCAGGATGGCATCGAAACAACCCTTGTTTCAATGCCGGCTTCTTGGAGCTTCATGCTTGCCGAGACGCATAACGAGACTTCACTGCCAGTTCCAATCAGTGTTGCAACAGGCGAAGCTCCACTCCGCGAAATTTCAGCCGCTCCATGAACAACGGCAGTACCGTCCGTCAGCAATGGCAAATTTTGTCTGCTCAAAATAAGTGCTGTTGGTCCGTCGAACTCGAGCGCTGCTAGCCAGGCGTTTGAAGTTTCATTGGAGTCGGCAGGACGAATTACTTGAAGGCCGGGTATTGAACGCAGTGAAGCAAGATGCTCCACCGGTTGGTGTGTCGGCCCGTCTTCGCCAACGCCGACCGAGTCATGAGAAAAGACAAATATGCAACGCGCTTTGGATAAGGCAGCCAAACGAATAGCTGGGCGCATGTAGTCGGCAAAAACAAAAAATGTTCCACCTACAGGCACTACACCGCCATGCAGAGCCATGCCCACGAGCGCACTGCCCATTGCATGTTCGCGAATACCAAAGTAAATTTGGCGTCCTTCCGGTGCGTTCTTCGTATGCGGCGACTGTCCACCGACTTTCACGCCAGTGTTTCCCGTCAAATCTGCGGAACCAATGAGCAAACCCGGAACAGCTGAGACGGATGCCTCGATGACTTTTTGGATGGCTTGTCGAGTGGCGAAATTGCTCTGACTGTCAAAAGAGGGAAGTAACCCACGCACCGATTCTTGATCCGGTTGTTGCCAGCAGGCTTCATATGCCGAAAGTAACGGCGATTGAGCAGATTGTGCTCGATCTTGATTTGCCAATTCCGAACCACGACTAAAGGCAAATTCTCGTACAGATTTCACCACGTCGGTTGGCGCCCAAAATGGTTCGTTTGGAATGCCCATGACTTCTTTGGTTCTCGCAGTCAGCTCTGCGGTAAAGGGGTTGCCGTGGGCCTCGTGACTGTCGGTCAAATCTGGTGAAGGAAAGCCAATATGGGTTCGCAAAATACACAAAGTGGGTTGACCAACGTGTTCTTTGGCCTGAGTAAGCATGTTCTCGAGCGCGTCTAGATCCTCGCCAATTTCGCCCGCTTCGATGACGTTCCAACCATAAGAGCGGAATCGCATCGCAACGTCATCCGAACACGTGAGCGATGTGCTTCCGTCAATGGTGATTTTGTTGTCGTCAAAAACGCACACAAGGTGATCCAGCCCTAAATGTCCCGCTAGTGATGCTGCCTCATGTGAAACGCCTTCCATAAGGCAACCGTCTCCGGCAATCACATATGTGTGGTGATCGCACACATCCGCTCCGAATCGAGCGCGAAGATTGCGCTCGGCAATTGCCATACCAACAGCATTCGCAAAGCCTTGACCTAACGGCCCAGTAGTTACCTCGATGCCATTCGTGTGTCCAACCTCAGGATGCCCAGGTGTCTGAGAGCCGAGTTGACGAAATGCTTGTAAGTCAGAAATCTCGAGACCGTATCCGTACATAAAGAGCATCGCGTATTGCAAGATGGATGCGTGTCCACCCGACAAGATAAATCGATCACGGTTGCGCCAAGATGAATCACCGGGATGATGTCTAAGAATGCGAGAAAACAAAACATGAGCAAGGGGCGCTAGCGCCATCGCAGTTCCTTGATGCCCGCTCTTAGCGGCCAATGGTGCGTCCATGGCAAGACCACGTGTAATCGCTACGACTGCTGCATCGGTCGCAGCTGGGAGTTTTTCGGAAGAAGGCACGCCGAGACTGTAGTTCTGGCTACTGCTTTGGCGGAAGCAAGGTTAAAGGGACGATCATCCAGCTACCCAGCCCTATCCGGCAGTGGGCAAAGATCGACCCGTAACTGGTCATTTCCAGCGCGCCTCGAACAAGCCGATACGTGAACTTGCCAGGCTCGACGGTGAATGGGCTGACATTTCGGGCCAATTCGGTGCTATCCGGATCTAATCCTGAACGGAATACCACCTCGAAAACCCCTTTGCCCGAATCTTCAGGCGGGCAGTAAATCAGTCCCATGAGATGCGGTTCGATGGTGACGGGAACTGGCGATGGTGCCGCCAACGAAAAATGAACTCCGGTGAGATCGATACGCGTGGCTGGGCCATCGACTTGGCGCATTTCGAAGGAGTCAATAAACAGGGCAGAAACGATGTGCACGACAAAACAGTAGTTCGTCGTTCAAGTCTCCACGAGTCCATCAGGGACTAATGTTGGTCTTTGTGCCATCGACCGAAACACTTTCCGAAGAGGCGTCTAAGCGTCTTCTGAGTCCATTTGGCTTGCCATTTGCGGTTGAACGAATCGCTCTCACCATTGACGACGCATGTGCTGCAGCAAACAGCATCGGTTACCCAGTTGTGGTCAAAGTCTCAGGCGACACCATCGCCCACAAAACCGAAAGGGGTCTCGTTCGGCTCCGGTTGGCAGATGAAAAAGCTGTCAGAAACGCCTGTACCGATTTGCTTGGACGTGTGACCGCCGCCGATGGCCAAGTTTCTTTCTTAGTTGCACAAATGGTTTCCGGTAATCGAGAGTTCATCGCAGGCGTGATCACCGATCCTCAGTTTGGTCGTATGGCCGTGCTTGGCTTTGGAGGCGTGCTAGCCGAGGCGATTGACGATGTCGCTCTAAGTCCGTTACCGCTTAAAGAACGAGACGCTCTGTCGATGATGAAATCGCTCCGGCATCAAAAAATGTTGGGAGAATTTCGGGGCGAGGCTGCACTTGATGCTCGGAGTGTGCTGTCAGTTCTCAACGGTTTGAGTGCTGCATGCGATGCGAACCCAGACATCTATTCCATAGACATCAATCCTCTCATCGTGACCGCATCTGGCGAGTTGGTCGCAGTTGATGCACTTGTGGAATTACATAAAGTTCGATCCTCGACGAAGTTCTTCGAGGATCAACATCCCGTTGCACGCTCTAATCGGCATTTTGACGCCTTGTTTAATCCCAATGGTGTTGTGATCGTTGGTGCGTCTAGCCACCCAGGCAAATTTGGTTTCGTTTCCCTGCACAACTTGTTGGCGAACGAGTACAAAGGAAGCATTTTTGCAACTAACTTGCAAGGCGAAGAAGTTCTCGGGGTACAAACGCTGAAATCTCTTGATGATTTACCGACAGGAAGCGCAGATCTTGCTTTCTTCTGCACACCCGCAGCAGCGAATGAGGATTTATTGCGGCAATGTTCCGAAAAAGGAATTTCCAGCGTTTTTATCTCGTCAGCCGGTTATCGAGAGTCGGGCGAGGCAGGGGAACACGCAGAGCAAGGGCTTGTTTCACTTGCCAATTCACTTGACATTCTTATTGCTGGACCAAACGGACAAGGCGTCGTAAGCACACCTCGATCGTTATGTTGTCAGATTGTTGCGCCATACCCGCCATCCGGAGGGATCTCGGTGGCAAGCCAGAGTGGCAATTTCGTCTCGAGTTTTCTGAACTACTCGCGCCAAACAGGGGTAGGCATAGCAAGAGCCGTTTCTGCTGGTAATGCGGCTCAGGTGCGCGTTGAAGACTATTTGGATTGGTACACCACCGATGACAGCACACGAGTGGGTTTGGCATACATAGAACATGTGTCGAACGGCGACCGCCTCAAATCGGCAATGACGAAGATGTCTGAGCGCAAACCACTTGTTGTTGTCAAGGGCGGAGCGACAACTGCGGGTAGTAAGGCCGCCTCAAGCCATACGGGAGCTTTAGCGAGCGACGACAAGGTATTCGATGGAGTGTGCCGCGCCACAGGTGCTATTCGCGTCGACGACATTGAACGAGCATTTGACGTAGCGGCTTCATTTTCCACACAGCCGCTACCACGTGGCAATCGGGTAGTTGTACTGACCACAGTTGGCGGTTGGGGAGTGGTCACTGCCGATGCAATCGCGCGGGACGGTGTACTCGACTTGGTTGATCTTCCCGATGATCTAATGGCGCAATTGGGAGATTTGTTGCCGCCTCGATGGAGCAGGAATAACCCAATCGACTGCGCCGGTGGCGAGACTCGCGACACCATTCCCCAGATAATGGACATCGTCACTGGACACGATCAGGTTGACGCAGTTATTTTCTTAGGTATCGGAATTCAGAGCAACCAAGCTCGGCTGATGAGAGAAGGATCCTTTTATCCCGATTTCGGTTTAGAACGAATTGTGCAATATCACAATCGCCAGGATGAACGTTATGCAAATGCGGCACACGAGGCTTCGCAAAAATATTTGAAACCTGTATTAATAGCAACAGAATTGGCCGTAGCAGACCCTTCGAACCCTGGTCCGGCAACAGTTCGAGACACAGGTCGCCTGTGTTACGCATCTGGTTCGCGTGCGGCTTATGCACTCGCGCAAATGGTTAAGTACTCCAATTATCGAGCATCTGTTTCGTGATGAGCGATAATTTCCTGGAAGATTCAACGAGCATCAAGCGTGCGAAGCACAAAGTCAAAGTTGGTTCGCCCAGAGTGGTCTTTACGCTTCTCGGCACGTTGACGCTTGTAGTTGGCGCAGCGTTGGGCGCAGCTTGGAAAACAGTTGACAATATTGCCGAATCGGTATCTGCACAAAGCGTTGTTCGTGACATTCCTGAATTATCTGCGTCCATAATTTCCGCGAGACGAGCACCAGTCACCCTTTCGAGCGAAAAACGAATTGGTTCGTTACGTCGCAGTTTGGCTCGGCTAGAGCGATTGATCAACGCTGAATCGTGTCTCGTTGTGGATGTTGAGGGGCAGCAAATCATGGCCCTACGCCCAAATTTGCCTGTAATACCAGCAAGCACAATGAAAGTGCTCGTTGCTTCCGTTGCTCTAGAAGTTCTGGGCCCTGAATTTACCTATAAGACAAAAGTTCAGGGGATACAAGATGGCGGCACTATTTCTGGTGATCTGTATTTAGTTGGCGGTGGCGATCCGGTATTAGTCAGTGCGCAATATCCGACGATCGAGCCGCTGCCGACTTTTAATGGCACGAGTATTGAATCCTTGGCCGATGCACTTATTGCGACTGGAGTGAAATCGATTTCGGGTTCAGTGATAGGCGATGAATCACGTTATGACAGCGAACGCTTCACTCCCACTTTGGGATTAGGTATCAGAATGACTGAAGTCGGTCCGCTTGGTGCATTGATGATCAACGACGGCGTTGTCACAGGAAATCCAATAAAGCCCGACAACCCAGCGTTAGCTGCAGCTCAAGAGTTCACCAACATCTTGATTGCGAAAGGGGTAAACGTTTCTGGAGCGGCATCGGTAGGCGTGGCATCTTCGGATATTCCAGTTATCGCCGAGATTTCGTCGCGCGCATTACCGGACGTGTTAGCCGAAATGCTTACGAACAGTGATAACAACACGGCTGAACTTGTATTGAAGGAGATTGGCTTCAGTTCTGTGCAACAGGGCACTCGTCTTGCTGGGGCGCAGGCAATGATCACCAAGTTTACGGAAATGGGAATTCCTACGGAGGGGCTCACGATTAATGACGGTTCTGGTCTAGACCGTGGCAACCGTGTCATGTGTTCGACGATTCAATCGCTGTTGTTGCGCGATGGTGGATTTGGCTCGCTCGGTACAGGGTTGGCAGTAGCGGGCCGCACAGGCACGTTGGGAGATCTTTTCACCGAAGGAACGGTTACACAGAGGCTTCGCGGAAAGACTGGCACATTGACTGGAGTAAAGGGTTTAGCTGGTTTCGTCACCTATGACGCCGAATTAGCGAGCACATTCACCTTGATTTTGAATGGCTCTGGCGTCTCTAACCAAAGCACTTATCGACCAATCTGGTCTGCATTGGCAGAAGCGCTTGCAACATTTTCCAGTTCGCCTTCTGCTTCCGAGATTTCGCCGTAACCATAAGGCTTTACAAGGAAGTCCATACAGGCTTGTAGGTGAAATCCCTCGAGTCCACTGGTTGAATGGAATGGTGAATGTTTCGCCACTGGACCGCAAGCGCGCTGCCAAAGCGCCATCGCTTGGAGAGATGTACGACCTCCTTCGCGACTATGTCAAGCAAGAAACTCTCGACCCAATTCGTGGCGCTGGTCGATGGATGGCATGGGCAGCGCTTGGTGCCGTCGCCCTTATTTTGGGTGTCACCTTCCTCATGGTTGGTTTGTTGCGCCTTGTTCAATCAGAGCTGTTCACTGCCAGTGACGGAAAGACATGGATTCCGTATTTGATTGTTGTTGTTGTCAGCGTCGCGCTAGTGCTGTCATCGAAGGCGCGAATCCGTAAGCCGAGCCTGCATCGCAAATCGAGGAGTGTCTGATGAGTGATGAACGCATTACCCGAGACCACGTTGAGTCAAGACTGAAGCTTGTTCAGGATGAGCTGCAAGGCAAGGTCAATGACAAGAAGGCCGCGATCACAACTGGCATTTCAATTGGCGCAGCCGTCATCATTCTCGTCTCATACTTGCTAGGTCGCAGGAGTGGACGGAAACGTCGCAGCACGGGTCGTAGTTGAAGAGTTCGGCACAATTGGTTCGCTCACAGCCAGCATTGCGCCATCAGGGGCTCCGGTCTCTTGTAATTGCCCGCTTGCTGGGTAGGTACAGCGGCAAGTGGTTGTTCGCATGGTGGGTCGTAGTTGTTTGGAAGATCTATAAGAGTCGTCGACAGTCAAGGAGAGCAAGATGAATCGAATTTTTGCTTACGGCGACAAAGTGCTGTTGATCGATTCCAAGAAGCGTCGATATCTTACGACGTTGGTTGAGAAAGGCGAGTTTCACAGCCACTCGGGTTTCGTCGCACACGATCTCGTAATTGGACAGACAGAGGGTGCTGTAATTCCGACTACCAAGGGAGCACTGTTCTCAGTGCTTCGTCCCACGCTGGAAGACTTCGTTTTAGAGATGCCGCGTGGTGCTCAAGTTATTTATCCGAAAGACCTTGCTCCTATTTGCATGATTGCGGACATTGGTCCTGACACTCATGTATTCGAATCCGGGATTGGTTCCGGCGCACTGTCAATGACCATGTTGCGATATGGAGCAACGATCACGGGCTATGAGATCAGAGAAGATTTTGCGAACAGAGCAAAAACCAATGTGAGAAGTTTCCTGGGTGAACAGGCGCTGAATCGATATGCCATTCAAATTCGCGACGCCTACGAGGGCATAGACGGAACCGACTTCGATCGAGTCGTTCTGGATTTACCAGAACCCTGGACGGTCGTTCCCCACGCGTCCAGAGCGCTGCGGCGCGGAGGATTACTGGTTGCCTATACGCCCAGCATTACGCAGGCGGTTCAGGTACGACAAGCAATGGGCAACGAGTGGATCGAATCAAGGACGCTTGAGGTGCTGCATCGCACTTGGCACATTGAGGGAATGGCTGTACGGCCAGACCATCGAATGGTCGCTCACACCGCATTTCTTACTGTTGGTCGGTATATCGGAACGGCAAGCGCCCCGTTATAGCTACGGCTCGATGAAGATGCACTCTCCAGGGCATTCTTCGGCCGATTCGATCACTCCGTCAAGCTGGCCATCGGGGATGACGGCCATTCCGTCAGCTCCTTGTGCGTTGCCTTTTGCGGTTGCGTAGATCTTGTCTTTTTCGCGAACGTAGGCAAGGCCATCATCAAGAAGTGTGAATACGTCGGGTGCGATTTCCTCACAGAGTCCGTCACCTGTGCAAAGGTCTTGATCGATCCAGACTTTCATTCTGATTATCTCCTTGTGTGTCGCGTGTGACGCGGTGCTTCGTGGCTAAATAATACACCGAGACGACCAGAGTTATGCGAATCCAGCACTACGGTTGGGAGGCGATGGAGACCACTGACACAGGCCGAAAAGACCACCAGCACGGGTTGAGGGTTATTCGCGAATGGGTGGTGGTCGTTGGCGTGGCTCTAGCTATTGCGCTACTGGTGCGTGGTTTTCTTCTGCAGCAGTTCTATATCTCCGGGCCGAGCATGGAATCCACAATGTTCCAGGACAACCGAGTACTCGTGAACAAACTTTCGTATCGTTTGCACGGGATCGGAAGGGGGGACGTGGTCGTATTCGATCGGATCACCACCGATGGTGAAGTAGTGCAACATGACGATTTGATCAAGCGTGTGATAGCGCTTCCTGGCGAAAGTATTGAAATACGCGAATGCGTGGTATTCATCGATGGCAAAGAATTGTTGGAGCCGTATCTCAATGATTACGACTTGAAGCAGGTAAACCTAGAAGACCGTTGCCGGGTTCCAGAACTAGAACCAGTTGAAATCAGCAGCGGTCACATCTTTGTCATGGGTGACAATCGCCCTCAGTCTTTTGATAGTCGGATGTTCGGAGAGATCGAAACGGATTTAGTCGTAGGTCGCGCCTTCACATTGATTTGGCCGCTGAGTAACGCTCGTTGGCTTTAAAGGGTTTGTCGAGCGTCGACCATACGATCTACCCAATCGCTGAAGATTGCGTCTAAACCCATTCTTAACCCGTCGACAATCACAGGCGGATGCTGCAAGTCCCACCCAAAGGCAGCAAGGCCAAAGCGGTGCACCAGTGCCACTAGGCCACCATTCCAGTCGGTGATATGCATGTTGAGCGCGTCGATGCCATATTGCGAAAGTGAAGCTGCTCTTCGCTCCGGGCCTTCCTTTATTTTTGCTAGCCGAACCGAATTAACTAGCCGGTAGTCGGGAAGTAGAGGTCGCTGTCTAACCAAGGTCTCCATCGATGGGTGGCATAACCACACGATGGCTTTGTTCAGTTGGTATTTGTTCAACTGTTCAAACGCTCCGACATCTTTCACATCAACACTGATGGGGGTTTCGGAGCCGATGTGTGTCAATAATTCGTCGAGCGTAGGAATATGAGATGGCAACTGATTTCGGTTGAGCGTGGAGATCGGCTTTTTCCTCAATCCGACTCTTACGAGGCCATCATGATCGAGAACAATCTGGCGATCAGCAGTTATCCAAATGTCACTTTCGACACCGGTTGCTCCCAGTTTTTGGGCGAGGGAAAATGCACTTAGGGTGTTCTCCCTCGCGTGAGCACTTGCTCCCCGATGGGCGAAGAGGATCGGCTCCTCAAATAGAGACGGCAAGCGCTGCTGCATTCGAACAGCGTAGATGGCGGGGGATCAGTGTCCTTTAGAATGGGAACATGTTCAATTTCTCGGGCAGCGAGCTGATGTTTCTGCTGATCCTTGGCCTCGTCATTCTTGGCCCCGAGAAGCTTCCAACTGTGTTGCGAAAGATGGGCCGTTTCTATGGCGAATTCAAACGAATGACCAATGATGCCCAAAGCGATTTCCGACAAGCCTTTGCCGAGCCACTGAGGGATTTACAAAGTGCTGCTTCGGAGTACAAGTCGGTCTTCCAGGATGCCGCAGGTGAGATAGCTGACGATTCCCCTGAACCAGATTTTGTCCCTTGGCAACCACCCACGGAGACTTCGAACGATTCTGATCCAGAACCGATTTCGGACGAAGCAACATCGTTCGATTCGCTATCTCCTGACGATGACCCACAAATTTCCGTTATCTCGTACGAGGATAAGAACTAATGGCGATCAAATGGCCACGGTCTACAACCGCTCCAGATGGGGGATCAATGAACATCATTGATCACCTCACCGAACTTCGAATGCGGATTGTTCGATCAATGCTTGCTATTGCAGTTGGTGCAACGGTGATTTTGGTTTTTTATGATTTCGTTTTACGTTTTCTCACTCAGCCTTATCGCAATATTTGCTTGGCTCGTCCAGACTTTAACTGCGATGGTTCTCTGTACGCGCTCGGACCGATTGAGGGTCTCTCGTCCAGGATGAGAATCAGCGGATATGGCGGCTTGATCATTGCTTTGCCAGTAATCATGTGGCAGCTTTGGAAGTTCATTGTGCCAGCAATGAATAAAAAGGAAAAGAAGTACACCGTTCCTTTCATTCTTTCGTCGGTCATCCTTTTTGCTTGCGGCGGGTATCTTGCCTATTGGACACTTGATAAGGCACTGGAATTTTTGATTTCCTGGTCTGGCGCGGACGTTGAACAGACTTATCAAATTTCGAAATACATCAGCTTGGTTGCGTTGATGGTGTTGGCATTTGGAATCGGATTTCTCTTGCCAGTTCTTCTGGTATTCCTGCAGATTGTTGGCGTTATTACGCCGCAGACATTGCTTAAACAGTGGCGAATCTCAATCATGGCAATCTTCGCCGTTGCTGCTGTGATCACTCCCAGCGGCGACCCAGTAAGTATGTTGGCCCTTGCTGTTCCCATGAGTGTCCTTTTTCTTATAGCGGTGCTTATCGGGTACATCGTGCAACGTCGTCGACGCAAAAGCGAAGACAACGATGCAGACGATGACTAAGCGGCGATGACCAGTCAACAACGCTTGAATCTGACGAAGAATTACGATTTCTCGCTTGACCAGTTTCAGGTTTCCGCTTTTGATGCAATTGATTTAGGTGAAAGTGTCTTAGTTGCCGCCCCAACGGGATCTGGCAAAACGGTTGTTGCCGAGTACGCAATAGGTGTCGCGCGACTCAAATCCATGAGAGCGTTTTATACGGCACCAATCAAAGCACTTTCGAATCAGAAATACACCGAACTCGTTCAGTTGTATGGAAGCAACGAAGTCGGGTTGCTCACTGGCGACAACAGCATCAACCCAAATGCGCCGATCGTTGTTATGACTACGGAAGTACTGAGAAACATGATCTACGCACGTTCCTCGTCGATTGAGAATCTTGGCGTTGTGGTACTTGACGAAGTTCATTTTCTTCAAGATGCCTACCGAGGCCCTGTGTGGGAAGAAGTGATCATCCATTTGGAACCAACGGTCCAGTTGGTGTGTTTATCAGCAACTGTGTCAAATGCCAATGAGCTCTGCGAATGGCTCACCACGGTCAGGGGTCCGACGCGCCCAATCGTTGAAACCAAACGGCCGATCGAATTGGTCAACCATTACATGCTGGGGGACAAAGCAACCCATCAGATTCGGATATTGGAAACCTTGGTAGGCGGTCAAGCAAATACCGCCATATCCAAATTGGATAACGACGTCTCGGGTCAATCGAAGAAGTCACATCCGTATGGTTCCCGTGGATCCTCGCGTGGCGGCCATCAAAATGCGCGGAACGGCAGGCTCTTCACACCATCGAGGACGGACGTAGTAGAGCAACTCCAAAAGGAGAACCTTTTACCCGCTATCTATTTCATCTTCAGTCGTAATCAATGCAACGAAGCTGCTAAATCGTGTTTGCAAGCCGGAATTCGGCTCACGAACGACTATGAGCGTGGTGAAATGCTGGCAATCGTCGACGAGCGGCTCAAAGATTTCAGCGATGATGACCTGGCGGCGCTTGAGTACACCCAATTCGTTGATCAGCTTGAGGCTGGTATCGGTGTCCACCATGCCGGAATGGTTCCGACATTTAAAGAAATCGTGGAGACTTGTTTTTCACAAGGTTTTATCAAGATTGTTTTCGCCACGGAAACGCTTGCAGTAGGAATCAACATGCCTGCCAGGGCAGTGGTGTTGGACAAACTCACGAAGTTCACGGGCGAGCAACACCAGATGCTCAAGCCTTCGGATTACGCGCAACTCACTGGTCGGGCGGGGAGACGTGGTCTAGATGATGTTGGGCACGCCATTGCGCTGTGGAATCCATTCCTGCCATTCGACCAAGTTGCGGCTCTCGTCGGAAGCAAATCGTTTGTACTCAATTCGGCATTTAGGCCTACGTACAACATGGCAGCGAACTTGATTAAAACAACTTCACAAGTTCAGGCGCGACACCTCCTCAATCTTTCTTTCGCGCAATTTCAAGCGAATAGAGATGTGGTCGAGATCCAAGCTCGCATTCAACGTCGTTCTAAGGAGTTCGAACGCTTGATGCTGCAGGCTGAAAGCCCTTTCGGCAACATTGCTGAATACAAGGAACTTACGACAAGACGTTCATCCGCTTCACTGAGTTCCAGCCAGTTATCTCAGCTACGACCTGGTGACGTCGTGTTATTTACCCGCAAGAGCCAACCGGAACGATTCGTTGTAATTAGTTCGGCGCAACGAGGCACTGGGGCAAAATTGACGTTGCTCTCGCAGGCACGACTAGTCATAACGATTGGCGAGAAGGACACCGACCAATATCTCGAATTAGTTGCTCACATGGATTTACCACAGCCATATCAGCCGACTAATTCAAAATTTCTCAAAGAGACTGCGTCACGGCTGCAGCGTCTGAAAACGCGCCCAAAGGCGACACGTGTAGAGGCCGTCAATCAGGACGAGCACCCAGTTGCCAGCGATCCCAACCTTGTCGAGAGGCTCATCGCTCTCGACAGTGCAAATCGGATCAAGAAAGAGTTGGACAACCTAGAGAAGAGGGTCTCTAGCTCTACACAATCGGTGAGTAGCCAATTCGATGACTTGATCAAGTTGCTTTCAGAATGGCGTTACGTCGACACTTGGTCGCTTACCGACAAAGGTTTATTACTTTCTCGTATCTTCCATGAATCTGACTTACTCATTGCAGAATGCATCTCCGAGGAACTGTTAACTGGTCTGTCTCCGGTTGATCTAGCTGGCCTTGTTAGTTGTTTTATTTACGAAGACCGCAATCGTGATGAAGTCGCCTCAGCGCACTATCCATCAAACGAATTGAAACAGCGGTTTTTAGGAATTCAAAAGATCAGTAGACGACTAGTCAAGGCCGAAACCTCATCTGGGCTGCAAAACCATCGAAGCCCAGACCCTGGTTTTATCGCAGCCACGCATGACTGGGCCAAGGGAAACTCACTCCTGGACATACTTGAATCGGATGAGGTAACGGCCGGAGATTTCGTCCGAACCATGAAACAGCTCATTGATGTGCTGCGTCAACTTGCGATGATCTTTACCAATGAAGCCGATCGAGACTCGGCAACGAAGGCATCCGAACTGTTGTTTCGAGGTGTTGTCGCGTCGTCAAGTTTGATCGGGCGAATATCGTCATGACGATACGCAAAGGGGACCAATGGGGAGAGCCTTGTACCGCACCGACAGGGCTTCTCGAATTTGCGACCGAACGCGAACTTGGCAGGCACCTACGCGATATCGGCACCATTCGCGAGGCAATGCTCAACTCCGGAACTTTGATTCAGGCATTAGGAGTTACAACTCGTGCGCCCAATCGAGAGCAGATCAAAGTGACGATTGATCTCATCAAAATTGGATTCACCGACCATTACGGCGTTAATCGAGACGACTTCGCAGTCGGGTCGGTTTTTCTTGGCAGGCGGTCATGGTTGGGCGACTTATACATCGTTTCAAACAGCGGCTATCTGGGCGCTAGAGAGTTGCTGCCAAAGGCGCACCCAAATGATGGAGTCATGGATGTGCTTGCTGTTAAATCGTCGATGCCGTACACGCAGCGGCTGCAGGCTTGGAGGCGAATACCAACGTCAAGCCATATTCCGCATCCCGACATCTCAACCAAGCAGACAGAGGGGTTCTCGTGGCCCGCGGACGAAGACGATGTACCCAAAAAAAGCATTCGCTTGGTCGTTGACGGGGAAGCTCTGGGGCCGGTTAAATCCGTGAGAATGCACGTTATTCCCGATGCAATAACGCTTTACATCTAGTTAGTGCGGCGACTTCACGGTATGCCCGCTTCCACCCACTGCGACTTCTAGTATTACGCGCCGTGACCGTTTACATTCCCGAGGCCTTTTCTAGTGACGAATCAGAAGTACTGAAGCGTTACTTCACCAACCTCGACGGTCCAGTTTTTGCCCTTGTAAACCTTCCTGAGGTTGTGAAAGGCGCGCTGTTCGCCCGATATAGCAGAAGTCCAAAAAGTTTAAGACGGCTATTCATTGACGAGTTCGTCGGTGACCTCGATCTTGCTGGCGATATCACCGTAGATGCAACGATCGGCCTAGATCATGCCGAGTCGCTCTACGAGAAGATATTCCTCGAATACGGAGACGATTCGGTTGCTCAGTTGGGTGGTGTTCACTTGGCTTGTGAACAAGCTTCCAACCTGTTGACGAAGATTTTAGAGTGGGGACGCTTGATGAGCTACCTCGAGCAGAGCACCCGATATATCAATTATGACGCGCGTCTTGGCGGGAGATATCGATATTTCCGCGACCCCGAGATTCTCAACAGTCCGTTTGGGACTCGGTATGTGGGGGACATGGATCGCATGTTCGACACTTACACAACGCTGGTTACGGGTGTGACCGATCACGTTCGTGCAACTATTCCGCGCAACATAAACGATTCTGATTTCATTTATCGACAGGCAACAAGAGCAAAAGGTCTTGACGCGGTTCGCGGTGTACTTCCAGCATCGGCGTTGTCGAATGTTGGCGTTTTTGGCACCGGACAGGCGTACGAATCGATGCTGCTTCGTATGCGTGCACACCCGCTTCCCGAGGCTCGACACTATGCGGATTTGATGTTGGTGGAGTTGCGAAAGGTGATTCCGAGTTTCCTTAAGCGTGTTGACCTGCCCGATCGTGGGGGACGCTGGAGTGACTACCTTGCAGAGAATCACGATAAGACAAGTTTCTTGGTCGACGACCTCTTCGGTGCGCTTGAGCCCGACCCAGTTCCTGAGGTTTCACTCGTCGACTTCGATCCAGATGGCGAGCTCAAACTACTTGCTGCAATTTGTTATTCGCATTCACACTTGCCTGAATCGCAGTTGCTGAAACGAGTAGAAGGTTTGTCCCATCAGGAACGCGTGAAGCTGATCGCGGCTTACGTTGGAAATCGTGAGAATCGTAGGCATAAGCCGGGTCGTGCATTCGAAAGAATCGACTATCGATTTGATGTTCTTGGTGATTACGGCGCATTTAGAGATTTGCAGCGTCACCGTTTGCTCACCATTGAATGGCAGCGTTTGTCACCGGAGCATGGTTATGTCATGCCCGAATTAGTTGCTGAAGCTGGAATGGATGAAATTTTTGAAGAAACCATGACACGCTCATCAACTCTTTACGAGGCCCTTCGTCCGGACTACCCAGAACAAGCCGCATATGCAATTGCTATGGCGTACCGTCTGCGCTATGTGATGCAGTTCAACGCTCGTGAAGCGATTCACCTTTTGGAATTGCGATCTGCACCTCAGGGACACCCGGCCTACCGAAGAGTGGTGCTGGAAATGCACCGACTGATCGCCGAACAGGCTGGACATAGGGCTGTGGCCGACGCAATGACACATATCACGCATGCGGCGCCTGACCTCGAGCGTCTGGATTCTGAGCGCAAGGCAGAATCAAAGCGCGAAAACAAGTAATTCGTGTTTGTTAGGTCCATATGGGCTATTGTCTCGCCGCACACCAACGACTACATATTTTGAAGGGAATTCTGAATGTCAAATGATGATGTCATCGGAGCTGATGACCTTGACCCAGAAATGATGATTGTCGAGGAGATTGACGGCGACGAGATTGATCCTGACGCGCTCGGCCTCGAGCTGGAGGATGAACCATTTGATGATGGAGCAGGTGCACTATAGGGTGTCGACGACCTGATTGATGATCCAGACGCGATACCTGCAACAGAAGTTGTAGCAAAGAAGTCCTCGGATGATGATGACGATGACGACGACCTGCGCACCGAGGACGACGTTGAAGCAGACCTTGATTCCATTCTTCGCGACAAACTCACCGCAGCAGATGATCAGCCGCCAGAAGACGACGAAGAAGATGCTGTTGTCGACGACAAGACCGATGGAATGGAACGTCTGCAACCGCGCAGGCCAGACGAAACACAGTGCACGCAGTGCTTCCTACTGGTTCGCAATAGTGCACCCGGCTGCCCGGTTGAAGATGACGCCTGTCCACTCTTCGTGTCGTGAACGCAGACGATAAGGCCAAAGAGGTTTTGCGCAACGTCATTGGCGCGTCTATAACCGCGGCGCAATCCGCAACTCAAGCGGCTCAGGACTTCGTAGCCGACAAGTCGCCTCAAATACGCCAACAATCCAGAAATGCCAAGATGATCGGGCAGATGGTTGTTCGCATGGGCGCATCTAAGGCAGAAGAGATTGTCGGAAGAACAAGGCGCCGGATCGAAACCGCGGTTCCAGCTACAGAGTCTCCGATCAAACCTCAGACGACAGAGTCAATTCCAGTTGCCGAACCGATATCTAATTATTCGGTACTTTCAGCACCGCAGGTGATTGCTTTGTTGCCAACTCTGAGCAGAGACGAGATTGCATCCATACAGACTTACGAAAAAATCAATCGCAATCGGCGAACAGTGCTCGCGGCGATTACAGCTCATCTCGAAGGGTAGACCTTCGCATGTTTATTATTCGCGAGGCTTCCATCACGGATGTGGCAAGTGTAAATATTCTCGAAGACTCAGCGTTCGAATCTTTATCAAATTTCAGAGGGCTGGCTCAGTTTCTAGAAACGTCTCCTCGCATCGGTGATGGCTGGAGCGAGATAATTGAAGATTCAAAATTCAAGTTGTTTGTTGGCGTTTTGGGGGAGACAATCCACGGCTATTTACTCGTTGAGGTTTTTGCTGGTCTTCACAAAGCATTGATCAAGCAGGTATTCGTGGATTCAACTGCCAGACAACTAGGGCTTGGAGCGTTACTGATTGAACGTTGCGAACAAGTTGTACGTGATAACGGATGCACAGTCCTCGAAGGATTAGCCCTACCCGGAGATCGTGATATGAAGAACTTGTTTGAACGCGCATCGATGAGCGCTCAACTCTTGATAGTTGGCAAGAACTTGGCTTAACGCCCCTGCCAATTTGGTGGGCGCTTCTCGATGAAGGCCGTCAGGCCCTCTTTAGTGTCCTCCGATGCAAGAATTCCACCGAACTCTTTGTTGGTCATGTCAATGAGCACCTGGTCCGACTCGTACGCAGCGGCAAGAACGATCTTCCTCGATGCCCAAACCGCCAACGGTGCGGCAAGGCAAATCCGCTCGGCAAGCGCCAATGCGGCCTCCTCGGCCTTCCCAGGCTCCACCAGATGATTCACCATGCCCAAGTCGTAAGCCCTCTGAGCGGGGAGCGGCTGGCCAGTGAGAATCACTTCCATGGCGGCATTCTTGCCAATTGCTCGCGGCAAACGGAACAATCCACCCGCACCTGCGATGAGGTTTCGCATAACCTCCGCCAAGCCAAATGCTGAACGTGTCGTTGCCACCAGCATGTCGCAGGCCAACACCAATTCGCAGCCACCAGCAGTTGCTAGGCCATCTACAGCAGCAATTATTGGCTTCTTTCGTTCGCGATAAACAAACCCGCCGAATCCGCCCTTGGCGGTATTCAGTGCGCCCGCCTGGCCGCTATTGATTGCCTTCAAGTCGGCCCCGGCACAAAACACTGGACGCTCTTGGCCTGCAGTGTTCGCTCGCAAAATTCCGACCCACACCGATGGATCATTCTCCATCTGATCGATAGCGCTTTCCATAGCCTGCGCCACATCACCGTTTACGGCGTTGCGGGCATCAGGACGATTCAGCGTGATGTAGGCGATTTTTCCTTGAACTTCGTATAAAACGGCATCAGTCATGTGCCAAGACTATGCGCTTGCCCGACTTACGAAGAAGTTGGCGCGTCGGTAATTGCCGGCGTGGCTGGCTCTGATGAAACTTCGGCCGCTACTGGTGTCGATGCAGCTGCTGGGGCTGCAGGTTTTGCAACCGGCTTTGGCTTTTGGCGAACCGGGCGAGTTGGACGAAGTGGGCGAGGGGCAGAGGTGCCAGCCGCTGCTACAACACCAAATTGGGATGCAATATGCGGAACCAAGCTAGCAACACGCTTCACGGTAGCCAGTAGAGCTTCGCCTGGGTTCTCAGGAACCGAAGTTGGCTTCACCTGAGCACGAACCGGTGAGAAGGCAACCGCTTCGAGCACTGCAATCCAGCGATCTGGTGCCTTTTCCGAGGACATGGCCGACGTTGCGGCCTGTGCAAGTTTTGCTCCAAGTTCTGCAGGAAATGGTTGACCGGCCTTTGGTGGCTCACTTGAAATCTTAAGAGCGCGCACGATACGGGACACATCGATAGCCGCAGCGATATCTGCAAGCCAAAGGGCCTGACTTGATTCCTGCTTCGACTTCAGAGCAGCCTTCAATTCGGCTGCAAGTACGCGGGTTGTTTCGTCGCGAACGACCATTGGGTCGTCTGATGCAACGACTACCGATCGCAAATCTCGCAAATCAAGCTGTTCGATATCGGCCTTCGCGGCTTCTGCCTTGTCGAGCCAGTCAGCAACGCGAAGTTTTGGCAAGAGTTCTTGCGCCATCGAGATCAGGCCGTCGGCGGGTACTTCAGGTTTTCCGTCTTTCCGCAATTGATCATTTTGGAGTTTCACCGCATCGCGTACTGCTTTGATGCCACCGTCGAGTGCTCGTTCGGCAACTCCACGCTGTTCTTCAGGCAGTGCTGCGAGGACTGCGGCGCGATGCGTGCGCTTCGGCTTGAGCCGTTTTGCTGCTGGACGCTTTGGCAATTCAGGGGGAGTAACAAACGAAGGGCGCCTTGGTTTGCGATCATCGGTCTTTTCGGAACCAGGTGTGCGAGGGGTTCGCGGAGGGCGAGCGCCAGCGTTTGCTCCGTCTCTGCGTGGGCCTTTGGAGTCACCACGTGGTTTTCGATCCGACTTACCCTTTTCCGCAAGTTTCTGGGTAACAGGTACAAACTCTTTATCGCTTACAAGTACTTCCAACAGAGTTCCGCGATGACCTTTTTCTTTGACGTTGACCACAGAGAGAACAGTGATTCCATCGAGATCAAAATCGGCCTCGACCTTCAATACGTCGCCAGCCTTGGCGCTGTTAGCCAACAGCGTTGAGTTGACTACTCCCTTGGGGGCTTTCGCGCCCGCGGCGCGCCACGACCAAGTTCCATCATTGCGGTTGCTGGTCAGTTCGATATCGATGCGCCTAGACATGGGGCTCTACGGTACTGGCGCGGTGCTGTATCTCCAATGCCTAACGGGATATTCGCACCGAACTACGGTCTTACGCATGGCAATTTATGCATTTGGCGATCGCGTACCTGTAATTCACGAAACGGCATTTATCCACCCAGATGCCGTGATTATCGGATCTGTAGAAATCGGCAGCGAGTCAACCATTTGGGCCGGTGCAGTGCTGCGAGGAGACGATGGATTCATCAAGATCGGTTCGAGAACCAGCATTCAAGACAACACCGTCATTCACACAACGCCAATGGACGGCACAACTGTTGGCGACGATTGCGTCATCGGACACATCGTGCATTTGGAAGCGTGCACGATAGAAAACGGATCGCAAGTTTCTTCGGGCGCCATAGTTCTGCATCGAGTTCGCGTCGGCACGGGAGCCATTGTTGCCGCGAACGCTGTTGTACTCAACGACACCATTGTTCCCCCAGGCGCGCTTGCCGTTGGCACACCTGCCGTGATTAAAGAGGGCAGGGCTCGTGCCGAAGAGATTGCGCTCGGTGTTGCGGTTTATGTCGACAAGGGCAAACGATTCGCAAAAGAAATGCGCAAGATTTCCGACTAATCAAGCACGGTGAGCAGGGGTTCGATGACGAAGTTGTCAAGTTGTGGCAAATAAATTCGCGCTGCCTCTTTTTTGAATTGCTCACTTAAATCCGATCTGAAGAACTTTGAACCTTCTCGGATTACATAATTCAAAATGAAAAATCTGTAGGCAAAGGGCAGGAAGCGAATTTCTGCTTCAGAGAGCGGATTCACGGAATGGTAAGACTTCAGAAAAGTCAAGAATTTAGGCTCGAGAAGTGTGTGGGGGGAGTACGTAAAACTTGTTTTGTCTCCGGTCTTCGAACTCACCCTGGAGAAGAAATAGAAATCGAGCAATCGCGTATCGATTCGAAACCAGTCGTAATCCCAACGGCTCATCAATTCAAATCCGTTTTGTTCGATCCGCTTGACTGAAAAATTGCCCAAGTTCCAATCCAACAGAATCGGGATCTTTGGCCAATCATCGAACGTGATGTCCTCTAGTTCGACCAAAAATTGGTGCGTGCTTCGCCTAACCGTCGAAATATCCGTCTGAGAAAGACCAAATACTTCGCTTGAATTTGGCTGCATTAGCTGATCTAGGAAATGGATCGCGTCGCCTTTGATCGAATTTGATGTGGCTGCCAATTTTGGCGCAATTGAGTTACACGCATTGTGAAATTCGGCTATCTCGCGGGCTAAATTTTGAACATCACCGTCAGTCACAATTTTCGGCAACTGTTCGCCGCGTTCTACATCAACGTAAAAGACTGCCCAGCAGGTCTCGTCGTACCATGTGTAAACACGGCCTTCTTTGCTCAGAATTGTCGCTAGAAAATTTGACCACCGTGTGTTAGCGAGTAACTGTTGGCATTTGAACAGACGGTCGTGGTCCTCGACGAATAAGAAATATGAGCCGTACGAAGAAACCTTGCAGACCACCTGAGAACCATCATCGAGCGTTGCGCGGAACACACGATTTGTCGAAACGTGGGCACTCACTTCGTCGACCGCGATAATTTGACGCACATCTCCATAGTCGAGCCATGCGGCGCGCACAATGTATTGCGCGTCATTAGCAACGCGATTTGAGTTAGCGGTTGATGTTGCGAACTCCGATTGGGGCGATGAGCCGGTACCCGGCTTCATGACGTTCCTCTTCAGTTTCCCCACCCCAAAAACCATACTCATGATTTTCCCGAGCAAATGTTTTGCACGTGTCTAAAACCGCGCATTCAGCGCAAACCGTTCGGGCCATTGCTTCACGACGCAAACGAGATTGAGGACGCTCAGCAATAGGGGGGAAAAAGATTTCGGTCAAGCCGCGGCATGCCGCAACATTCATCCACGCATCATCGGTTTGCTCACGCCGTGAGTAGACATCAACTGCTGCCATAAAGCCCCCGCTCCAAATGCCCATAACCGGACAGACGGGACTGTAGCGGAAACTAATCAATCGGTCAATTAAGCCTCAAACGCGATTGTTGAGTTGCTCTAATACGCCTGCAGCAAATTGATCGACATCGCCATCAGTGACGTCCCAGCCTGTCATCCAGCGGACTTGGCCCGCCTTTTCGTCCCAATCCCAAAAGAATGACCAATCCTGCAGCGCTCGCTTGTCTGCGGGGCTCAAGGTGGGGAAGAGGCTGTTCGCCGCTGGAGGACTGAGGAGATTAAGAGATTCAATGTGGTGCAGTTTCTCGTACAAGCGTGCCGCCCCCGAATTTGATTGTCTCCCAAGCGAGATGAATAGATCATCGTTCAGCAACGCCAGATATTGAGCCGAGATGAAACGCATCTTGGAATGCAGTTGTGTCAACTGCTTTCGAATGTATTTTGAGCGATCTGCTAGCGATCGATTGAAGAAGATCACTGCTTCTCCAAAAACTCCACCGGCTTTCATGCCTCCGAATGTCAACACGTCTACACCGGCATCACATGTAAATGCACGCAATGCGTCTCTTGTTCCGCCGAGTGCAGCTGTTGCGTGTGCAATGCGGGCTCCATCCATGTGAACGAGCATTCCCATTTCGTGAGCTACCTTGCATATTTCTGTTACTTCCTCAGCCGTGTACAACGTGCCGAGTTCGGTTGCCTGAGTGAGTGAAACAACACCTGGTTGCACATGATGTTCGCTTCCCAAAAGGTGTGCTTGATCGCGAATCTGACTGGGAACCAACTTTGCGTTAGGGCTTGGAAGATCGATCAACTTCGCGCCCAACAAACGCTCGGGAGCACCAGTCTCGTCGACCGTTATGTGTGACCAATCAGTGCAGATAACTGCTTGTGCGGGCTGCAGCATGCATGCAAGAGCAAAAACATTTGCGCCCGTTCCGCCGTAGACGAACCTCGTCACAACATCTCGATCAAACAAACCGTTGAAGGCCGATTCTGCCTGGAGCGTGTAATCATCGGCTCCATAAGCCAGTTGATGCCCGTCGTTGCAGCGGAGGAGTGCATCCATCACGGCAGGGTGCGCTCCTGCGGCATTGTCGCTTGCAAACCGTCGCGCAGGAGCCTGAGGAAGAGCCATACGTCCAGTATGGAAGCAAATCCACCATAGATGCTCATGTACTGAGTACCTTTTTGTCATGACGAAATTGCGCAATTCGTTGGAGAACACGCAGAGCCCAACGATGCCCAGTGGCGCCGCCAGGTGTTCCTGGTGCAGGATGCCGATGCAGCGAACCGTTGGAGCCGGTAGGCCACGACGTTTTTGCTCTCAATCTTGTCGGCAATGGGACTGGGTAGCCAGGCAGCGCGCCAGCGAGCTTGCTTTGAGCGAAGACGAGTTGGTCATGACAAGGAGTCAACTGGACGCATTGCGTGATCAGATTTATGTCTTGCAGTGCGCGATCAATGATGTAGAGCATGACCTTGACCCATCGATCGACCCAACGTCGCGGGACTTCAAGGCTGCATTGGTTTGGCTATTGGCGGCCGCAAAACCCCTGACCGAAGATCAATTGACGCCCAGCCGAACCTCTCCGTCTGGCATTCCCCGCCCATAATGATAGTTATGTAAAGTTAGGATTCTTCAACAAACATATGGCTTCCGAACAACGATCTCCCGCCGTACTGCCAGCGTTGGGCCAACCAGCCCAGAACGTTCTCAACCGATTAGACGACCTGCGCGCAACAGATGTTCGGTGGCGAGATGGCCGCGCATTTTCATTGGCTTACTTTGCTGGTCCCGAGGTGCAGACACTGGCTGAGAACGCTTACAAGCGCTGTGCTGGCGACAATGCATTGAATACCGCCGCGTTCCCCAGTCTGCGCCAGATGCAAGCCGATGTGCTCGATTTTGCCTCGCATTGGCTTGGCGCTCCAGGCACTTCGGCAGGCTATTTCACGAGTGGCGGAACCGAAAGCATTTTGATGGCACTCAAGGCTGCCCGCGACCAGTTCGCTCAGGATCGGGGTATTTCCAAG
>Ga0209033_1000049_pt1 | contig 50883 bp, 42 predicted proteins | sample LauGreFa1BDMLBDN_2_FD_188218 | JGI IMG/M metagenome (GOLD analysis project Ga0209033, IMG submission 188218) | Freshwater lake microbial communities from Lake Michigan, USA - Fa13.BD.MLB.DN (SPAdes) (version 2) | ecosystem: Environmental > Aquatic > Freshwater > Lake | place: Lake Michigan, USA...
CCGGCGGTGTTAGTGTTGCATCCATCGACTTCAACAACGATGGCATCTTAGATTTAGTTACCGGCGCAGGCCCCGGTGGCGCTCCCCATGTTAAAGTCTATGATGGCGCTACCAATGCAATCATTAGCCAATGGTATGCCTACCCAGTAACCTTCACCGGCGGCGTCTTCGTCGCAGTAGGCGACATCGGTAACGATAGCACCTTCGAAGTAGTCACTGGCGCTGGCGCTGGCGGTGCACCCGTCGTTGCAGTATGGGATCCCTTTACTGGCACACTACTAGCCCAGTTCATGGCCTACGCAGAAGACTTCACAGGCGGCGCTCGCGTTGGCGTAAACGATGGTAACGGCGATGGCATTGCAGACATTCTTACCGGCGCAGGCCCAGGCGGCGGCCCCCATGTCAAAGCCTTCAGCTTCCCAGCCTTGGATCTGCTGTTTGAATTCTACAGCGGCGAATCCACCGACCCAGGCGGCGTCTTCGTGAGCTAATTGGAATAGATAATTCAAGACCTCTTTCCAATGCCTTCAAGCCCACCCACTGCGCTGGGTGGGTCTGCTTTTCTAACTCTCCTCATTCAAAAACAAGAGACCCATGGAACGCAGTCCATGGGCTTTTACTCTTTTACTCTTACTCTTTTTCTTTTATTTTTTCTTCCCCCAACTCCCAACCCTCTTCTCAATGCCCTAAAGCCCACCCACTGCGCTGGGTGGGTCTGCCTTCTAACCTACACCACTTTTACTTAATGCCCTACTGGACTGTAACTTTCGTCTCATTGAGCGGCAGATTTGGAAACCGACTCTTAACGGTATTTCTTGTCTTACAAGCCTGAAGCGCAAGCGAAGGAATAATGTGTGAATAGTAAACATGTATTTGAAGAACCTTTGCTTGCGCTTCAGGCTTGTAAAGATATGCAATAAAAAGTTGTGTTCGCCTCCGCAAGAAAGAACCGTCGCTCACGCATCCGGCTCTGAAAGATGTGTGTTTTGATTCCGTGTTTTTCCGTGTCATTCCGTGGCTAGTCTTCTGCTTCTGTCTTAATTCCGTGGCCAATCTTTTTCTGCTTTCTTGCCCATCCATCGCTGAAAGCATCCGCAGCCAAGTAAAAGAAAGTTAATCTTTAAAAGGTCTCAGGCGCTTTAACCTTGAAGGCTTTGAAAATGTTTCATCTTTGGCGGGGGCCTCTGCAGAATCAACTGCTTTGTGCATTAGTGGATCGATTGCGCCTGAAGGGGAAGTAGGTTTGTCTTTCCCTGAAGGCTTGCTGCCATTGAATAGCACTGCCCAAGTATAACCATCGTGCCTTCGTACTAAAAGAGTAGAGGTGCCGGAGAGGGCACCATTATGCCAAGTGTTGGCCTTTAAGGTATTTTCAACAGGTCGGACATTCCAACCTAGGGCATAAAAAGTGGGAGAGGGTTTTTCTTCTTTAGGAAGTTTAGGATTGCTGAACATTACCTTAGTAGCTTCTTTTCCCAATACCCGTGTAAGAGCATCATCATCGAGGCTCGAAGCTAATTGTACTAGGCTGCGAGCAGTTGCAATCCACCCACCCACTGCATCGAGTGATTCGTGATCATGGGTGCCATAGGCGATATCCACAGGTTCGTAGGGTGGAAAAACGCTGTTGGCTTTCGAAGGGGAGGGCGGATAGTAAACGACTTCGTTGGGATGTCGATTGGATGCGAGAGATTTCCCCGGTTTAATTTCATCGATGCCTAGGGGTTTAAAAATGTTTTCAGTGACATAATCGTTGTAAGTTTGGTTCGAAACTTTTTCGATGATTCTACCCAGAAGGCAGTAACCCAGGTTGGAGTATGCAAATCTTTCTCCCGGATTGAAATCGAGTTTCCTGCCCATCATGTAGCGGATGACATCTTCTTTGGAAGCTGGTGCGGGCTTGTTGAATGCCTTGGCGATTTGCGCAGACTTAAACATTGCATCGAAAGATTTGGCCCTGTCGAATCCACCCGTATGGCTTAATAAATGTGCAACGGTGATTTCTTTCCAGCGCAGGTCGGGCTTTGCATCGCCTTCAAGAAATGGATCAAACTTGAGTATGTCGGTAACCTTATCCGTTAGGTTAAGCTTTTTCTTTTCCACTAGTTGCATGATTGCAATTGAGGTGATGGGTTTGGAAATGCTGGCAATACGATACAAGGAATTAGGCGCTGCTGGAACTCCACGGTTCCCATTTATTGCACTTGGCAATTCTGCATAACCAAACCCTGCAGCGAATAACACTTTTCCCTGATATGCAACTGCAACGGATGCGCCGGGAAGGTTGTTTTCTGCGATGAAACCCAGCATCATTTCTTCTAACGCTAGCGGATTGAAATTCTTTTGGGGAAGCGCGACTTCCGCAGATTGCGAAACCGACATGAAAAAAAGCACAACGAACGAACACATCATTATTCTTTTAGACATGAGATCCCCTGTTTTATTTTTTGGATGCGGAAAAACCACCCTTGGCCCGCGCATCAAGGCTATAAGGCCCCGCCCCGTTGGCTATGATGAAAAGCATTGCTCCCATCACCGAAAGATTTTTCATGAACTGAACCATCTCGAGCTTTTTCGAAATTGATTCCTGCATCGTCCAGAAATCGTGGAAGTAATAGGTTTCTACAAATAGATATAAAAGTAATAGGCCCGCACCTACCTTACTTTTCCAACCAATGATTACCATCAAACTGCCTGCAAGAAGTGAGCCTATTGCCAACACCAATGCAACCCGGGGCATGGGTACGCCCTGACGGCCCATTGCAGAGATTGCGTCTTCAAAGTTTGGTAGGTTGAATCCAATCGCACTGGAAAGGAATATCGCACAAAGAGAAATCCTGCCCAGCAAGGTCATCGTTCCCTGCAACATATGTCCAAAATTAACTGCCATTTTGTTTCCTAATACTTAAATATTCATCCTAGAAGACTTTATCATCCTTACGACCCTTGGGAAAAGAACTTTCCCTTGATAAATGAGGATTTCCAACCTTATTTCCCTGTTGACATTTAAACTTGTTAGATTGAAAATAGAATTACTTCGAATAAGCATGCCTCAATGGTTTTCCCCATGAATCAATCTAGAAGATCTTTTGTTGTAGCATCCACTGCAGGAATTGCTGGTTTTGGTTTTGGTACACCGGGTTTGATGGCTGCTCCTCAGGCAGTTGTAGCCTCGGGTAAAGGCAAAGCCAAATCGACCATTCTGTTTTTTCTTTCAGGTGGTGCTTCTCATATAGATACTTGGGATATGAAACCCAACGCACCCGAAGAATACCGTGGGCTTTTCAAGCAGACCGAAACCACTGCGCCGGGCGTTAAACTTTGCGAACACCTCCCCCTGCTCGCCAAGCAAGCCAAACACCTTGCAGTTATTCAAGGTGTGAAAAGCACAGTTAACACCAACGATCATCATGCTGGATATTATTATAATCTGACAGGCCATGTGCCTGATCAGAGTTTTCTTTCGCTGGGTAATAATCGTACGCCCATGCCGGATGACTGGCCCTTCATGGGAAGTGTGATCTCTGCAAAGCGCCCGGCTCATCCGTATATGCCCAATGCAATCACTCTGCCTGAAAAACCCAGTACCGCACCCTATACTAGGCCGGGCCAGTTTGCTGCTAAGCTGGGTGTGGAATACGATCCCCTTTATGTTTTGGGAACCATCGATAAGCCCCTTTCTTTTGTTGCGCCTTCCATCAGCCTTGATGCCAGCATGAATCCCAAACGGTTGCTGGCTAGGCAGGAAATATTAAACAAGCTTGATGGTGCAAGGCGTCAGCTTGATCAATCGAACAAAAGCACCACCTGGACCAAGCTTCAAGAAAAAGCAATGTCGTTGCTTCTTTCCGCAAAGTCCACCAAGGCTTTCGATGTTGCAGATGAACCTGTAAGTATGCGTGAAAGATATGGTAATAACACTAATGGCATGTCGCTTTTGCTTGCTAGAAGAATGGTTGAAGCAGGGGTTCCGTTCATCACCGTATTCTGGTTGGGCGATGATAAACTCAACAAGAAATGCAAAAGTGGCGGTGGTTGGGATACTCATGGCAATAACTTTAACTGCTTGAAAGAGGATCTATTACCTAGCTTTGATCGGGGTTTTTCCGCACTTATCGAAGATCTTTCGCAGCGCAATTTGCTTGATTCCACCCTGCTTATGGTTACATCTGAAATGGGTCGAAAGCCCAAAGTGGGTGACCCACGCAGCGGCGGGGTCAATGGCGCAGGCCGTGATCATTGGACTCATTGCCTTAGTGTTTTGATGGCGGGTGGTGGGATTCAAGGCGGGCAGGTGCATGGCTCTTCCGATAAGCGGGGCGAATTTCCCGAACAGAAAATCGTTACCCCTGCGGATGTTACTAAAACCGTCTACCATGCAATGGGTATTTCCGATCTCGAAGCCCATGATAAAGAGGGCCGGCCTTATAACCTTCTTGCAGAAGGTGAACCCATCCTCGATTTGTTCTAAACCTTCCATGATTTTTTCTGGAGTGCCCAACCCATGTCTAAAGCCAATCTTTATGCCGCAGTGTTACTTTTCATTTTTGTGGATGGAGTTTTTGCGCAAGGCGATCAGTTAAGCCCTCAGATTAGATCTGCATTTGAAAAAATTGAAAGAACCATTGTTACAAAACCAGGCTTAGTTCCACTTGGGTCTTTGGCTACCTTGAATCTTCAACCAGGCTCTTGTTTTGTTCCCCCAGCTTCAACCAGTGAATTTATGATAGCGTTGGGAAATACTTTTTCAGGTGAAGTTTTAGGAATGATCATTGCTGGATCTCAAGGCGAATGGAATTTAGACATTATGATTGTTCTCGAATCCTCTCCTTCAGGTCATATCCTTGATGCTGATGCCAATAAATTAGATGCTAAAGCCATTCTTGATTCTATTCGCTCCAGCACCGAGGCTGCCAATGTTGAACGTAAAAACAAAAAACAAGGTGAATTGAAGGTCGTGGGCTGGGATGAAACTCCTTATTATGATCAGCCAAAGCGTCTTCTGGTCTGGTCCATCAATACAGTCGATTTCGACAACGGCCCATCGATCAATTACAACCAGAATATGCTGGGAAGGGATACCTTGCTTCGGATGGTAGCCTTGGGCAGCGTGGAAAATTCCAAAATCAAACAATTTGCAAAGAGTGCTGCTTCCAACATCACCTACAATCTGGGAAAGCGTTATGAGGATTATCAACCTGGAGTTGATAAGGTTGCAGAGTATGGATTGGCTGCACTCATTGCGGGGATTGCAGCTAAGAAGCTTGGTTTTTTTGCACTTATAATTGCGTTTCTTGTTAAAGGATGGAAAGTCATTCTTTTAATATGTGTGTTTTTTGGTGGCACGATTTATAAACTCCTTGGTTTTACTAAAACTACCCCCCCACCCGAAGATGAACCTGCAAGTCCACAGTAAATTCTTGCAATTCGTTTTCTAGAAAGAATATTCCATGATGAGCAATTGCATCATTAGTGTTTCTGTTTTCCTTGGCATCATCGGGCAGGCCGATTATTCCAAACTTCAAGACATCAAGCCTACTCAATTCGCAAAAGCCCCGGGCTATTCCGAAGGCCCTACTTGGAAGAATAGCGAACTCTTCTTCTGCAGCGGATCATTACTGCGAGTCAGTAAAGAGGGTAAGGTCGAAAAGTTTCTCGACATCAATCCTGCTGGTACGGTTCTAAACGCCAAAGGCCATCTGATTATTTGCGATAACAAACATAAGGCCATCCTTGATTACGCACCCGATGGCTCGCTTAATGTTCTTGCAGATTCCTTCGAAAACAAACCTCTTAACAGCCTTAATGATCTCACCCTTGATGCCAAGGGTAATATTTATTGGACCGATCCCTCAGGCTCATCTCTGCAAAAACCCGTGGGTAATATTTTTAGATTAAGTCCCAAGGGGGAAGTTACCAAGATTGCAACCGGCCTAGCTTTCCCTAATGGATTGGATGTTGATCCACAAAGCAAGTTCCTTTATCTGATCGAATCGCAATCCAAGAAAATCCTTCGTTATTTAATTCCAGAGGAAGGTAAACCTTTCGCAGAACCCGAACTATTTTACGATCTTGGAGGCAGTGGTGGTGATGGGTGCGCCTTCGATAATAAGGGGAATTTATGGGTTGCTGATTTTCAACGGCCTGAAACCAAGCAAGGTCGCATACTCGTTCTTTCCCCTGAAAAGAAGGTGCTGGGCCATGTTGATATCCCTGCTCAGGTGGTTAGCAACATTGCTTTTGGTGGCCCCAATCATGATGAAATTTTCTGCAGTACGGGTGGGCCCAATGGCATCTTCCACGCAAAGGTTGATATCCAAGGTTTCAAAGGCCATCCCGGTGTTGAAAATAAAAGCTTGAGGAAGATTCCCATATCGCCCGAAGGTACAGCTTCTATTATTCATCCGCGCAAGTTTGGAGTCCCCGGCGGCATTGGTACTACGCGGGGTTGGTATATCTGGAAATCGTTCGACCCTGAAACCATGACTGCTACTGTAACGCGCGATTCTTCTGATGAAATCATCAAGACCAGAGTGTTACCTTGGGCCACTACTTATAGGTATCTGGTTTATGGTGCAAGCCCTGCCGATTTACTTCCGGGCGAGAGAGTGAATCTTTTTTTTAACGCAGATGAAAATCATCCCCGTGGTTATTTGGTTCATTACCAAGATGAGATTTGCCAGATGAAGGGCCATAATCATATCTGGGAAATAACTGAGGATGCTGTTGATGGAAAAACATTCAAGGCGAGAGTGATCGCAGATAAGAAGCCGCTTGATAAGAACATCGCAGAATTCAACATCAGCCCTGAATGCAAGAAATGGAAGGCTGGAAAGTTGATCGATACACTTGCCATGAAAAAAGGTGATACTTTTTACCTTACCTGGTGTATGAAAGAAAAACAAAAGGTTGTCATGCAGATTGTAGATGAAGCGAGCCTTGAAGAAATTAAAACTAGGCAGCTAGCATTGATTAATTCTAGGTTGGCAAAAGATGGGCTAGAAGGCTACATCGATGCTGTGGATGGGAAGAAAGTTTTATTTACGGTTTACGCCACCTATTGGTCCCAAGCCAATCAATTGAAACCGGGCCAGTTGGTGCAAATCTTTTCTCCTAGCGAGAAAGGTAAAGCCCCACAGAGTATCGTTTTAAAAGTCGTATCGCAGAAAAACCGGGGTACTTATGGTTCTGGGTTTAATGAAGTTACGCTGGAAACCACCAAGGATTCAGATTCTGTAATTCTTTCGAAATTCGAGAACATCCAAGGCACTCATCTGGTGCCCCTTTTAAAAGCGGAATAAACCTTGATGAAAGTTCGGTTGCTAAGGTTAATTACTGATAGTTTTCCAGATTTCGTTTAAGTATGCCATTATTTAGTTGTTGAAAATATCCCTATGAAGTTAGCATGAAGTATATTTATTTGTAATACTTACTGGGTTTATTCATGAATTTAGCTTATTCCAAACGGGCCTTTACCCTGATAGAACTTCTTGTAGTTATTGCTATCATTGCAATTTTGATTGGGTTGCTACTTCCTGCAGTGCAAAAAGTAAGGGAAGCTGCATCAAGAATGCGGTGTCAAAACAACCTGAAACAAATTGGTCTCGCTATCCACAAAACCCATGATACCAAGAACTTTGTGAATGGGCATGAAGTTGATGTTGCCAAACATTGTGCAGCGGATTGCAGGGGCAATTCTATGTGGATCATGCTTTTGCCAAGTATTGAACAAGACAGCGCTGAGAAACTTTATGATTATACCAAAGGGTGGGCTGCTGGCGTGGGGGGCAATCTTGCATCCCTTAAAATGCAGGTCTATCAGTGCGCCTCTAATAGTAAGTATGAAGCCTTTCCTAATCGGAGAGATTATTTCGGAATTGCTGGTGGGGTTTCAGGCGGCCCAGGTTGGAGCCATGGTTGGCGCGGCGATGTCTGTGTCGATGGTATGTTCAATATGAATATGCCACGAAAGTTTACGGATGTTATCGATGGCACCTCTAATTCACTGGCTGTGGGCGAATCGGTACATGCGCAACTTTGGGGCGGTGGCCCAGGTTATGGTAATGCAACCGTTGGTGGCCCTGTTTCACCTTGGACTAATTCAGGTGCTTGCTCTGCCCCCGCTTGCCCGCCTACCAACCGATCCTATGGTAGAGATTTTCGCAACACCCGGTTCCCAATTAACTCCACGGTCGCACTCCTTGCAGATAGTGAAAACGATTCACCCTTGGGAAGTATGCACACAGGCGGCGCCAATTTCGTTTATGTGGATGGACACGTCAGCTTTGTCAACACCTCGATCAATCAGACAACTTTGAACCAGCTTGCAAGCATCAATGGTGGCGAAGTTACACCCTCCTACTAATTAAGTACCTGAGTTATGCGCTTCACAAATTTTATTCTGTTTTTCTCGATCTTAATTCCAGCGTGTTCAGGTGGCCCTGCAATTGCACCCGTCAAAGGTAAAATCTCCTTCATGGGCAAAGCTATTGACACAGGCGTTATCATGTTTCATTCTGAAACCGGGCCTGCAGCAGTGGGAAATATTCAAAAAGATGGCACCTATGTGCTTACCACCTTGCGCAAAAATGATGGCGCAATCGTTGGAAATCACACGGTGACAATTCAAGCCACTAGTGTTGGGGCCGGCACCATGGAAGAACCCAAAAGTTTGGAAGAAGAAATTAAGCAATCAAGGGCTACTAAAATCTTAGTGCCCGGGAAAGTAACTTCCCTGGTACCTGCGAAATATGCCACCACGGTAACTTCGACCCTCAAGGTGGAAGTTAAAAACCAAGATAATATTCTAGACTTCGAACTAAAGGATTGACCTTAATCAGTCTGGCGGCAATCTAGTGCGCTAACTTCCAAGCTAAACTGCTGTTATTAGTAAATAAAGTCTACGAGTAACTTGGCTGGGGGGATTGGCAGTTCAATTTGGTAACTTCCATTCTTGGCAATATCTACAATGTTGCGAAAATCATTTATTACAACTTCGAAATCATTACCTTTAAATGCTGGATCATCCAGCCAAAGAAGTAAACACAGACAAGCCCGAATGTCGGGAGAATAGTTTTCGTGCCCATGGGGAATTGTTTCGTATTTATCATTGGAATAAAGGATCAGTGTTTGAAAGCAACTTGCAGCTTGATAAATGGAAATCTCTTGTTGCTTAAAGGCATTGAATACTTTGTTTTTTATATGAAGCCGTTGAACAATAATCTGATCCCGGGAATTCATTTCTTCATATGCAGCTTTGTAATTATTAATCTGGGCTTGGTAATTGATGGGACTAATTAGATGATTTACCATTTCAGTGGAATCAACAAAGGCGTACCCTAACGCAGAAACCAATGCTGCCCATGAAAAAGTTTTAAATACTGTAAACATAAAATCAAACCTCTTAAATCAAAATAAGTTGTTTGCAACGCTGGTCATAAAGGCTTAGGCCAAACGCCAACAAGCATTCATAGGTGTAGTTTTAAATGGGTTAATAAAATGAGCCGATATATTTGTTAGAGTAGGATGGTTATATGTCAGGTTCATCACTTTTTCCCTTTTATTAAACTTCAATTTGCCCAATAAAAAGTTTCTAAGCTATTTAAGGTATTGCAAACTCCATGCCAATCTTAACTAAACACGAAAAAGATTATGCAGGACTGATTAAAAGCACTTATTTTAAAAATCGTGCCCTATACAAAAGTAATGATAGCAAGGGCTTAAGCTCTTAGTGTTAGAGTTTGAGGTGTTCTTAATGAAGAGTTTGAATCAAATATATGTGTAATTGATGAAGTGCTTGTTTTTAAGAAATCTGCTTAGTTTCGTAGCACTGTTGATTGATGTTAGTTTTTTAAGACAAATGCTAAAATGATGAGAATGCTGATGCCTGTAAACAAACTTATGGAAACCAGCCAGATTTCCGCTGCTACCATTGGTTCATAGGGTTGATTGTGTAATTCATCAACAAGTTTTTCGGTTTCTTGGGGATTGTTCATGGAGTAACTCCGGTGGGTGGCATAATGCCATGAAAAAAGAGCCAGGATATTCCCAAGCCGATCCAGATTACGAATCCAAAAAGGCAGACAACATATACCAGGATTAATTTGCCCAAACCCTCCTGCCAAAGTCGTTTGAAATCAGCAGACAAACCAATGCTGAAAAAGGCGAGTGCAAAGAAGAATTTGCGGAAGGCATCAAGATTGGTGGAAGATTCTTTGAGTTCTTTGATTTTGTCGGGGAAGCAAAGCCCCAAAGTAATGAACAACGCAAAAGCGATGAAATATCCAATTACGAATTTTGGAAATCGATCCCAGACTTCCTTAAGCGAAACCTTTTCGCCCGGCTTGCGATCAATCCCATAGACCCAAACACACGCAAGTATGAAACACCACACACCTATGAATAAATCAATGAAGATTTTTACGGTGGTGGTGGTCATTAACATCCAGCCTTTTTGAAACCCACCTTGGGCCATATATAAAGCCTCGGTAATCGCACCGCTAGCAATAGCTGCACCATCCGTTTTTACTGCAAGGCCCATCCAAGCTGCAGCGACCATTGGCTCTTCTGGAATAATTGCGTGGGCTAGAAAAGGAAGAACTAAAAGCTCGACTACTGAAAATACCACGACTAAAGATGAAACCATGATTGGTACGACCGGCCTGGCACGGATGGCTGCTCCCGTAGCAATGGCTGCGGAAACTCCACAGATTGAAATCCCTGATGCTAAAGGCGCGGCCCATTCTCTGCTGAAACCAAAAACTTTTCTAGCCATCAGGTAAACCAAGGCCCAGTAGATTAAATAGGCTTCGACAATTGCAGCTAAGCCACGAAAGAAAACCGTGCCCGCAAGATTTGCCTGCTCGAGCCCTTTAAGCCCAACTCCTGCCCCAACCAAAACAATTGCAGTTTTAATAAACCATTCGGTGCGAGCTGCCTGCGAGAGGAATTTTGCAAAGGATGTAAAGAAATTCCCAATGATCAAACCGATAAATAATGCAGCTAAATATCCTGCCTCGCCTGTTAATCCCATTGACCATTTAAGCCCAAGTTTTTCTCTTTCGTTGGGGACTGCAGCAACAATTCCAGCATGGCCCAGCACCCAACCAATCATGGTGAGTGTTAGAACAATAAGAAGTGCGCTGAGGAAAGCTTTTTTATTTTCTGCAAATCGCCTGCGTTCCCAAAGAAGCAATAGTGCAATAAAGGCAAGAGTTGCAATCAAACTTATCCAGCCAGGAATGTGGGAAAAAGATTTACTCAGAGGGGCGAGGGCGTTAAGCGGGTCGGTCCAAACTTTAACACCTATAACCCAGCCTAGAAGATTGCCCACGCCTAAAGGCAGACATAGTGCAAGGGCGATGAAAAGAAACGCTAGCCAAACAGCAGAGCGATCTTCATTAAAAGAAATTTTCTGCATGAATATTCCTTACAAGGTAAATGAATACCCCAAGGATAGCTTCTTTTGCAGAAGACTGCATTTGTAAAGTGAAAAAAGAGAGTAATAAAGTTTTGTTATCAGTTCAAGATAGGGGTGTTTTCTGCAAAACATTCGGAAGCATCAACAGGCCTTACCAGCAGCATGTATTTGGAGGCAATGGGCGCCTTGAAGCGAACGCTCCAGAATTTGCTTCCTGCATCGAGTGCGAATTCTCCATCCAAGACGATTTCGTGGTTTTCGTTAATCGCCATCACTCTTACTTTGGGGAACGGGTAGGTTCTGTTGGGAAATAAGAGGGTGATTCTTTCGCCATTGGGCTGCATCGAGCGTTTCATTCGAATTGGGAAATTGCCCAGGATAATATTTTTGGAAGAGTCACCCTTCATTTGCTTAATCGGTAGGGAATTGTTCGAAGGGTTGTGCAAAAGTGTTTGGGTTTCTGAAGTTTGGGGAGTTGTTTTTTCGGTTGGATGCAGAGAAACAATCCAAGTTTTTGAAAAAGCAAGATGGCTGAAGATATTCATAAGCCTTGCTGCGGGAAGTTTTTTGAGCAGATTCATTCCTGGGTCTTGAACCATGGTTTTCATGAGCCTAATAGTTCGAGCGCATCCCAAAGTTTCGAGATGGTAATGAATATCATCTTCAAGTTCTGGCGTGAGCTTGGTTTGAAAAATAAAATTGAAGAGCTCCATGGGTTTGGGATACCACAGGTTTTCTTCAATCCAATCAAGTTTTTGCGAGATACCTGAATCTTCCATCAAGGAATTAATCTCTTCGGGTGTCCAGTTTTCTTTGCATAACGCATCGGAAATCCTGTAGGAAGTTACTTGATCTGAAGGTTCTTGATAATCCATGTTAGTTCTTTCAAGAATTAGACTTAGCTTGCTCTTGCAACTTATTTAGCTCAACAAACCCGGCTTGTTCTTCAAACCCGGCTTATTCTCGCAACTTATTTAGCTCAACAAACCCGGCTTGGGCGGGGCCGGGATTGGAGCAGTTAAGCACCTTACCTAAGTATTATTCGAAGGTGGGGCGGGAATATTTCCGTTTGGGCTCAAAATAAATCAAAAAAAGCGAAATAAGTTAGTCCCACTTGTTATGAAGCAGGTCTAGAAGAATCTTTTCTCCTTTCTTAAGTCGTTTGCAGACCGTACTTTCTGAAATGCCGGTTTGCAGGTAAATGTCGCGTGATTTCATGTGATCGATATGCTTTAGCCTAAAGATTTCGCGATATTTTGCGGGCATCTTCTTAATCGCATTGCGTACCCGTTCAGTAGTTTCCATGCTGATGAGTTGATCCAGTACCATGGGTTCGGGATCGGTGAATGTCAGTTCCATTCCTTTAGCTTCATCTTTGATGGTCGCCATGTAGATCATGCGAAGTTGTCGTTTTTCCTTCCGTAACCGGTCCCTGATTTTATTATGAAGAATACTGATGGCCCAAGTTTGGAAGACTGCACCTTTGGAAAGATCCCAACGCATTGAGGGCCGGTTCGCGTTCTGCCAAAGCGCCATCCATAAATCATTTAAAATCTCGCCCTCAAATTCCAACAGATAAGGTTTGTGAATTTGATTGTAGATATAGCCTTTTGCGGGTCCAGTAAGCAGGCAAATGATGTCATCGAAGGTTCTCCGCGCCAAATCATTATCCTGTTTATCAAGTTGCGCATACATCTTAAGGGTAAGCACATTAAGAGGGTATTTATCGGCATTGTTGGAAGCAGATGCATTCATTTTGAAACCTCCGGAATAAGAATTGGGCGGCTAAATTCAAGGTGAGGGATTAACAACCCTCGTGTGCCATTACCATGACTGTCTTGCGATTTCCTGTTTGGGGAAAAGTTATGAAGGCGAGGGGGGTACGCTCCCTCGTGTGCCAATCAATAGGCCCTTAAAGCATGTGTAAAAACCCGGTATTTAGGAACAGAAACGAAGTGAAACAAACCCTATCGGTTTTGTTAAAAACCAAGTTTGAACCACAAGATTATTGGATTGCTAGCAGTTAGAAGCTTTAACTGGAATGAACATAGGCAAACATGGGTTTGCGTTTAAGACTTGCAAAGACTCTATACCTGGAGGCAATCAATGAATTCATATTTTGAGCTGCGTTTGGGTGAATCGCGCTTGCATAATGAATAGCCATGAAAACCTCCTTGAAGTTGAAACGGGACTTATAATACTTATTCGTAGCTCGACTGAAATTATTTCCACAAAAACAGGAATTCTCTGAAATCGCTAGAAAGGCAGGGATAAATCGTCGGAAACATATCCCTTTTTCTCTGCTTTATCAGACTTATTACCATTTCTTTGGGCCTGGAAGTACGCTTCAGAGCATTTTCGTAAAGCCACCTTATTGAACTCCGTAACCAGCATTTCTTGATCATTTAGTGATTTCACCGCAGGTTCGAGCAAAACATAGGGGAACTCAATACCCGCAATTCTGTACGACTGCCCCCAAAGGTGCTGTCTGGGGAATTTACTATGGTGCATGATGACAAACATGCCTATTTCAACATCATCGGCCTTAAGGAACTTATCGTTTAACTTGAAGCTTTCACCCGAGAGGTACTTAAGGGCATCTTCAACTGAAAGCTGTTTTAAACCGGGAAAGCCCGATTCGACCCAGGAATCTCTGCCATGGGCTTTAATAATCTGTTCTACTAAATCGGTAAGGATCTCGCTTTCATGGATTTTGATTTTCCCCTTGGAAAAAAGCGACAATTGCGACTTCATTATTTCAGCAAGATCAAACATAAATATTTCCCCTTTAAAGAATGAATTCCGCCCCCCACTAATCCGCATAGATTATTCGAGCACTCCTACAAAAGATTTCCTTAAAAATAGAAAAGAATGTGTAAGCATCCTAACCTGACTTTTCATAATGAAAAGCCCAGCAGGATGAAAATCTTTTTTGAATGTCGTTTAGAGCTATAGAAAGCGGGAAAAGAATTTTTATTTTTTGAGGGAACCCGGATTGGGCCAGTCTTTTGAATCTTCATGAGCTTCCTTCATTGCTTTAAGTAAAAGGGCAGTTATCTCTGGGATTTTTGCTGCCAGGTTAGTTTTTTCTTCTGCATCTTTATCAAGATCGTAAACTTCCAGCTGGTTTTGATTAAAAGGGTTCATTACTCCCTTCCAATTGTTCATGCGAATTGCGCGGGCACCTTTGCCCTCGTAAAACTCCCAATAAAGGTATTCATGCTTTTTTTGTAACTTCTCCTGCCCCATTAAGATGGGTTTCATGCTGATACTATCAAGCCCCTTTGGAGTTTCTAATTGTGCTAGATCGCAAGCAGTAGAGAGAAAATCGCCATGATAAGAGATATGGGCCGAGATGGTTTCTTTAGGGATTTTTCCAGGCCAGCGAACAATCATGGGCACGCGAATACCGCCATCGTGAAGCGATCGTTTGATGCCGTTAAGGCCACCCGATGCGTTAAAGAAGTCTGGGTTATTGCCTCCTTCTTTATGGGGCCCGTTGTCGGAGGTGAAAAAGACCAGAGTATTTTGCTCCAACCCTTGGTCTTTCAAATGATCCAAGATTTTGCCAACCTGGGTATCGAGGTAAGTGATCATCGCAGCTTGCGCTTTATTTTGTTTCGTCCATTCTTTGTCTTTGTAAATTCCAAGGTTTGGCACTTCGCAACCATCTCCGGTTTCCTTGGTTGCTTCATTGTTGGCATGAGGCAAGGTAGTTGAATAATAAAGAAAGAAAGGTTCTTTCTTGTTTCTGGTGATGAAATCAAGGGAGTTTTGGAGAATCAAATCTGGGGCGTAATCAACCTTCTTGGTTGCAACCCCACCCCCATCTTTGCCAATGGGCTTTACCTCATTATTTAATTGCACCCTAGCTTCACCTTTTATCAGAAAAGTGGGCCAGTAATTATGCGCATGATGTTGGTTTAAGTAGCCATAGAATTCATCAAACCCCTGTCTGATAGGGCTGCCAACGATTGCTACTCCTTCATCGCCCAAGCCCCATTTTCCAAACAATCCGGTTTTATAACCATTCTTCTGAAGCAATTTCGCAACCGTGGCATCTTCCGGCCGAAGCGATTGGCTAAGCCCGCCCCCATTGCCACGCACCCTGCAATGCCCCATATGTTTACCCGTCATCAACACGCATCTGCTAGGGGCGCAAACCGTGCACCCCGCATAGTAATTGGTAAATCGCATCCCATCCTTTGCAAGGGAGTCGATGCGCGGTGTAAGGATTTTCGTCTGCCCATAGCAACCCAAATCGCCATATCCAAGATCATCTGCCATGATGAATACAATGTTGGGCTTGTTAGGTTCGATTTGAGGCAGGGCAAAAAGGAAATATGAAGATACGATATAGAAGAGTGATGCGTTCATTTTTTAATCTTTCAAAAAAAAGTAAAGACAAGCTTACAATTTTAAAGGGATAACTAAGCATAATCAACAAAATCAAAATAATTAGAAAAATTATTGGAATCTGTTTTGTTGGCGAGATAACAGTTGACTATTAATAAATAGTAATTGGCAAGAGTGCGGTATCAAATCTGATTTTGGCTTTGAAGCATTCTTGAAGTTTTTCCTCAATCTTTCGATAAGTGATGCTTGTCGATCTTACTTTCATGGAGTTTCGTTATGAGTTTATTCAGATTAGGCGCGTTCGTAGTAGCATCTGCATTCATGGCCGCAAATATTTTTGCAGCAGCAGCAGAAAAAGATATCGTTGATACCGCAGTAGAAGCAGGAAGTTTCAAAACCTTGGCAGCAGCTCTTAAGGCAGCAGATTTGATCGAAACCCTCAAAGGCAAGGGTCCCTTTACCGTGTTTGCCCCAACTGATGAAGCATTCGCAAAGTTGCCTAAAGGCACTGTAGAAGAACTTCTTAAGCCAGAAAATAAGGCAAAGCTTGCTGGAATTCTGACCTATCATGTTGTAGCAGGCAAAGTTGAAGCTAAGGATGCTGTAAAATTGAAGTCTGCAAAGACCGTCAATGGCGCATCATTCAAGATTTCTGCAAGCGATGCAGGCGTAATGGTAGACAAAGCTAAAGTTGTAAAGACTGACATTCAATGCAGCAATGGTGTAATCCATGTTATTGATTCAGTAATTATGCCAGCAGCTAAGAAGTAATTTAAAGCGCTTGGGATTCAATAAGAGAAGCTCGGAGAAATCCGGGCTTCTTTTTTTAATCAAAAATGATGGTGCGATTACCTGCAAGGAAAATGCGGTCTTCGCAAAGTAGCTTTAGCGCCTTCGATAACACAATCTGTTCCACATCTTTGCCCGATTGCGCCATAGTTTGTGCGTTTGCAGTGTGATTAACATTAATTACTTGCTGCACTATTATCGGGCCATCATCGAGCTGCTCGGTAACAAAATGTGCGGTAGCCCCAATTACTTTAACCCCACGATCAAAAGCCTGCTGATAGGGTTTTGCGCCGATGAACGCGGGTAGAAATGAATGATGGATGTTGATCATTTTGCCATCAAAGCGCTTTACAAAGCCAGGAGTTAACACCCTCATGTACTTAGCAAGTACTACATAATCAGGGGCCATCGAATCGATCAAGGCAAGTATTTTTGCCTCATGTTCTTCGCGGGTAAGCTTATCATGCGAGACAAAATGAAAGGGTAGATCAAACTTATTGACAAGGTTTTGCAGTGAAGTGTGATTACTGATCACCCCAAGAATGCGCACGGGCAATTGCTTGAACTCATGCCTGATTAAAATGTCGCCCAAGCAATGGGATTCATGAGAAACCATGAGCACAACATTTTTAGGGCGTTGTTCACCCAACCTGATATTTGCGCCCTTGGGCAGAATGCTTTCAAGTTCCGCGATCAAAGGATCGCCTGCTGGGGGACCTTCGAATTCCGTACGCATGAAAAATCGATCAGACTCTACAAATTCCTGATTCATTGTGATGTTCAATTTGTGTTTGAACAACACCCCTGTTATTTCGTGCACTAACCCCGGAATATCCTGACATTCCACCAGCAATACATTTTTAAACATGATGCGTTGGGCTTTCTAGCGTATTACAAATAAGACTAAGCAATGATTTCTTTCACCACATTGCCAGCAACATCGGTCAGCCGGAAATCCCTGCCATTATAACGATAAGTCAACTTAGTGTGATCGATTCCCAATAGTTGAAGAATGGTTGCATGCAAATCGTTGACACTAACTCTGTTGACCGCAGCTTTAAATCCAACCTCATCGGTCTCGCCATAGTGAGTGCCACCCTTGACGCCGCCGCCCGCCATCCATGTGGTGAACGCATGGGGGTTGTGATCACGACCCATGAAGTTTTTATCTTTGGTTTTCTGAACGATGGGCAATCTTCCAAACTCGCCACAGCAGATTACAAGGGTGGAATCAAGAAGTCCGCGTTGTTTAAGGTCGGTAAGCAGTGCGCCGATGGGTTGGTCGGTTTCGCCTGCAAACTGCCTGTGGTTGCCTTCGATATCGCGGTGCCCATCCCAACTGCGTTCGTTTTCCATACCACCTGAGTAGATTTGTACAAAGCGCGAACCCCGCTCGACCAATCTTCGTGCAACCAGTGCCTGCCTTGCAAAATGCGAACACTTCTTATTATCAAGCCCATACATTTTGCGAATGCGCTCTGGTTCTAAATCAATATCGAATGCTTCGGGTGCAGACATCTGCATGCGGTATGCAAGTTCAAAACTTTCAATCCTTGCAGCAAGTGCAGCTTCATGTGGCGCTTCTTCCTGATGAAGCTTGTTCAGCCTAGTGACTAAGTCAAGCTGGTTGCGCTGTTCTTTTTCATTCATGTGAGGCAGGCGGGAAAGATTATCAATCGCCTGGCCCTGCGGATTCAAAGCAGTGCCTTGGAAAATGCCAGGCAGAAAACCAGCGCCCCAATTCGAAGCATGGCCTTTGGGCAAACCTCTTCCCAGCGTATCATACATCACCACAAAAGCTGGCAGGTTCTGGCTTACCGAACCGAGGCCGTAAGTCACCCATGAACCAACGCAGGGGAAACCCATCCTGCTGAAACCTGTGTTGATCTGGAACAATGCAGGCGAATGATTATTTGTTTCGGTAAAGCACGAATGAATGAACGCCATATCGTCCACATGATCCACCATGTTGGGGAAGATCTCGGGAACCCAGCTTCCAGACTTTCCTTGTTGTTCAAACTTAAAGGGCGACTTCATCAAGGGGCCGACCTCCCCTGAAAAGAAACCGGTCAACTTATCGAAGCCTTTAAGATCTTGGCCATCGTATTTTGCAAGTGCGGGTTTGTAATCCCAAGTATCCACTTGGCTTTGCCCACCATTCATGAACAACCAGATTACTGACTTGGCCTTCGATGGGAAGTTTCCCTGTCTGGGGGCGAGTGGGTTTAGGGAAAGATCAGTCGCAGCTTTTGCTTCGTTATCTTGGAGAAGGTTGGCGAGTGCGAGCATGCCGATGCCTTGACCGGTACGGCTTAAAAAATCGCGCCTGCGCACGAAACTCGGGTTCGCATTGAAATGAGGGATGTTATTGAATGGCATGAAATAATCCTAATTAATCGAGGAAAACGAACTCATTAAGGCTGAACAACGCTTGGCAAAAATCGGCCAAGGCGAGGGACTCGGGTTTTTTATCCGCCTTATAAAACCCTTCTTGCTCTTTGAGAAACTCAACACCTTCTTTTAATTCGAGGGGCTTTGCATTTCTGGATAACACAAGTTGATAAGCTCGATTAACCTGCGCTTCAACCCCTGTGCCCGCATCCTTTAAAACCTTGATAGCCAGTGCATCTGCATACCCTCGTACAATGCTGCTGTTCATCATAAGCAGGGCTTGGGGGGCGATGGTAGTAGAGGGTCGCATCGCGAGATCTTGTAGTGAATCGGGTGCATCGAAAAGCATCATCATGGGAATCAGCTTGCTGCGTTTCACAAAGAAATAAATACTTCTGCGCTTGTGATTCGGTTCGAGGGTGCCTGGGCCAAAGGGCGTTGCATCAAGAGTTCCCGAAACAGCCAGTAAGGAATCTCTGATGGTTTCAGCTTCCAACCTGCGGGATTGAAAATGCCAAACGAGATTGTTTTCGCGATCCTTCAACAGCCTGGGTTCATCCACACTTGAAGATTGCATGTAGGCAGCGCTGGTCATGATCAGCTTGTGAAGCTCCTTGAGTTTCCAGCCCTTGCGTATAAACTCGGAAGCGAGCCAATCGAGCAACTCAGGGTTGGAAGGTTTATCACCCTGTACGCCAAAATCGCTGGGGGTCGCAACAATGCCCCTGCCAAAGTGATAATGCCAAACACGGTTTACTATAACTCTCGCAAGCAACATCCCCGCACCTTGTTCTGTATCGGTGATCCATTCAGCTAGGCTTTTTCTTCTATAAGAAGTTTTGCTGCCTTCGGGGGCCTTGGCTAGCCAATGTTTTTCAGCGTCATTCGATTTCATCAGAACCTGCGGGAAGCCAATGGAGGCAACCGAAACTTTCTGATTGAGATCGCCTCGTTTTAAAACATGAACAGGGTCGTAAAAATCTGCGCCCTGAGTATGCAGCCTGACTGCCGGAACGCCCTCGCTTGCAATCAGAGCTTTTACTAGTTTTGGCTTTGGCTCTTTAGCAGCTAAATCATCAACTGCCTTGTTGAGCTTTTGCCAATCGGCATCCTTGGTGCGATACCACAATCCTAAATCAGTCATTTCTGCTGCAGTAAGCTTTTGATTGGCTTTAAGTTTTTCTAGTGCGACCTGAGTTTTCTCGGGTACGGGAAGCACAGCAAGTGCGGGTTTATCCATCGAGGAAAAAGTGACTCTTAGTTTTCCAATGTTATGCTGATTGTTACCGTTAAAATCCAAAGTGATGATCCATTCTGCACCATGGGGAAGATCAAGGGGCTTTTCCAATTCGTAAACAGCCTGATGATCCTTGCCAAACTGCGGGTCAATCGCCCAAGAGGATTTCTTGTCTTTATCAATGGTGCCAGAAGCGGGAAGGCCTTTTTGATCAAACGATGAGCGAACCGATTTGAATTTCACAGGTTGCGCAGAAGTTGGTTTGTTCTTGGAATCGAACGGATTGACAGTGACTTTAAAATCACTGAGGGCGAAGTTGCCATTTGGCGCACGACCCGGCCCACCCTTCACCAGCGCAGCATCCTTGAACGCTTCTAGCCTTAAAGCAGTTACATGCTTTGTGGTTGAATTTAAAGTGATGGTGTAGGTTTCGAAGTCGGGGTTTTTGCCAGTTGCAGTAACAACCCCATTGGAAAGTATACTAAGGGATGTGCCATTTTTAGCACTTGCTGCTTTGACTTCTGCAAAAAGGAAATCGCTTTGTGGCGCATCCTTCGCCCCCGCCTTAACCCATGCTTCTAATTTTGCAGTTAGATTATCGCGTTCCCAATTGCTTCGTGCTTCTTCCAGTTTCTTTTTAGCAGAATCGAAGTCCGCTTTTTCCTTGGCATAATTCCCCGTACTCAAATTGAGATCGTAGTCCGACCTTACTGTGGTCGAAAAAGTCGAAGCCATGCGGTAATAATCGTTCGCACTAATCGGATCAAACTTATGATCATGGCATCGTGCACAAGCGATGGTTAGGCCAAGCATGGTTGTGCCCACGGTGCGAACGATATCGTCAAGTTCATCGTAGCGTTCTTTTTCCGCCTGACTTGCAGTAATCTGCGTTGCGTGAGTTCCTGCTGCTAAAAATCCAGTCGCCATCATCGCTAGAGGATTCGTAGGTTCGTATTCATCTCCAGCAAGTTGCCATTTGATGAAGGTGGTGTAAGGCAGATCCTGATTTAAAGCCTTGATGACGAAATCTCGATAATGGTAGGCGTTGGGCCTATCGTAATCTTGTTCGTAACCATGGCTTTCCGCAAAGCGCGCAACATCAAGCCAATGACGGCCCCAGCGTTCGCCATAATGCGGGTTTTGCAATAAGCGATCCAGCAGGCGAGCATACGCATCATCAGCTTTATCTTTGAGGAAAGCTTCAACTTCATCAGGGGTTGGGGGAAGACCCAAAAGATCCAAATAAGCCCTGCGCACTAATTTTGTTTTCTCTGCAACAGGGTTAGGTGTGATGCCCTTGGCTTCCATGTTGAATTTAAGGAAGTGATCGATGGGGGTCTTGCACCAGCTAGCATCTTTAACTTTGGGAGGCGTAACATTCTTCAGGGGTTGCCAGGCCCAATACTTCTTCGCACTTTCGTAATCGATTTTCTTGACAGCAATTGCGGGTGCAGTTCCTTTGCGTGGGTCGGCAGCTCCCCGCTTTACCCATTCTGCTAAGATTGCAATATCTTTGTCTGCCAACTTTCCCTTGGGTGGCATTTGAATCGTATCGTTGTAGCTAAGCACTTTAACGAAAAGGCTTTTCTCACTATTGCCAGGAATGATTACCTGCCCACTTTCGCCACCTTTCATCCAACCTTCTTTGGAATCGAGCAGCAATTCTCCCCGGATCTTTTTTGAATCTTTTGCATGGCATGAATAGCAATGCTCGATAAGAAGTGGACGAACTTTGGCTTCAAAAAAAGCGAAGTCTTCCGCTTCCCCTGCAACTGAAACGCTGGCAAAAAGAAGGCAGGAAAGGGTAGCAATTGTTTTCATTATTTTTTGCATGGTGGGATTACTATTAAAACAGGCCTTTTGCAGGCACTTCGGATAACTTTAATACCCTTATATAGTACCGTTGATTGAGGTTGGGCGCAACATCTTGATGATGTTAATCTTAGGGCTTTTGGGAAATGTATGGCGGTTCAATTAAATGCTTGTTAAGCCCATCCACAGCGCTGGATGGGAAGCCATAACCGCCTAGGAAAATACAACCTACCCACCCCAATGGGTGGGCTTTAAGGCAATAAAACAGAATAAGAATAGATCTCCGCATTGTAGCGAGGGGCCCTTCGGCAAGCTCAGGGACCGTTTTCGCTCTACCCCTATTTGAAACTATTATTCTGGCGGAACTCTTTTCTCCTTGGCACTCACCAGCGGATTAACATCCGCCGCTCATTACAACAAGGCAAACGATTTCGACTTTCTTCCGTTATTTTCAATCGGATTTACGCTTTGCCCAGTAAAGTGGTCGCCTATGTTGGTGGGCGATTGCAACGATCCAAATCCTGTCTTCTAGTTCTACATAAACGATGCTGATAGGAAATTGATGCAATGGGCAATAACGCACGCCAACATCTTCCTCAATTGCAAAGGCCAAGGGATTTTCACAAAGGCGTTTTAGAGCGGATTCGAATTCTCGAAGTAAAATACCACCTAGGCCTGGCTGATGCTCTTCATAATAATTCAATCCAGCCCGTAATTCGGCTTCCGCCTCTGTGTGAAAGGTGACTGGTTTCACGGATAGCGCAATCGTAAGTCGGCAAGAACTTCTTCTGCAGGCCTTCCAACTGTATTTTCATCAAGCGCATTTCCATGATGAATTTCCGCCAACCTGCGTTTGATTTCAAGATGCCAAGCTTCCTTGACGCCTTTGTCGAATGGGTCCAGAGAATCCAGCAAGAATTGAACCAATTCAGCACGCTCTGGCGCAGAGAGTGCGATTGTTTGCGATTTTAATTGCTCGAATGCTTTGTTCATTTGCAACCTCTGATGTTATGTATTTTCAAGTATAGCATGGGTTACTTGTTTTTGAATGAGGAGAAATAAAAAAGTCAGACCCACTGAAATGGATGGGCTTAAAGCCGATAACCACCGCCCTTCTTATTTCATAAATTAACACTTAGGTGGAATTGAACTTTATTTGTGCGAGATTGATCATGAAAAACATTCTTTGTTTTGGCGATTCAAATACCTGGGGCTATGTGCCCGGCACCGGAAATCGTTACCCTAAACAAATCCGCTGGACTGGCATTCTGCAAAACCTTCTTGGTAATTCTTCCTTCATTATCGAGGAAGGCCTTAACGGACGAACCACGGTGCTGGATGATCCCACACGCATAGCCAAGAATGGTATGACCTACCTTCGCCCCTGCCTGGATTCACAAGCTCCCATCGATTTAATCGTGATGATGCTTGGCACAAATGATTGCAAACATCGCTTTGGACTATCAGCGTTTGATATTTCTGAAGGCGTTGCGATGTTGGTTTCAACCATTCTGCAAAGTGGCGCGGGAATCAATGGCAAGGCACCACAGATACTTTTGGTATCGCCACCTTTTATCGTGCCTGCACCTTCCAAGAGTGATCTTTTCTTTGGTGCGGAAGAGAAATCAAAGCATCTTGCTTTTCATGTGCAGCAAGTTGCAAACAATACCGCATCACATTTTCTTGATGCAGCAAAGCATTGCACAGTAAGTGCAATTGATGGAATCCACCTGGATGAAGCAGGGCATCTTGCGCTGGCGCAGGCGATAGCTGAGAAGATCAACACCTTGAAGCTATGATTTCGTTAACAGCAACCGGTATTAGTGCCGCAACCTTTTTGTGAAGTACTCGGAATGCCGATGCCACACTTATCGGGCGCAAGGCATGCGGTATGCTTAGAGCCCAATACAAACAAAAGTCCTGCTGGGGTGATTTCTATATCTGCAATAGGAAACTGGGAGATCGCATCCTGTTCGTATTCCACTTCAACGGGAATATCATCTGCGGCGAATAGCTTGTTTGCGAAGCCGAAGATGCCAGCAAGCTTGGTCGTCTTAAGCCTGTGATCCGTGTCATCAGCGACTAGGATTTGCAGTAGGCAAGAAGTTAACGCTCTTGAAGTTCCGCCACAATCGATGAAATCTTTTTGAACCTTGCCCACTTCGGTGATGTGGAAGTGGGGTGGGATGAAGCTTTGATCGGGAAGCATGAATTGCATTGCTGCACCAGGATTATTATTGATTGCAGCTCGAAACATTTGAAGAGTTATCATGATTTCCCTTTCGAGGAAAAGTCTTAATTAAGACAGTAAATCTTTGATCACATGCTGGGGCTCGACCCCGGTAAGCTTTTGATCCAAGCCTTGGAACCTGTAGGCGAATTGTTCGTGATCAATGCCCATGCAATGAAGAATGGTTGCGTTAAGGTCGTTGATATTAACGGGATTTTTGGTGATGTTGTAACTAAAATCATCGGTTTCACCATAAGAGATACCGGGCTTGGTACCGCCACCCGCCATCCACATGCAGAAGTTTTTGGGATGGTGATCTCTGCCGTAATTTTCTTTGGTAAGAGTGCCTTGCGAGTAGACTGTTCTACCAAACTCGCCGCCCCATACTACGAGGGTTTCATCGAGAAGGCCGCGTTGTTTTAAATCCATGACGAGGGCAGCCGTTGCTCGTTCGGTATCTTTGCACTGGTTGCCTAGTTGGGAGGGGAGGGAGGAATGCTGATCCCATCCACGGTGGAAAAGCTGCACGACCCTTACGCCTCGCTCGACAAGTCTGCGAGCCATGATAGCGCTATGAGTGAAGGTTCCGGGTGTGGAAACATTGGGGCCATACATTTCGAGTGTGCGTTTGCTTTCGGAAGAAAGGTCGGTAAGTTCGGGTACGCTGGATTGCATGCGGAAAGCCATTTCATATTGGGAGATACGAGTCTGGATTTCTGGGTCGCCTAATTGCTGCAACTCGCGTTGATTGAGTTTTTGCAGGGTGTCGAGCATGGTTCTGCGATCATCGGAAGAAACACCTTCGGGGTTACGAAGATAAAGAACAGGGTCGCCGGTGCCACGCAATGCTACGCCATTGAAGCGGGTTGGAAGAAAACCGCTGCTCCACATACGGGTAAACAAGGCTTGGCCGTTGCTGCCTTCGGGGAAGCGTGGAGTAAAGACGACGAATGAGGGAAGGTTGTTGTTTTCGCTGCCCAGACCATAAGCTAGCCATGAACCAATGCTGGGTTTGCCTGGCACTTCGCTGCCTGTCATCACAAAAGTGCAGGCGGGATCGTGGTTGATTGCGTTGGTGAAAACAGATTTGATGACAGCGATATCATCCACAATTTTGGAGGTGAAGGGGAGCAGTTCGCTATTGATCCATCTGCCACACTTTCCTTCCTGGGTGAAGTTGAATTTGGAAGGAGCAACAGGGAAGCGTGCCTGGCCGCTGGTCATGGTTGAAAGTCGTTGGCCACCTTGAACGGAGGGTGGAAGATCCTTGTTGAAGAAATCCTTGAGGGTGGGTTTGTAATCCCAGAGGTCGATCTGCGAGGGCGCACCGTTCATATGGAAATAGATGACGGATTTAGCAGTGGGTTTGTGGTGAGGCAACCCTGCGACAGGTTTATGCACCTGCACTTGTTGTGCCTGAGATTTTTTGTTCTCTGCCATCATCATGCCAAGGGCAAGCGAACCGAGCCTTAGGCCTTGATTGCCGAAGAACTGCCTTCGGGTCTGCAGCATCTGATTTTCTAGGAAAGGATTCATGAGAGTTCCATTTAGTTTCGGTTAACGGTTTCATCTAGGTTGAGAATCGTGTTGGCAAGTAAGGTGTAGGCTGCGAGTTCTGATTCGTTGATGCCTTCCTTGATTTTGGATTCGCCTACTTTTACAACAAGGGCGCTGGCTTTGGGATCTGCTTTATAGCGGGCGATATGTTTTTCTAACCCCTCCATCACGATGGCTTTTTCTTCAGGTGCGGGAAGCCTTGAAAGAATGATTTTATAAGCCAGCTCGATGCGCTTTCCAGCATCATTACCACCCTCGGTAATAAGCCTTTCAGCGAGTTTCCGGGCAGCTTCAAAATGCTGGACATCGTTCATGAGTTGCAGAGCTTGAAGCGGGGTGTTGCTGCGTTCGCGCTTGGCGCAAAGTGCTTCGCGGTTAGGCAGATCGAAGTTTGCCATGAATGGCGCAGGGGCGGTGCGCTTGATGAAAACATAAATACTTCTGCGATAAAGGTTGGCGCCAGTATCTTGTTTGTAGTTACGGGTATTGGAACCAGTAAAGCCAACGGGTTCCCAGATATTGGCTGGCTGATAGGGCATGGTGCCTCGTCCGCCCATATCGAAACTAAGCAGGCCGCTAGTGAAAAGAGTGTTGTCGCGGATTTGTTCGGCGTCGAGCCGGATACGCGGGCCACGGGCAAGCAGCCTGTTCTCGGGGTCTTTGCGTAGTAGCTCGGGAGATACGGCAGTAACTTGTTGGAAGGCTTCGGAAGTAAGAAGCAGCTTCATAAGTTTCTTGACATCCCAGCCGTTGGAGCGGAAATCAGAAGCGAGCCAATCGAGAAGCTCGGGGTGGAAGGGGAGTTCGCCCTGGGTTCCCAGATCGCCACTTGATTTCACAATGCCAGTACCAAACACTTGCTGCCAAAACCTGTTGACCATCACACGGGAGGTGAGGGGTTGTTCTGGAGAGACAAGCCAGTTAGCGAGATCGAGTCGGTCGGCTCGTTTCTTTGGGTCGGCTTTTTTAAGGGGTGGAAAAATCGCAGGGATGTTAGGTTCAACCTTTTCACCTGGCTTGTTGTACATACCACGTACCATAACGAAGCTATCGCGGGGCTTTGGTAGTTCTCTAAAGATTGCAGTGCCTGGTGCAGATTGCTCTAATGCGGTTTTCTTTTTGGAGAGTTCATCAAGCTTTGCTAAAGAGGGTTTCATTTGGGTTTTAGTTGCAGAGCAATAGTTGGCTAGATAGAAAGCCTTAACCTTATTGACCTGATCTTTATCGGTAGTTTTTGTGGGGCCTTGTTTGATGAGGATGGCGACATCGCTCGTAGCTTCGGGTTGGTCTCTTCCAGTTTGTTGTTGCCACCATGCTGCGAAAGATTGTGCAGGATCGGTAGCGGGATCTTTCTTGCCAGTCATGCCAATTTTATCCCAGAAGACAATGCCCCCAAATTGGGTTACAGCAAAGCCATTAACGACCGTGCCTGGCTTTAGCCCGACTTTTTCAGCAGCTACTTCAATACGAATCCATTTGCCTGCAGAGGGAAGCGGACCCATGTTGACTCGCTCGGTCGTATTGGCAGCGCCCCAAGGGATGATGTTGTAGTCGCCCCAAACCGCCCGATGCAGCCAACTGGTGGAGTGATATTGCAGCATGATTGCTTTGGGAAGTCTGCCATCTTGAAGAAACACATTTGCGAAAAGTATGCTGCCTTCTTGAATGGTGATCGGTGGCATATTTTCGCAAACATCTTGTGCCAAGCCCGCATCGGATCTGCGAATGGCTTTAGAACCACTAAAGACTTTTCCTTTTTTAGCATCGACTAATTCAAGAGGCAGTCCGGGGCTTGCATATACTTTGCTTCCCTTGGGGAATTCATCTTCAAACCAGATGTCTTCTGCAACCTTGATTTCGCTCTTTGTTGGCTTCAATGCGGGGTCTTCATACGCTAGCTTTGAAGCTTCTTCTTCCATTTTTCTGCGTAGTGTCGAAAGTTCCACATCAAGCTCTGCGATCTTTTTCTTCGTTTCTGGAAGATCCAGCTTGACACTTGGAGCAAGCAACAATTGGTTGCCATCCAAGGGCGAATCTGCTGCAGAATGAAAGAATGCGTAAAGCGAGTAATAATCCTTGGCGGTGATGGGATCAAACTTATGATCATGGCATACCGCGCATCCTCCTGTTAGGCCAAGAAAGGCTTCCATGAAATTCGAGGTGCGATCAACTGCATTACGGAACACCCACTCTTCAGAAATCGAACCACCTTCCCCGGTGGAAACATTGCAACGGTTGAAGCCTGTTGCAATCAATTGATCTAAAGTAGCGTTGGGTATTAAGTCGCCTGCAACTTGTTCTACCATGAATCGATCGAAGGGTTGATTCTTGGTGAATGCGGAAATCACCCAGTCGCGATAGGCCCACATCTGCCTTTCGTTATCAAGGTGTAAGCCATGGGTATCTGCATAGCGAACGATATCGAGCCAATGGCGAGCCATTTCTTCACCATATTTAGGCGATGCAAGATAGCGATCAATCATCTTCTCGTAGGCATCGGGCGATTTATCAGCGAGGTAGGTTTCCATTTCCTGCACACTTGGAGTCAAGCCGGTAAGGGTGAGGGAAACTCTGCGTAATAAAGTAGATGGGTCAGCCTTTGGCGCATAGCTTAGCCCCTCTTTTTTAAGCCTTGCGATTAGGTAGGCATCAATGGGATTGGGTTTTTTCTCTACTGGCGCTTGAGCTTTGATGGGCTCGAAGGACCAATGCTTTTCGTAAGGCGCACCTTGGGCAATCCACTTTCTCAAGGTTTCTTTCTGCGCAGCGGTGAGAGTTTTCTTGGTGGAAGGTGGAGGCATCACTATGCCTTTTTCGGTTGAAAGGATGCGCTTGACCAGTTCGCTTGCATCGGGTTGGTTCGGAACAACCGCTTTTTCGCCCGAGGCACCCGCCTTGATAAAATGCTCGCTTGTGTCCAGACGAAGTTCACCCTTGCTCTTGCCTTGCCCATGGCAGGAAAAACAATTGTCCGAAAGGATCGGCCTGATATCTTTATTAAAGCTCACAGGCGCAGAAGAGGGTTCAACTGCATGAATCCAAAACACGGGAGTCAGTATTAATAGTGAGAGCAATAATCGTTTCATGAAGGTAACCTGAATAAGAAAGCCAAACTTTAATAACAAGTATTGGGTTGGAAGTAAGCCAAGTCATCTAAATACATTTTAGGCATCGCAGAACTACTTCTCAATGAAATAGCGCTCTGATGGATATAAATCATGCAAGGATCTGGGGAATAACCCTACCATGATCGATATCTAAGCGCTTGCGCCCGGGGATTTCGAGCCTGCGGGAATCAAGCCCCATCAGATGAAGGATGGTGGCATGAATATCAGTAACATAATGGCGATTTTCGACCGCATGGAAGCCGATTTCATCGGTGGTGCCATGTACGGTGCCACCTTTGATACCGCCCCCCGCCATCATTACGGAGAAGCCATAGATATGGTGATCTCTCCCATCAGAGCCCTGAGTGCCCGGAGTTCTGCCAAACTCGGAAGCAAAAACAATGAGAGTTTCATCGAGAAGGCCTCTGCGTTTTAAATCTTGAATCAGCCCAGCGATGGGTTGATCGACCTTGGCGCAGTTGCTGGAGTGGTTGTTCTTGAGACCGCCATGCGCATCCCAAGCGCCTGCCCCGCCTGCCCCATGTTGAATTTGAACAAAGCGCACGCCTCGTTCGACTAATCTTCTAGCAGCAAGCAACTGATTGCCAAAGTCGCGGGAAGCAGGCTTGTCGATCCCATATACCCTTTTAGTCTCTTCGGTTTCCTTAGAGAAATCCATCACTTCGGGAAGCGACTTCTGCATACGAAATGCAAGCTCATAGCTTTTGATGCGGGCAGCAAGTGCTGGGTCGTTGGGGTATTCCACTCCACGGATGGAGTTGAGTTTACCAACGAGGTCGAAGCCCAGCTTCTGTTCATCGGGAGTGATCGGGCGTTCGGGGGATCCAAAATCCAGCGGGCTACCCGAAGCAGCTCTGACAGGGACTGCATCATGCATAGGTCCAAGATAATGGCCATCTTTCTTGTTCCAATACTCACGGTTGCCCATGCTGACAAACTGGGGCAGGTTATCGTTGAGAGACCCCAAGCCGTAATGAACCCAAGCACCCAAGGTTGGGAATTCGCCATCAAGCATGTGTCTGCCTGAATGAAACTGGGTCTGTGCGCCATGGTTGTCATCGGTGGTATACATAGAGCGAACGATGGCCATGTCATCAGCGCAGTTGCCTAGGTAGGGGAGCCAGTCCGAAACATCCATACCGCACTGCCCGCGTTTTTTGAACCCGACCTGAGTGGGGAAGAGTTTATTGCGCTGCTGCCCGTTGGCATCGTTGACCACGGTAACCCGGGCCAGCTTTAGTTTCTCGGGGTCTTGCGTGCCTTTGTAGGGTGTTTCAGCGATCGATTTCCCTGCGTATTTATCGAGTTCGGGTTTGGGATCGAATGTTTCAAGATGGCTCACTCCGCCATTCATGAACAACCAGATCACACTTTTAGCCTTGGCTGCGGAAGAGGGTTTGCCATTGGGTGGCGACCATGGAAGAGAGGAATCAGCACGGCTTATGCCATCGCTCTGCAACATTGAACCAAGAGCAAGGCCTGTAAAGCCCATGCCCATATCTGAGAGAAAGGCTCTGCGGTGATTTCCCGAACATCGTTGATGATTCATGCGACACCTCTTAATGCAATTAGCGTACGGTTACAAAATCGTTATGGTTGATAAGGGAGTGAACCAAAAGCAATCTCGCACGGGCATTGCCCGCTACATTTTGCTTTGCTGGGTTTGCACTGTTCCAAGCTGCAAAGATATCAAGGCATTGGGCGATCTCAGCATCGTTGGGCTCTGACCCTAGAAGCAGCCTGAACGATGCTTGTATGAATTCTTTATCGCTTGCCTGCGAAAGTTTTAGTTGAAGCTGGGTATGTATTGCTTCCGCCATCGACCAGGCGATCTTGCTATTGGAAAGGGTAAGTGCCTGCTGGGGCAGGATACTTTCCTCGCGTTTGTAGCATTCGAGCACATTGGCATCATCAAACTGCATAAGGAAGATATTGTGTTCGTTATGGGATTGGAAGAAGTAAAGCGCCCTGCGGTTGGATTCATTTTGAGCAGCAGGGGGAATGGTGGGACCACCGATCGTGGTATCGAGTTTGCCTGCAAGCTGCAGCATGGAATCGCGAACAGCTTGAGCTTCAAGCCTGCGGGGGTTCATATGCCAAAGCAATTTGTTATCGGGATCGAGGGCGATGTTTTTTTCCATGCCCAGAGTGCTCGAGTTCATCTGATAAGCTTTGGAAGTAAGCATGATGCGGTGCAATCGTTTCATGTCCCAATTATTTTGCATGAAGTCTGCAGCAAGCCAATCGAGGAGTTCGGGATGCGAGGGTAGTGCACCCTTGCGACCTAGATCGAAAACCGTATCGACTAGGGGCCTGCCGAAATGCCTGGCCCAGATGTGATTGACCGCAACTCTTGCAGTAAGAGGGTTGGATTTATCAGTCATCCACTTAGCTAGGGCAGAGCGCCTGCCTGTGCTGGTTTTGGGGTAGGGCTTGTTGCGGGAGTCTTCTTTTTCGAGGTTCGATTCAAGTGTTTTTATCGATCCCTTGATAGCGGTAAAAACTTCACTTGGTGTAGCAATATTCTTGCTTGCGACTTCCTGTGCCTTGGTCGCTGCTTCCATTTTTTTCTTTGCAGCATCTTCCTTGCCCTTTGCAGCAGTTAACAGTTCGATCTCTGCATTTAGAATATCTAAGTTTGCTTTAGCAAGGGCGGTTTGCTTTTCTGCCTTCGATGCAAGCAGAGCTTTAGCTTTGGTTTCCGCCTTCATGGGTTCTAAGAGTTTTGCTTTGGTTGCAAGCCATCGGGGTTCGATACTTTTTTCTTCCTCGTTAGCAAATTCCAATCCTTGCTTTGCAGATGCTAGTTTCTTTTCTAGTAAGGATTTCTCTTCGGGTTTCTTAATGGATTTGAGTGCTTCTTCTGCCAAGCTATAAGCTTTGGATGCTGCTTCACTTTTTGACTTTGCAAGAAGCTTAGCGTTTTCATAAGCGATGGGCTTGAGTTCTGGTGCGTGTGCTTCAATAGGGAGGTTCACCGGTTCGATCTTGAAGTCGCCTAATGTCAGAAAGGAGGGAACACCCGGAGGGATGGCTTTATCTTTCTTAGGGTTCTTCTCATCGCCTCGCACAAAGAGGTAGGTTGGTGCATCGAGGTTGCAATCAAACACCCTTGGGATGCCGTTCTTTTCAAAGTCGGATTCCCCAGAAACCATGTCGGTACGCACTTGATAGGGTTCGAAAAAAGCTCGCAGTTGGTAATACTCGACCTGAGTTACGGGATCATATTTATGATCATGGCACCTCACGCAATTAATGGTAAGGCCCATGAATGCTTTGAAGGTATGCTCGACGGTTTCTTCCATCCAAGAGTTATGATTGAACTTAAAATACTGGCGGGCGAGGAAGCCTGTCGCTCGCAACTTTTTATCATCGGTGGGGCTAAGTTCATCTGCAGCAATCATTTGCCTAACCATTTCATCGTAGGGCAGATTGTTATTGAGTGATTCGATGGTCCAATCGCGGAAATGCCAGATGTGCTTCTGACTGTTGCGTAACTCTGCGCCTAATCCCCACCAATCGGTGTAGCGCCAAATATCGAGCCAATGCCTACCCCAGCGTTCGCCATACTGTTGGCTTGCAAGCAGCTTGTCGACGATTTTTTCATACGCATCGGGGGAAGAGTCGTTGATAAAAGAAAGGTAATCCGCCTCGAGAGGGGGCAATCCGATGACATCGAGATACAACCTGCGAAGGAGTGTACGCTTGCCTGCGGTCTGTTGGGGTTGCAGATTCTTTTTCTTCCAAGCCTCTGTTGTAAAGAAGTCGACCGGGTTGGTATTGGCTGGTATAGCAACTTTTGCAGGGGAGTTAAAAGCCCAGTGGTCTTTGGGGCTGACTTCGGGTTTTTCATTTTCAGGCCCGGGGGCGCCCGCTGCGATCCAGCGTTCGATCGCTTTGATTTGCGCAGGGGTTACGGGCTCGCCTTCAGGGGGCATGCGCTCTGATTCTTCCAGCGAAGTAACCCGGGAGAGTAATTCGCTTCCCTTGATATTACCCGGAGAAATGATTTTAGATTTGCCCGCACCTGCAAGAATAAAAGAGACAGTATCTAAGCGCAGTTTGCTATTTTGTTTCAATGCCCCATGGCAGGAATAACAACGCGATTGTAACAGAGGCTTGATCACCTTTTGGTAATCATCTAGCGGATCTGCTGCAAAGGTCAGGCCGATTATAAGAACCGTGTTAAATAGCATTTCAACTTTGCCTAGGTGGGATGGAACTTAAGTATCAATATACGTTAATCATAGCTCTTATTGCAGGCGTATACCATCTTATTTTAATAAAGTAGGGGGTCTAAATCAGTTGGTATGTAAACGACATCAGCCCCTTAAGATAAGGAGCTGATGTAGAGTTGGTATTTTTGAAGGTTAGTATTTCAGTTCGACGCCAAAGGTCATACCTTGTGCCCAGATTCCTGAGGGAGACATAATGGGTTCGGGTCTTGGCGCACCCACTAAGGATTGTCCGTTTCTTTGACTGGTGTTGATCACCGAATCCACCGCATTACCGGGGCGAAGCACATTGCTCCAATAGAAGTAGTCGTACCCAGCGTAGAGTTGAATGTGTCTGGTCACATCATAACCTAGGCGGAATTGAAGCTCTGGTATAGCGGAGAAGGCTGATTGGTTATGCATGCCGTTGTTGGTGGGCAGGGCATAGACGAACCCATCGGTAGGGGCAGCGGATACACCATTGGTTGTGTTGGTTCTGGAGCCTGCGATGGCGATGTTTTGTTGGGTTTGGCCTAGAGCGATTTTACCAAGTGCGCTTGCATGGAATCGTTTGTAATCGTAATTCAAACCGCCACCAACCTGCACACCGTAAAACCAGTTCCTAGTCAGAAATTGATCAGTGCCCTGAGTGGTGGTATTGATACCCCCAGCAGACCGTTGGGAATTAACTGAGTAGATGAGGTTTTCTTCGAGTTCGGCAAACTTGCCACCAAACAGAAGGTTGGAAGAAAAGCCATTGCCTGGGTTGCCGAATCTAGCCTTGGCAATAGCTTCGCCACCTGAAAGCTTGGAATAGGAATAAATGTTGATGGTGCTGTTGGGAAGACTCGTAAGGTTATCGGGAACAGTTGCGAAAATCGAGTTTGCTATGCCGTTGGTGTTGAAAAACGGAGCGGTAACAACGGGTTGCAGGTCGCTTGTTGAAGCGCTGAAGTTATAGGATCGTTGTTCAAGTAAAAAGGCAGAGCCCTCAATACTAAAGATTCGATCGTCATCAAGGAAGAAACCGCCATTCATTCTGATACCCGAAAATGGGCCGTAATCCATACCGTTACTGCTATTACCACCAGCAAGGACACGGGTACCGGGCTGGCCAAGAGCCCCGGGCACTGCATCGGAAAGCGAGCCTGAGGTAACCATGGGGTTGGGCAGAGGGCCATTTTTAATGCGCCAGTTCAAATAATCCACACCCACCCAGAAACCATCCATCTCTCTGAGGATCACACTTTTAGGAATGGGGTTGGTGATAGAGTCAAGAGGATCGGGTGTTAAAAACACCTGCTTTGGTAATATGCCCGGAACAGGAGCCTCGACTTGAGGCGCTGTAGGTGTATTATTTTCAGTTTTGTTAGTAACTTCTTCGGCCAGGGCGAAGCCCACGATGCCTGCTGCAATGCCAAACCAAATTGGGAATCCGTTCCCCATGGTTGACTCCTTAGTCGCTAAATTTTCAAAGGTGTAAATCTAAGCTCTCACATTAAAATTCGTCTAATTTAAGGGATTTCATATAGTTTTCTGGTAAAAGGCAGAGCTGTTTTGCTTCTTAAAGAGGGTTGCAATTTGTAAAGCCGGTACAATCGTACTTAGGGTCTTTGAAAAATCAGTAAAATAGGCAGTGTGTTCTTATTATTACGATTATCTAATTCCTTAGCTTGGAACTTATTTTGGCATGAATGAAACTGCGATGCAGCTTGAACTCTGGGACAAAGCTTACAACTGGCATCCTTTTACGCCCATGGCTTCTTATTTAGAAAGCCAGCCCATCATCATTACCAAGGCGCATGGCTTTTTTTTAGTGGATCAGTTTGGCAACGAATACATCGATGGGTTTTCTTCTCTTTGGTGCAACTTGCATGGGCATCAAGTGCCGGAGTTAGATAATGCGCTAAGGGAACAATTGCAGAAGGTTGCTCATAGCACATTTTTAGGCCTTTCTAACGAGCCCGCAACTATACTCGCCAAGAGGCTAATCGAACTAGCCCCCAAGGGTTTGACCCGTGTGTTTTATTCGGATAGCGGAGCAACTGCTGTTGAAGTCGCATTGAAGATGGCATTCCAATTCTGGCATCAGTGCCCTAATCCAAGAAAAAATAAAACCAAGTTTCTTGCGCTGGGGATGGCCTATCATGGCGACACGATGGGGGATGTCAGTATCGGAGATCTCGGTCGTTTTCATGATATGTTTAAGCCTTTGCTTTTCCCGACTATAAAGTCGCCTGCCCCTTATTGCTATCGCTGTCCCCTGCAATTAAAACCAGAGAGTTGCGGCATGGCTTGTGCCTTGGAGTTGGAAAAATTAGTGGAGCAGCATGCAGATGAATTAGTTGCTGTGGTGATCGAGCCTTTGGTGCAGGGGGCTGCAGGCATGGTCACTGCCCCCAAGGGCTTTTTAAAGCGGGTGCGTGAAGTTACCAAAAAGCATAACGTGCTGCTGATAGCTGATGAGGTGGCGGTGGGGTTTGGCAGAACAGGAACGCTTTTTGCCTGCGAACAGGAAGAAGTGGTGCCCGATTTTCTTTGCTTGGCGAAGGGAATTACAGGTGGATACCTACCTCTGGCAGCGACCCTCGCAACCGAAGAAATCTTCAACGCTTTTTTGAATGAACCGGGCAAAGAAGATAAAACCTTTCAGCATGGGCATACTTACACTGCCAACCCTTTGGGTGCTGCGGTTGCGATTGCCAGCCTGGATCTATTAATGGCAGATAATGGAGTTTTGGCGCAAGTTGATGCTAAAGGGCAGAGAATGCAAAGGCATTTGGATCGCTTGTGGGAGTTTTCTTTTGTGGGAGATATCCGCAGATCGGGTCTGATGATTGGGATAGAGTTGGTTGGCAATCGCGAAACTCGCATGCCTTTTCCTGAAAATATCAATGCCGCCCATGCTATTTGCATGCTGGCAGGCAAACATGGCCTTATGATCAGGCCGCTTGGGGATGTGGTGGTTCTTATGCCACCTCTTGCAATACCTGAAGAATTAGTGGATCGCATAGGCGAAGTACTTTACAATTGCTTGATGGAATTTTCGCAACAATTATCCGGCCAAGGGGGCTGATTGCTGATGGCTGGCTTTTTTATAACTGGCACTGATACAGGCGTAGGCAAAACTCGCTTTGCCTCTCTTTTGGCTCGTTCAATGATCTCTAAAGGGGTTGATGTAAAGGTTTGTAAACCGATTGCCACAGGTTGCCAGCGCAATTCGAAAGGCGTTCTTGTTAGTTCAGATACTTTGGCATTAAGCCGTGCTGCGGGTGATAAAGATTTGACCGCAATCACTCCGTGGTGTTTTGAAGTTCCCGCAAGCCCTGCATTGGCTGCCAAGCTTGAAGGCTCAAATTTATCTATTGAAGCGCTTGCAGTAGCAGTGGAAAAGCGATGTGGAGATGAGTTTGCAATTGTTGAGGGAGCAGGCGGATTACTTTGCCCTTTAACAGATACTGAATCAATAGCGGATCTCGCACAAAGGTTGCAATATCCAATCATTATTGTTGCCCGCAGAAGTTTGGGAACACTCAACCACCTGCTGCTTACGCTGGAAGTTGCAAGGCAATATGGGTTGGTGGTTGCTGGAGTGGTTATGTCGGAAACCGAAGAAGTTTTGGATCTGGCAGCGATTCATAATCCTGTTGAATTTTCGCTGCGGTCTGCAGTCCCGCTTTTAGCGGTGTTGCCTTATGAAAAGACAGGCGACAAAGCGGGCAGGAAGGTTGTGGGTTCGGTGGATTGGTTGGAATTGTCGGCAGGCATTCAGGATAAGCTTGCATCACCCCCCGAGAAAATCAGCATACATTTATACGAAGAAGTAAAAGGATAATAATGAGTATTTATCATTTTAAATGTGTTTCTTGTACTAAACTGATGGGCATTACCGAAGACTTTCTGGGCAAGCAAATGCGCTGCCCTCATTGCCAAACCATCCAGATGCTGCCAATGATTAATGCTGCAGGGAGCGCTGAAGCACCACCACCTGCCCCGGTTCAAGCAGTAGAGCCCGATACCGATATAATGAATTTTAAGTACCAATCCTCCGAGAGCCCCGCACCGGAAGAGCTGCCCCGCGAAATTTTATCGTTCCCTGGTAGTGACAAAGCTCAAGAAACTTCTGCAGAAGAATATGCAGCAGTTTCACCCCCGGTAGAAGATAAGGATTTAAATGCGGTCCCCACGGAAATTTTCAACTCTGAAACCAATGGCGCAACCCAAAGCGAAAGTGCTGCCCCCGCTCCATGGGATAATGCCCCCTCCATTACTGGGGAAGCTGCCCGCAAAAGGCCTGTAGCCTCAAAATCGATGGCTATGCCGATTATTTTTTTCTCGCTGCTTTCCTACAGCGTGATGGCTACCGCAATTCTTATTCTCATTTTGGTTCGCATGAAGACTGCAGGACCATTACATCCGCTTGAATACATTCCCGATGTGGATGGCGATAACCCAGGTGCAAAACGCACCAAAATCCGATTTAATCACGATAAAGAAACTACCCAAACGATCGTGCCTGCCCATTTGCGTACTAAAATCGGGGTGGCTATTAGGGTGGGTGAATTGGAAGTGACACCCCTTGCGGTGGAAAAAGCAACGGTTTCGGTTTTGGTTTCGGGGTTCTCTAAATCAGAACCTTGCAAGGGAGATTCCTTGGTTCTTAGGCTTAAGCTTAAAAATGTTTCCAAAGATCAGACTTTTAGCCCATTAGACTATTATTTTAATCGCAAGTGGAAGGAAAAAAGCAGAAACAGTTACCCGCCCCCCTTCACATTTGTGCAATTTGGAACAGAGAAGCCCGAAAAGTCGTTCTTTGGCGGCCCTGCCAACTGGTTGCCTTTAGCCTTGGCGGGTTCCAAGAAATCGCAATCTCCCCGCGAAACTGTTGAAGATGAAAACCTAGATAAAATCCTCGAACCTGGCGACGAAATGACCGCTTTTCTTTGCACTGATGGCGATGATTCTAGTGCGCAAGAGATTTTAAATCATCAGGGGCCTATGCTTTGGCGCTTGCAAGTCCGCAGAGGATTGGTTTCTGTGGGGGCCAAAGAGATACCCGCGACAGCTGTTATTGGCGTAGAATTTGGCGCAATTGATGTGAAACAATCGCCCGCTGCCAGCTAATTTGACCGAAATTTAACCTTTGTTTCTGCTTTTTTATTAGATATACAGATAATCTTAATCAGCCGATATGATGAAATTATTTGAATTATTGCGTTTGTCTATTGCTATCCTATTGATTTAATTATATTAATATTAATGTGTTATTTGATAACGCTCTATCAAGTAGGCTAATAACAACCTTAAGAAGTTTGTTTTTAGTCTTACACATACGAAGCCTTTCACTGATTCGCGCCCAAACAGTGAGCCCAAAAGGTTAAGTTTAGATCTGCTTGATTGTCAAGCAGACGCATTTCTAATTTTGGAGGTTGGCCCTTAAGAGGCCTTATTGTTTCATGAAGTTGACTCGCGCATCCAGTTACGCTCTACACGCCCTCGCTTACATGGCTACTCAGAAATCTGACAAGCCTGTTCCATCCCATCTTATCGCCCGAGATCGTGGTATTCCTGAGCGCTTTTTGCTTAAAGTTTTGAAACCTTTGGTTTCCACTAGAGTTCTTAATTCCATCAAAGGCCCCAATGGTGGCTACAAACTGATGAAGGACCCCTTCAAAGTTTCCTTGTTGCACATCATCGAAGCTGTTGATGGCCCAATTCGTGGCGTTGCCCCATTTGCTGAAGATGTAGGTGGCCCCTTGAACAACAAGCTTGAAACCATTTGCAAAGCTGCTTCTGAAGCGCTACGAAAAAGCTTGGAAAAAGTATCCCTTGGCGAACTCGCAGGGGCTCGTAAAGGTAAGTAATCCCTGAACAACCCGGCCTTTTTTGCCGGTTCCTCAGGTTTTATCACGGTTTTTCCCTCGGAGGGGTGCCTTTCATGGGGTGCCCCTCTTTTCTTTTTTACTTCAACATCATAAAGCCACTATTATGGCATTACGCGTTTCAAATATCAGGCTCGCAGTTGAAGATCCGGAAACAACCCTTCCAGATCGGCTCGCTCGCTCTTTGGGTATTCAAATTGCGGATATTCAACGCTGGCGCATTCTGCGCAAAAGCCTTGATGCTCGAGATAGGCAAATTCAATTTGTATACAGTGCCGAAGTTCAGCTGCTCGATGAAGAAAAAATCCTGCAACACAAGCCTAGGTTTCAATCCATCAGTATTGAGACTTATTCTGAAGCGCCTTTTATTATGCCACCTTGTGGCTCGGTTCCCATGCTTGGCAGACCAGTGGTTATCGGATCAGGCCCCGGTGGGCTTGCTGCTGCTTACTTTTTGGCTGAACTTGGATACCGGCCCATTCTTTTGGAACGGGGCAGGCCTGTGCGCGATCGCATTCGCGATGTGAAGGATTTTGATGATGGCGGGCAGTTTAATCCTGAGAGTAATTATTTATTTGGAGAGGGTGGCGCTGGTACTTTTAGCGATGGGAAATTAACCTATCGGGGTTCCGGGCCTGATGTTACCCGTATCTTGCAAATGTTTGCTGAAAATAAAGGCAAACCCTCGGTGCTTTATGATTTCAGACCGCATCTGGGTAGCAACAGATTGCCCGCAGTGGTCAAATCCATTCGAAGAAAAATCGAAGCATTGGGCGGCGAAGTAAAATTCTCATGCAAAGCGGAAGATCTGGATATTCAAGATAACATCATCAGGGGGGTATATACCTCGAGCGGTTATATTCCTGCCAATGTCGTAATTCTTGCGATCGGTCATAGCGCCCGAGATACTTATAATTCCCTGCATGCCCGCGGCGTTTTAATGGAACAAAAACCATTTCAAATGGGGGTCCGCATTGAGCAGCCCCAGGAAACAGTCAACCGGGTGAAGTATGGGAATTCTGATTTGGAAAATGTGATTGGAGCTGCAGATTACAGTTTGGTCGCCAATGGGAAATATGACCTATTCACTTTTTGTATGTGTGCGGGTGGATACATCATGCCCAGCGTTTCCGAATCGGGGGCGTTTTGTACCAATGGCATGAGCCTTTCCAAGCATGATTCTCCCTACGCCAACAGCGGGCTGGTGATCACAATTAACCCCAGCGATTTTGGTAGCAGCCATCCCCTTGCTGGAATTCACTTTCAAGAAAAATACGAAAAGATGGCGTACGAGGTGGGGAAGAAAGAGTATCTTTGCCCTATTCAAGGTGCGAAAGATTTCTTGGGCGGAAGGATTTCCCCTGCAGCACCACCCTCGAGCTATCCGAGGGGTACGATTGCAACCAATTTGGAATCGATTTTACCTACCCAGGTGGTCGAAGCTTTACATCATGGCCTGCCCATTATGGACAAGAAATGGCAGGGTAGATTTTTAAAGGAAGCAAGTATTGTTGGCCCAGAATCGCGGGGCAGTGCCCCCGTAAGAGTGGTTCGCGATGCAGTCTCCAGGCAAAGTCCTTCTGCAATCGGGCTTTTTCCTGTGGGCGAAGGCGCAGGCTACGCAGGTGGGATTGTCAGTGCTGCTCTCGATGGGCTTCGTAGCGCAATGAGCATTATCTCCACCTACGCTCCTGTTTCCTAAAACCAAGTTAGGCAACACCAGCAAGTTGATAAACCAAAGGTGCTTCTAAACCTAAAACCAAGTTAGGCAACACCAGCAAGTTGATAAATCAAAGGTGCTTCCAAACCTAAAACCAAGTTAGGCAACACCAGCAAGTTGATAAATCAAAGGTGCTTCTAAAGCTGGCATAGCTTTTACTGCATCCATGGGGTGCCAAAGGCACTGGCCATTTCTTGCGCGTTCCATCAGCACAAGGATTTTATCTTCACTACCGGGCGAAGCTGCAGTTGGTTCATCCGAAAGTGGAGGCAGATACACATCTATGCCTGAACCCTTCCGGGCGAACTTACTCGTCGAGGGAAACAGCGCCCTGACTTCTGGTTTGTAATAGCAGGAATAGCAAAGGCCGCGGGGACGATTAGAACGAACTTTATTGCAATTACGGCACAACATAATGAAGGTCTCCTGGAAAAGAATGAAATAGTTATTGGTTGGTACTGGAAGGTATTCGCTCTGAGAGAGATTGTTTTTCACGAATTCGGGATGCTGTTTTTCTTTTGCGTAACTCGAGGTGTGTTTCTTGAAGTAAGTTTTTGCGCATTATCTCTCGGGGGGTTTTATCAAACCAATCGAGGAACAAGGTTGCGGCATCCATCTGCCCCAACTTCTGCGCTGCAGCTTCTTTTAGCCTTTCGTGAAATTCAGAAACTTCAAAGACCGAGAACAAGCCTTCGCCTTCCCGGCCTACATATGCAAGCAACCCAACTGCAGCAGCAGGTAGTTCCCAGAAGCCAGGCATTGGTTTTGGGAAAACCACACAGCCTTGAACCAAGGCTGGATCATCTTGCTTTAATCCATCTTGCAACGCATTTAATGCACTGTTTGAAAGTAGCGGGGCGAAACCTCTTCGGAATATATAGCGCCATGGTTCCATTTCTTTTTCCTCCAACTTCTACAACTAAGTTCTTTAGAAGGCAGCAAACACCTCCTATACCTATAGTGTAAATAAGTACACTTATTAAGCAAGCGATTGGAGGCGTTGTTCATACTAATTAGGCCTTTTATTGCATAAAAATGTACAATAGTTGGTTGGATTGATTGTAAAAAATGTACTTTAATATACATTTTAAGGGTAACTAAGCCTGTTTAAGGGATAGTTCCCGCTTTTTGGTTCTCTTTTAATAAATGCTGATGGGGGTAGAATTGTGTGCGTGGCTGCTTATGATTGCACGGGTGGTTCTTCTTCATTACTATAAAGAAGTAGAGATGCTCTTTTAAAACCCGCATTACGAGGCCTTTTCGTGTACAAATACTTTCCCGCACTTTTATCTTTATTGATTCTTTCCCTCCCACTTTTTGCGCAGGAGATCGGTGAGCCTAAAAACATCCAGTTGCAAGTGGATAAAATCGATCGCGATGCATTGGTTTTCTTTCCTCCCAAATCGAATACTAGCGCCCCGGTGGTGTTTGTTTTTCATGGCCATGGTGGTACTGCAAAAGGTGCAGCAAAGTCTTTTGCAATCCAGAAATACTGGCCTAGTGCAATCGTGGTTTACATGCAGGGGTTGAACACGCCCGGGAAATTGACCGATCCGGAAGGGAAAAAAACAGGCTGGCAGCATAAACCCGGGGAACAAAATGATCGCGATCTTAAATTCTTTGATGCGCTGTTAAGCCATCTGCGTAAAGAATTCAAAATCGATGAGAATAAAATCTACTGTACCGGACATTCAAACGGCGGTGGGTTCACCTACACCCTTTGGCAAACTCGGGGCGATGTTTTTGCTGCTGTTGCGCCCTGTGCAAGTTTTGCTGTGAAGTTCGATGCGAAGCCAAAGCCTTGCATTCATTTTGCAGGCGAGAACGATGCGCTGGTAAAAATCGAATGGCAGCAAAAGACAATCGAAAGAGTAAAAGAAATCAATGGGTGTGAATCCAAGGGTAAAGAATGGGCCAAGGATTGCAATCTTTACCCATCATCTAAAAGCGCACCGTTGGTCGTATGCATTCATCCGGGTACCCACCAGTTTCCTGCCTTTGCACCTGAACTGATGGTGAAGTTTTTTCAATCGCAATCGAAGCCTGCTTCAGTAAAGTAGCCCTATTAATTCCATATTCTGTAAAATAAAGTTAATCAATTAATCGAGGTTTTTCATGAATCAATTAAATCGTAGAGAGTGGTTGGGGAGTTGCATGGCTTTGCCTTCATTGGCAGCCTTGCCTGCATTGGCAGCTTTGCCTGGAAGCAAAGCTCCCTTGTTATTGAGATCATCTTGGCAAACCGTAAATATTGGTGATGTTGCTCACACGCCCGGTATGCTGACGCTTCTCGAAAAACATTTCCCGGATCAAAAAGTCTGGCTCTGGCCTTCCAATGTCAACAATGGGGTGAAGGAAATGTTGCTTGCGAGGTTCCCTTCCCTTCGTATAGTGCAAACGGAAATGGAACAGAAAGAAGCATTAGAAAAATGCGGTTTTCTACTGCACGGGTCCGGGCCTTCGATTGTTGGTACCAAAACTCTTCAGCTTTGGCGCAAACAAACTTCCAAGCCCTATGGCATTTTGGGGGTGACTGTTTCATCCATTGATCCTGCAGGGATGGAGTTGATGGACAATGCTAGGTTTGTATATTTTCGTGACTCTGTCTCTTTAGCTTTGGCAAAATCTAAGAATGTAAAATGTCCTATCCTCGACTTTGCCCCAGATGGCGCATTTGCCACCGATTTGAAAGATGAACCTACTGCACTCAAATTCCTTGCTGAAAATCAACTTGAAGCAGGTAGATTTGTTTGTTGCATTCCCCGACTGCGTTACACTCCCTATTGGAAAATACACGATAAAGTCAAAACTGCAGAGGATGATCGCAAGGATAGGGAGAATCAATTAAAAAAGGAACAGGATCATAAACCTTTGCGTGACGCAATCATTAGGCTGATCAAAGAAACCGATTACAAAGTTCTTCTTTGCCCGGAAGATGCCAGCCAAATGGAAGTAGGGAAAGAGTTGCTTTATGAACCGTTGGAAGAAGCTGTTCGTAAAAGAGTGGTTTTACGCAAACAGTTTTGGAAGCCCGATGAAGCCATCAGTATTTACAAGAAATCTCTTGGCTTGTTTGGGAACGAAATGCATTCACCAATCATGTGTATAGGAAATGGAGTGCCTGCAATTGTATGTCGATGGGCTGAACAAACTAGCAAGGGATACATGTGGCAGGATATTGGGTTGAAAGATTGGTTGTTCAACATGGATCAGGAATCAGACCGAAATAAGGTTGCAGATACTGTGGTAGCCATGGTTAAAAATCGTGAAAAATCATTGGAAATGGTTGCAATGGCTCAAAAGAAAATTCTTACAGCGCAGGAAAAATCAATGAAGGTTCTTTCCAAATCCCTTGAAATGATCCCTTGATCAGTGCGTTGTAAGGGATCTTTTTAAATATTAATCGATGTGTGGCAGGAAGCCTCGATGTACCTGGCCTGCCCTTACGATGAAAAATCGGACTGGTTGAAAAGTAGGAAGTTCAGGGTGATTCAGCACGAACGAAATATTATCGATGCTGATCATTTCCCACTGATGCAAGCCTACTAAGATATCGCCTTTTTGAAATCCCGCACGGGCAGCAACACTCTCCGGCCTTATTTCAGTAATCAATAATCCGCCATGTAATTGATTGTTTGCCTTAGCAACAGCATCAGAGCTAATGGGTTGAACCTTTAAACCAATTCTGCGCCAAACTACTTCAGCAACTGCAATCACAGGTTTGCCTGGTTCTAATGTCACTTCGACTTTTTGTTCAGAGCCATCCCTGCGGAAGTGAAAAACCACTTTGTCGCCTGGGGATTTATCAACCAAGGCGCGTTCCACATCAAGGCTTGATTTGACTTGGAAATCTTCAATCGCAAGAAGTTCATCACCTTTGTTGATACCAGCGCGTGAACCCGGACTGCCACCTTCCACCGCATCAACCATGGCTGCCCTGCGGATACCATCGGTTTGTTCCAACTTCACTTCATTGCGAAGGCCAACACCATGTTTTACATTGCCTCGCTTGCTTCCCATTAATTCAGCGGAAACCCGCACCATCGTATCCACAGGAATCGCAAACCCAATCCCTTGGGCGCCCGCACGAATTGCAACATTCACACCGATTAATTCGCCATGAATATTCACCAACGGCCCGCCACTATTTCCCGGATTGATACTCGCATCGGTTTGAATAAGCCCTTTGTAGGAGATTTCTTTGTTCAGGCTGACATCTCTTCGGGTTGCGCTGACAACGCCTACTGTCACCGTATGTTCATAACCATAGGCATTGCCGATTGCCACCACCGTTTCGCCAACCATCAGGTCGGATGCGGTGCCAAGCGTGATGACAGGAAGAGATTTCTTGGCATCGATTTTCAAAAGAGCGAGATCGTGTTCTGGGTCGCGTGCAATAACCTGTGCAGGGAGTTGGGTGTTATCAGAAAGCCTCACACGCAAAATTGAAACATCTTCAACCACATGGTTGTTGGTGATGATATACCCGCGCGAATCAATGATGATACCCGTACCCATGCCATTAATATTGCTCTTTGCGGAACCCACCATGGAAAAGTCATCGCTGCTTGCAGGCTTTTCGCTTTGAATGTTAACAACTGCGCCACGAACTTTTCGCACAACATCGGTGATCGGGGTTTGTCTAAGATTCCAATAACGGTTTGCAGGTTGTGCTGCAAAAGGAGCAGGGGATTGGGGGGTTGCAATCGGCAGGGTTTCTGCATTGACTGCGAATCCACCAACCAAGGTAGATGCAAAAATAGATGCAAAAAATAAAGATCGAATTTTTAGCATGGGTTATCTCGTTTGAAACACCATCATCATGATTCCCCCCAAGGAATCTTCCTGATGCCCGTGGGCACAAGTGATGATGCTTTCAAGAGATAACTTCGGAATAACCAAAGCATACCCTGCAATGTCAATTGGTTGAATTGGTGATAACGCCCAAGAGATGGTGGTGAAGAGTATGGTGAATTGTATTTTGCTTAAAACAGTAATCTTAATGGATGTGCCATTATTTCATGCTGAATCAATTGCAGTAGGTTAGTGCTCAAATAAATCAAACATTCACATTTTTTTGTTAAAGTTTACGGTTTCGCTATGTTTTAACCCATGTATTAACAGACATCCAAATTCGTGTGATTACTTCTGCACTTTTTCGAGCAGGCTCATCAAAGTGCTGGTGATTTTTACTGAGGCTTCTGTTTCCAGATAACTTGAACGGGCCCGCCAGGTTTCATAACCACCCAACTTATGATGTTCAGGCGTGGGCAGATACCCGTTGTATCCATTTGCCAAGCTGATGGTAAAGGTTTGTTTTAGTGGGCTTTTCTTTTTGAGTTCCAAACCTATTTCCGTAAACACTTCGCAAGGGATTGCACAAATACCCAGATCGCCTATGCGCATCACTTGGATGATTGCAGGAACCTGCGAAGGGTATTTGGAAAGCAGCACGGATTCTCGGGCATAGATTTCAGTCATGGTATCTAAAACAGTTTTATTCGCCTTGGTTAATATCTCGTTTGCCTTTTCCAAATCACTTTTGGAAGGATGCCTTACTCCTAGCAAAAGTTCTTTTTGTTCAGAAGCGAGTGAAACATGATTCTTATACTTGATGTTGGCCACTGCTTTTTGTGCAGCTTTTGCAACACTATTTGCAACTACGCGGATTTGCTCGCCCGGTTCGCGCTTCCCGGGTGACATGCCCGCGAAGTTGGCGTTGTTCACATCACCACTGGTGCCGTTGCTCATGATGCCAACAAAAGAGCGATCCGCATCTAAAAGAACGCCAATAGATTCAGCGAAGGCGCCAAAGTAATCAGCACTAATGGCTGGAAACCCACCCACATAATGAAGGCTGTAGTTTGCAAGAAGGGCGATGTGTTTGCCCTCTTTTGTTTTTAGGGAAAGCACGGAAACTTCGGGGTCTACCGGGCCTGCAGACTTATCAACGCGGGAATTTTGATAACCGGGGTTCATAATAACTTTATCTGTTGTTTCGCCAAAGGGATTGGTATTCATCTGCCCGGGTTTGATAAACCATCTGCGATTGAAAACCTGGGTAGGGTCGGAGGCAGCCCCCCAGCCAATTTGCGCGGGCACCATTCTTTTATGAGCTTCGAGGATACCTTGAGCGATTTTTTTCGAAAGAAATGCAGGGTAATCTTTCTCGGGCTCGCTTTGAAAAACCCCGGTTGAGGTTGGCGCTGAATGGGTATGGGTTGCTGAGCAAAGTATGTTGGTTGCAGGGATGCCAATTTTATCTGCGACGGCTTTTTTGGCAGTATCAAAAACTTCGCGCGGGATCATGCACGAATCACACACCACCAAAGCTAATTTCGTTATCCCATCATCTAGAACGATGCAGCGGGCATGAATACGATCATGCACCATGGTTGCTTTTCCATCTTTCATATTTCCATTAATGGAGATGGGCAGTTCTTCCGGCGAGATATCTTGGGCAAATGCGCCAGCTTTAAATATTCCAGTTTGGGCAAAAGCTAAAGTGTTTAAAAGCAAAAATGTAATCAGGGAGAAGATGAAATTTTTCATGTGGAAGCATCCTAAAACAACTTCTGGTAGGTTGGCTTTAATCTTATTAGTAAAAGCCTGAACTCAATATGACTGTAATTGCATTGGATTGCAATTAAAACAATTTGTAGCAATCCAAGAATACAAAGTGTTATAATGATTTTTTACAATTTAAATGTAGGGGTTAGCATTAAGTAATAACTTTATTAATTAGGAGCCTTTATCCATGCCAAATCTTAAAACTGTTAAAGCTGCTTTTACTCTGATTGAACTTTTAGTGGTGATAGCAATCATTGCAATATTAATTGGCTTATTGCTGCCCGCGGTGCAAAAGGTTAGAGAAGCTGCCTCCCGAGCCAACTGTCAGAATAACTTGAAGCAAATGGGCCTTGCGGTTCATAACTTTCACGATTCCTATACTGAAATACCTTATAGCAGGGTCGATACTGGCTGGACTTGGGCCACGTTGATTCTTCCTTATTTAGAGGAAAAAGCCCTGTTTGAACAATGGAGCCTAACTAAAACTGGCGCCAATGATTATTACAATGCCCCTGCTTCAGTAAGGACTAAACCGGTGAAGGTTTATTTCTGTCCATCCAGAAGGACCGCATCGGGTGGCGATACGGTTAGCACTAAAGGTGATGAAAACCAAATGACTCCAACAGGGCCAAATAACCCGGGCGCTTGTGGTGATTATGCTGCAAGCACTGGTGATCCTTCGGGTTACATTGATTACACTCAAAGTATGCTGTCAACTCCTGGTACCCCCGCAGGTGCGATTGTTGCAAATGGTGCCTTTATTTACATGGGAGGCAAACTTGGTTTCAAACATATTTCTGATGGGTTGAGCCAGACAATTTTCATTGGCGAAAAGCACATTCCAAATTCCAAATTTGGCATTACGCCAGATACTTCGATTTTTAATGGGGACCATGGTGCTGCAGCGCGAAAAGCGGGCGTGGGCGCACTACTTGCAAAAGGGCCTACAGACCTAGGTGCGAATTTTGGCAGCTACCATAGTGGAGTTTGTCAGTTTGTGATGGGCGATGGATCTGTAAAAGCGCTAATTAATTCAATCGATGCCACCAATTTGGGGCGGCTTGCAAATCGTGAAGATGGGCAGGTTTTAACCCTGCCCGATTAGTTTATTTCTTTGACACTTCAAGTTTGATATCTGGTTTTCCAGCTTCCACAGTGATGATGAGCCCGGAAGTTCCGAGATCGCTATATCTGGATGGAATCAAGGGCTTGGGGGCAGGGCCATCACCATTAAGAACGGGTGGAGTTATAGCAACCTTGTGCTTGCCTGGTACTGCGCCATCATTTAGATCGAAGGTGGAGATTTTAAATTTGCCATCTGCACCGATTACTCCTGAGCCTGAATGTTTCTTACCCTCTGCATTGGGTGCTTCTGGTTCGATGGTGATGCTGTACCCAGCGAGTTCCTTGGCCGGTTCGGTGGCGCCTGTAAATTCAACCATACCATTAACGGGAAGAGTTTTCGGCCCGCCACACCCGATGATAAAAACCAGAGGGAAGAAAACCGTGCAAAAGCGCATCATAAAAGTTTTCACTTTCTATCAATAATAATGTTAAGGGTGTTGTCTTTTTTCTCGATGTCATATTTCAAGCCGCTGGTTTCATAGTTCTTGTATTTTTCGAGAACTTTAACATCTGATTTCTTAACTCCACCGGTTTCAGGATCGAATTCCGAAGCAGGTTCGCTGATGACTGCGGTTACGGGGCCAGCGTATGCGCCCTTTCCCCGAGCGAAGGTTTCCATTTCGAAATTGCCATCCTTGTCGATCTTGCTATTAGAGTTACGCCCTTTGGTTTCGCCAGCCATGGAAGTGAACTCGATCCAGCCGTCGGTCAGGGGTTTGCCATCAGCATACTTCACAGTTCCTTTGACAGGATAAACGGGAAATACTGGCTTATCATTGGTATCGCAGCCAACCAGAATTGACATTAAAAGAATTAAACAAGCAGTATTTCTGACCATGATATTCAACCTTTCGACATCCATCAGTTAAAAAAGACTTGTTATTTGCATGAATCGCTTTTAATATAGCAGTAACGGTTGTTGGCTCCAGCTTTTTTAAAGAAATATTCTTTCTTTTCATTATTCTTGCTGAATAAACCGAATGGTTTAATAAGCTTTTGGAAACTCGCTATTTTAATTTTATAGTCCTATTTTGTGAGAGAATTATGAAAACACAGGCAAAACGAAAAGGTTTTACCCTGATCGAACTTCTGGTGGTGATTGCCATCATCGCAATATTGATTGGATTGCTGTTACCCGCAGTACAAAAGGTTCGGGAGGCTGCTGCACGTTCCACTTGCCAGAATAATCTCAAGCAAATGGGCCTAGCAGTTCACAATTTCCAAAGCACTTATGGTGTTTTCCCGCCTTCGCGGATTAGGGATTTGGGCCTAACCTGGGCCGTGTTGATTCTTCCTTACATGGAGCAGGAAAATCTTTACAAACAATTCGACCTTACCTTGCAATATTATCAACAACCGACCACCAATGGCGATCCCCGCACCAAGGAAGTAAAATCTTTCTTCTGCCCTTCCTATCCTAGAACTACCAAAGTGAGTACTTCTGGAGACGGAACCAGTAACGCTTCTCATACTCCTGGGTCTTGTTCAGATTACAATCCGATTTCTGGAAGCCAGGAACGCTACACCGCCCCCGCAGGTGCAGTTGGTTGGGTTGATTGGCGTGATGGCAGTGGTGCCAATGGGATGTCTAAACGATCCCCGAACAGCACTTTGATGGGTGAATTTAATTTCAATCATATTTCAGATGGAACCAGCAACACCTTCTTGATTGGTGAAAAACATATCCCAGTGAAATGGTTTGGAGTTGGAACTGCAAGTGCGCTTGGCAATGGTGGCGATGGCTCGATTTACAATGGGGATCACGAATGGCATTTCTGCAGGGTCGCTGGCCCAAGCTATCCACTAGCTATGAGCCCCACCGATACCTCTGGATCTGCGGGTACTAATTATGCCTCGATTTTTGGAAGTTATCATTCTGGGGTGGTGCAGTTTGTTTTCTGTGATGCTAGCGTTCGAGCGTTGACACCCGGAATTCCAACCGCAACCTTGGCTCTTTTGGCCCAGCGTGATGATGGGCAGGTAATACCACCTTATTAAATGGTTGCTTCGCAAAAGCAAAAGGCTCTGGAGATAACTCCGGAGCCTTTTTTGTTTCTAGCTGCAAAACCGATGCTTATGCCATCTTAAAGTGCAATATCTTATGATGGCCAACTGCCAGCAGTGACTTCATGCCATCGGTACTTGCAATAGCATGAATGTTCATTGCAGCTTTTTCCTGATGAGCGACCTTCTTTTCCTTGAGATCGATGAAAGCTAGGAATCCTTCGCCCGCACCACCCGCACCAAGAAGAATGTTCCCTTCAGGATGAAACTCGAGGTATTCAACTAAGCCCTTGGATTTGTCAGTTACAAACTCGTGGACTCGTTCGCTCTTTTCCCAATTAAAAACTTCGATGCGGCCGTTGGCTTCCAAGTGGTCGATGTTACCGATTTTTCCTGTGCCACCCACTGCGAGCAGTTTGGAATCTGGCGAGAAAGCAACGGATCTCGGC
>Ga0209033_1000051_pt1 | contig 50421 bp, 51 predicted proteins | sample LauGreFa1BDMLBDN_2_FD_188218 | JGI IMG/M metagenome (GOLD analysis project Ga0209033, IMG submission 188218) | Freshwater lake microbial communities from Lake Michigan, USA - Fa13.BD.MLB.DN (SPAdes) (version 2) | ecosystem: Environmental > Aquatic > Freshwater > Lake | place: Lake Michigan, USA...
GGGGAACCGCCTGTATGCTGCGGTGGCGTACAACTGGGGTCCGGGGAACGCGGACAAGTGGATTGCCAAGGGTGCGGACTTTTCCAAGTTACCGGCTGAGACGCAGGCGTATGTGCAGGCTGTCACGGGGGAAGCGCCTTCGGCTTCACAGATCGTGGCTCAAGCGCCAAGTCCCAAGACCACGCCTGCAACGGACATGGGGGTGGGGTATCAGGCTGCGTTGGCGTTGAGTTTCTTGGATGACAAGGACAACGAGGACGACGACGAGAAGGCTGTGGCCAAGTTGGACGAGGAAGAGGATACGCAGGCGGCGAAGATGCTGGCTGAGTACAAGCCGTTCAATGCTTTGGCTGATTTGGATTTGACCAGCACTGCGCCCAAGCAGTTTCAAAAGGGCGGGGATGTTGGGAAAGACAGGCCCATGACGGAGGGTGAGTTTGAGGCGATGATGAACCCTGAGCCGTCGATGTTGGAGAAGGCATCGAATGTGATTCAAAGCGGTGCCCGTCAGTTGCTGGATAGTGCATTTCCTGTGCGTCGCGTGGTGCGGGCGGGGGCGGAGCCGACCCTGGAAGCGCTCCACGAAAGATACGTGCTGCAGGACCCGGAGACGGCTTATCAGAACCGGGACATAACGTCCAAGGGTTCAGCAACTGCGCACTTTCATATTAAAAATGCGCTCAGGAAGTCTCTTGGGATGGACCCTATCCCGTCTACTGTTTCGGTAGAGTTGCCTCCGTTGGAGACCAATTCGTTCCCGGTCCCGAACGAGGGGATTCCTCCCCCGTTTGGCTATGGCAAAGCTGTGCGCCGTGCGGATGGTTCTCCTGAGAGCGGCGAGGTCACGGGCATTAACAAATTAGTCGATTTTGTCGCGCAGCGCCTCGATCCCGGCATGTTCCCCACATCTGCCCGCACGTTGCTTGAGACTGTGCAGGGAACCAAGACGCCGATCACCGAATCGAACTTCTCGCCTGAGGAGCACGACATCATGCGGCAGTTGGCTGTACTCAAGGGCGGCCAAAAGGGCAACATTGATTACGGCGACTACGTCAAACTGGCCGAACAGATGAAGAAAACCGGGAAGGTCCCGGTCTCTGTTACTCCTGGTTTGCTTTCCATGTCGGACCCACTGGGGAATGTCCAGACCACTCTGGGCCGGTTTTCGTATAAAACCGATCCGAAGGGCAACCTGCAGGTCGTGGATCGGTACGATTTCAATCCGATTTATGACCAAGGGGCCATGCAGGAGGCGCAAACGGGCGACTACGGCGCTCTGAACCCCTACGGACTGGTCCGAAACTACGCCGGACAGAAGATTCCCCCGGGAAAAGGGCGTGAAGTGCTGATCAACCTGGGTCCTGTCAAGCGTGCAGACGGTTCCCCGGAGACCGGAGAGCGTCCGTTGACCGCTGAGGAGATCGAAGCAGCGTCCAAACCGGCTTTTTTGACGCCGAAATCGGGTATTGGTCGCAAGATTTCGACAACTCCGGGGCAAATTGAGGCCGCAGTTGCTCAAGGCGTGTCCGAAACGCCGTACAACTTGGTCGGAGCGCCCGTAGATATCGCTACGATGGCCATGCGGCCCTTCGGATACGACGTTCAGAAGCCTGTAATGGGCTCAGACTGGATCAAGGAGAAGATGAGCGCCGCTGGCGTGCGCCCGCAACCCCCTTCTGACCCCACTTCCCGTGCTTTTTACGAGGCAGGACAGCTTGGAGGCGGCGTAATCAACCCCGCAGCTCCCGTTCGCGGTACGGTGGCCGCTGCGCAGAAGACTGGCGAGGCCGCAAAGATGCTGGCAAGGGATTTCCAGCAGTACAACCAGCAGTTGGCGGTCCCTGGCGCGACGTATGCAGTGCGTCCACGTGGGGCTCCGCTCCTGTACACCGACCAGCGCCTCCCGGGGAGCTGGTCACGGGTAGGTGGGGACAAGGATTTGCCTTCAGGGTTCATTGATCCGGTCACGGCCTTCATCAATCCAATTGCAGACGTGCCGGATAAGCCGTTGAAGGACTGGGCACAGTCCAAATTGGGCGCGTACATGCGCCGCGACATGGGAAGCCCGGAGGATCAGTTTGTCAAGGCGGCAGAAGAAGGCAAACGCCTGCACTTCATGGACAAGCCGGACAAGACATATACGGATCAGGACGTACAAGACTACATTGGATGGGCCACCCGCCAGACGCGCAAGAGTCAGGGCTTCACTCCTGAGGGGGAAGCGCAGACCAAGTACGGAAAGATGGTTGAGGCGCGGATTGATCTGCCGATTGAGCCCGTATCTGCCGAAAGTTTGTTGGAGAGTTTTAGCGCATCGCGTGAAATTCCCCCACAGATGCTGCAGCATGCTAAGGATGCCCCCCACACAATGTTTTACGGTCTGGATGTGAGCTTGCCGGGGCGTCTGGGGTTGGATACGTTGGTCAATTCCATGTTCAAAGCCAGGAACTCTGCCCCTGAGTTCTCCGCTTATGGTCAGCCCAACGTCACTATCCCTGAGCGGTACCGTTTTACGGATGCCACCCTGCAGGGATTGACTCCTGCACAGGCATCGGAGCGTCTTGCCCAGTCACAGAGCTGGTTCAATGATGTTCGCCAGAAGATGGCATCTGCTGCGGTGAAAGAAAACAAGCGGCTGATCACCAAAGAGTACGACAACGGCTCCAAGTGGGCGAGCTTCCCTGATTTGGCCGAGCATTCCGACATGTTGGACATGGTCAAGGACGTAGGCTGTGACGGCGGATGGTGTACCCGGGGAGACGACTACGCACTTCGGTATGGTTCGGAGGAGGGCAAGCGCTTGAATGTGCTGTTTGACGCCAAGGCACGACCGAAAGCGCAGATTACTCTGCAGACACAAGCCGGAACACCAAACGATTTTGTCAGCAGCCTTACCGGCAAGGACTACGACAACTTCCTGAACAGGTACCCAGACGTTGCCAAGATTTTAGAAAGCGATGCCCCCGCATCCCCCTGGCAGTTTGAGGCCATGTTGGACGATGTGGCGCTTACGACGGAATATAAAACCTGGGCGGCACGCCAAGGTGCCAAAATCACGGAAATCAAGGGCACAAACAACGCCTCTGATTTAAAGGACGCCCCATATCTCGGCGAAATCCAGGACTTCGTCAGGCGCATGGACAAGCAGTATGGTTTACAAGCCGTAGAAAACCTGGATGGCATCGCAATGTCGGATTTGTACTCCGGCCAGAACCCTGCTTCAATAGTGGGGGCCGCCATTACCCGGGCAACCGGTGGAAAGGTGTTGCCCAGCGGCTTGGTGAATCAGATCATCGAGCATGCCAACACTTTGAACGGCGGCAGCAGTTATGTCGCTGAAAAAGACATCGTGGACTTGATGAAACGCGCCACAACGGCGATCCTGGAGCGCGAAGGTCATGCCACCGGCGGTATGATTGAGCGCCGCATCGACGACACGCGTCGCTATCTGTAAGGAACACACATGCCCATCGAGAAAAACATCTCCGTCGAAGATTTGCCCAAGGGCGAGACGTTGGTTGACGTTGAAGAAGGGCCGTTGCCCGATATCAACATCGAGTTTGATGAAGATGGTGGCGTCACCGTCGGCCTGAACAAGGAAGATGACGAGGATGTGCCCTTTGACAGCAACTTGGCCGAGGTTATGGACCCCTCAGTGCTGCAACAGCTGTCCTCTGACCTTATTGTCATGTACGAAGCCGACAAATCTTCGCGCAAGGAGTGGGAAGAGCAGTATGGCAAGGGCTTGAACATGCTGGGCTTTAGTTTTGAAGAGCGAACCAAGCCGTTCAAGGGCGCGTGTGGCGTGCAGCACCCTCTGATGACTGAAGCCATCGTGCAATTCCAGTCCCAGGCGCTCAAAGAGTTGATGCCTGCCGATGGACCGGTGCGTACACAGGTCCTGGGCAAGGAAACGCGTGAAAAGTTAATGCAAGCGGACCGTGTGCGCGACTTCATGAACTATCAAATCACTACGGTGATGGAAGAGTACACGCCTGACTTTGATCAGCTGCTGTTCTGGATTGGGTACGGCGGTTCGGCGTTCAAGAAGGTGTACTTCGACGAAGACAAGCAGCGCATGGTCAGCAAGCTGATCACGCCGGACGACCTGTACATCCCCTACAAGGGCTCGTCGGTCATGAGCGAGTGCCCTCGCATCGTGCATCGCGTTTCAATGTCGGTCAACGACTACAACAAGGCCGTGTTGCGTGGTCAATACCTTGATACTGCGCAGGCATCTATCCCGGCACAGCTGCCGCAGAGTACGATCCAGAAGGAAGTGGACCGCACGATTGGCATCCAGCCTACGACGGAGCCAGAAGAGATTTCTTTGCTTGAGTTTCAGGTGGATTTGGACATCCAGGGCTTTGAGCATATGGATGACGACGATGAGCCGACCGGCATTAAGCTGCCTTACATCGTTACGATTGATGAAGTGACGATGGCATGTGTTGGGGTGCGTCGCAACTGGCAAGAAGGCGACAAACTGTATGCCCGCAAGCAGTATTACATCCACTACTTGCTGGTCCAGGGTCCGGGAGCCTATGGTCTTGGTTTCCTGCACTTGATTGGTGGCCTGACCAAGACGGCAACATCTGCGTTGCAGCAGTTGGTGGACGCTGGAACGCTCGTGAACCTGCCTGCGGGCTTCAAGGCCAAGGGCGCACGGATCATGAACGACGATATGCCGCTACAGCCGGGGGAGTTTCGCGATATTGATGCGGGCGGGGCTGATTTGCAGAATTCATTGCTGCCGTTGCCGTACAAGGAGCCGAGCCAGACGTTGTTCTCGCTGCTTGGTTTCTGCGTGGAGGCGGGCCGTCGTCTGGCCAGCATTACTGACATGCAGGTTGGGGACAGCAACCAGAATGCTGCGGTGGGTACGACGATTGCGCTGCTGGAAAAGGGCAGCTCGGTCATGTCGTCGATACACAAGCGACTGCACTACAGCCAGAAGATTGAGTTTCAGCTTTTGGCCAAAGGTTTTGCCGAGTTCTTGCCGGACAAGTACCCTTACGACGTTCCTGGCGAAAGCCGAATCATCAAACGCAAAGATTTTGATGACCGCATTGATGTGTTGCCGGTTTCTGATCCCAACATCTTCTCGGTAGCGCAGCGCATTACCATGGCGCAGACCCAGTTGCAGCTGGCTCAAAGCGCACCGCAGATGCACAACATGTATGAGGCATACCGCCGCATGTATGAAGCGATTGGCGTGCGGGATATCGACCAGATTCTGAACACGCAGAACGTGGACAAGCCCAAGGACCCGGCAAGCGAGAATGCACAGGCCCTGGACGGCTCGCCGCTCAAGGCATTTGCGGGTCAGCAGCACGATGCCCACATCATGACGCACTTGATGTTTGGCTTGTCCCCGCTGATTGCCAGCATGCCCAACGTGGCGACAAATTTGCAGAAACACTGCTTCGACCACGTCCGTTTGAAGGCCGAAGAAGAAACGGAAGCCGAGTTGTTCAAGCAATACGGCACGGACCCGGAAGGATTGGTCTCTGCGCTGCAGCGCGAGGCCATGGTGGCCATTAAAGTGGCGCAGTTTTTCCAGGAAATGAAGCAGATGCAGGAAAAGCTGGCCGGTGCCCCGCCGCAGGACCCGCTAATCGACCTGAAAAAGCAGGAACTGCAGCAAAACGCCCAGCGCGACCAGCAGCGTGCTCAGCTTGACCAGGGCCGCTTGCAACTGGACCAGCAGCGCATCCAGGCTGAGATTGCGGACGATCAAGCCAATCTGCAGATAAAGGCTGCAACTTTGGAAGCCAAAACTGGCGTGGACACCGCCAACCTCAACCTACAAGGAGCGCAACATGCTGCCCAAATCCAACAACAAGACTTCCAAAACGCCCAAGCGCTCGCCGCTCCCCCAGCTGGAGCGACCGCCAAAGGGCAAAGTAGAGCTTGAAAAACCGGGTGTAAAGTACGTTTATCGAAAAGACGCGTTCAGAAAGGTGAAGATCGCGTAGATTTCATGCATAATATGCATAACCCTCCTGACACGGGTAACAAGTGTCTGCTTCATTGGAGCAATCCATGCTTGAATTTACTGAGAAAGTGCTAGTCACCGTCAAACGCCTCCGTGAAGACACGGAGCGGGTGGTGGTGAGCGGTGCGGTCAAGGATATGGAGCAGTACAAGTTCCTTATGGGCCGTCTGGAGGGGTACCGATTTGTTGAGGATGCCGTTAAGGACATCCTAAGCAAAAACCCCGACTAGAAGGAAACACCATGGAAGCAACTGCACTTGAACAGAAATGGGCGGAAGAGGCTGCGGCCAAAGCTGCCGAAGAAGCTGCGGCAGCCGTCGCTGCTGAAGCCGCCAAGACTAGCCACATTGAGCAAGGCGAGTCCATGAAGGACCACTTGCCCAGGCCGACAGGCTGGCGCGTTGTCGTACTGCCCTACCGAGGGGCCCAGAAGTCTAAAGGCGGCATTGAGTTGGCCCAAGAGACGTTGGATCGGCAACAACTCACAACCACGTGCGCGTATGTCCTGGCAGTAGGCCCTTTGGCTTACAAGGACACCGACAAGTTCCCCGACGGCCCTTGGTGCAAGGAGGGGGACTGGATCATCTTTGGTCGTTATGCGGGTGCTCGCATGATGATTGACGGCGGTGAGATCCGCATCTTGAACGATGACGAGATACTGGCAACGATCAAAGACCCAGAAGATATTCTGCACATGTGAGGTAAAAAATGGCAACTGTGATGGACGACAATCAGCTGGAATTTGATTTGGGAGCGGACGAGAAGGCCACTACGGTGTCCCTTGATGCTCCTGAGGCAGAAACCCCGCAACAAACTACGCCCCCGGAGCCGCAGGCCCGGGAACCCCAGTCCAATAAGGACGAACTGGACGCTGTCAACGACAACGTCCAAAAGCGCATCGCAAAGCTCACTGCTCGCATGCGCGAAGCCGAGCGCCGTGAGCAGGCCGCCCTGGAGTATGCTAAAGGTTTACAAAACCAAGCCAGCACGCTTCAGCAGCGCCTAGTTCAGACGGATTACAGCCGCCTGAACGAGGCCAAAGCTCGCTTGGATAGCCAACAAGCCTCTTTGCGCCAGATCATTCGCAAGGCTAAGGAAGAGGGCGACCTGGATACTGAGATTGAAGCACAAGAACGGCTTGCCGCCTTGATCCAGGACCAGCGTCAAGTTGCCCAGTACCTGCAGGAGCAGCCCCCGCAGCAACAGCAACAGCCACAGCAGGTCTACCAGCAGCAAGCCCCCCAGCAGCGACCCGCTGCACCGGACCCCCGTGCTGAGGAGTGGGCCGCAGAGAACGAGTGGTTTGGTAAGGATCGCACGATGACGTATGCAGCGTGGGGAATCCACCAGACTTTGATTGAGGAAGAGGGCATTGACCCGTCCTCAGATGAATACTATACTGTTCTTAATCAAAGGATTCGGGAACAATTTCCGAAACACTTTGCGAACGAACAATCCCCCAGACAACAGCGTTCCGCACCAGCTGTTGCCCCTGCAACCCGTAGTTCGGGAGTGAATAGTGTGCGCCGTACTGTCCGGCTTTCGCCGAGTCAGGTTGCTATTGCGAAGAAACTGGGCGTTCCTCTCGAGGAATATGCCAAGTACGTGAAGGAGTGAAGACATGAGCGAAATGAAAATTGATCGTGCCAGCCGCAGTGCGGACACCCGTGCCAAAGCTGAACGCCGCAAACCATGGACTCCCCCGTCACGTCTTGACACGCCGCCTGCCCCTGAAGGCTTTGAGTACCGTTGGATTCGTTCCGAGGTCAATGGTTTCCAAGACAAGCAAAACGTCTATTCCAAGCTGCGCGAAGGTTATGAGCTCGTGCGTTTGGAAGAAGTGCCGGAAGAGTATCAGGCTCTCCTGCCGACGTTGGACGACGGCAAACACGCTGGCGTCATTGCTGTTGGTGGTCTCTTGCTTGCCAAGATTCCCAAGGAAACCATCGAGGAGCGCAACGAGTACTATCGTCGTAAGGCCCAGGACCAGTTGCACGCTGTGGACAACGAGATGATGCGTGAAAACGCTCACTCTACAATGCGAATTCAGACGCCCGAGCGGAGTTCGCGCACAACTTTCCGCCAGCCAAACGCCTAAGTGAGGCTGGTTATCCAAACTTAGCAGGAGCTAACAAATGGCAAACGTAAACAAGCCTTTTGGTCTGCGCCCCTCTGGTAACTTGTCCGCTACCGGTGCCCAAAAACAATACGGGTATCAGATTGCTGACAACCAAGCAGGCGCGATCTATCAGGGTGACTTGGTCGTCGTGTATGACGGCTACATCATCAAGTATGACGCAGCTACCCATGCCGGTCCCACCGGTGTGTTCAACGGCTGCCAGTACGACGATCCCACCCGTGCAAACAAGCCGACGTGGAAGAACTACTATCCCGGTAGCGTCAACATTACCCAAGGCATCATCGCCTGTGAAGTGTTGGACGATCCGAGCCAGTTGTTCCTGGTCCAAGCTGACGGCGCAGTGACTCAAGCCAACATTGGCAAGAACGCTGATCCGACCGCTTCCACGACCGGTAGCACCACCTCTGGTGTCTCGAATGGTTCTTTGAGCTCCGCTTCCATTGCGAAGACCGCTGCTCTGACCTTCAAAATTGTTGGCCTCTACGAGTCCCCGGACAATGAACTGGGCACTTACTCCGTGGTCGTTGTCAAACTCAATCAACACCAGTACGGTAGCGTTGGTGTTGCAGCTGATGGAGCTTAATCATGGCTATTACCCGTTCACAACTCGTTAAAGAGCTGGAGCCCGGCCTGAACGCTCTGTTCGGTCTGGAGTACAAGCGCTATGAGAACGAACACGAAGAGATTTTCGCAATCGAAACCTCTGACCGTGCGTTCGAAGAAGAAGTGATGCTGACCGGCTTCGGTTCCGCCCCGGTGAAGACCGAAGGTGCTGGCGTGGCATACGATACCGCTTTGGAATCGTTCACTGCTCGCTACACCCACGAGACCATCGCCATGGCGTTTGCGCTGACCGAAGAAGCCGTTGAGGACAACCTCTACGACCGTCTGTCGGCTCGCTACACCAAGGCTCTGGCTCGCTCTATGGCGAATACCAAGCAGGTCAAGGGCGCTTCGGTGCTGAACAATGCTTTCACCGGCGGCGCTTACGCTGGCGGCGACGGTGTTGCTCTGTGCTCTACCGCTCACCCGACCGCCCTGGGTCCCGACTTCTCTAACCGTCCCGCCGTTGCTGCTGACCTGAACGAGACCTCTCTCGAGCAGGGCATCATCGACGTGGCTGCGTTCACCGATGAACGTGGCCTGAAGGTGGCCTTGACGGTTCGCAAGATGATCGTTCCCAAGGAACTGCAGTTCACGGCTGAGCGCCTGATGAAGTCCACGCTGCGCACCAGCACGGCTGACAACGACATCAACGCAATCAAGTCGATGGGCCTCGTTCCCGAAGGCTACGCCGTCAACCACTTCCTGACCGACACCAACGCATGGTTCCTGATCACCGATGCGCCCAACGGTCTGAAGATGTTCGAGCGTTCGCCCATCCGCACCGCCTTCGAAGGTGACTTCGACACCGGCAACGTGCGCTACAAGGCTCGTGAGCGTTACAGCTTCGGCTGGTCTGACCCTCGCGGCATTTACGGTTCTCCTGGCGCTTAATCAGCGGCAGAAAAATCGTGAAAGGGGCCCTTGTGGCCCCTTTTCTTTTGGTGTATATTGGCCCCATTCCGGGGTTTTTGGCGCTCCTGACAGGTCCCGGCCTGACGACATGCAGACAGAAGCGCCCCACCACTCGCATGTGAGGAACAAATGGCAAATACCACTTTCACCGGACCGGTTCGTTCCCAGAACGGTTTCCAATCCATCACCAAAAACGCCACCACTGGCGCAGTCACTGTCAACTCTTCGTTTGGCAAGGACGTGATCCTGAGCGCTCAGTCCCTGTCTGGCGCAGGCGCAGTTGATGTAACCAACGCTTTCACTTCGCTGACCACCACTGGTGCTTCGCAGGCCCTAACGTTGGCCGACGGCACGGTTGGTGAGATTAAAGTCATCGTTCACACCGTGGACGGTGGCAGCGCAGTGCTGACCCCCACCACCAAGATTGGCTTCACCACCATCACCTTCACCGCTGTGGGGGATTCCGCAATGCTGATCTATACGGCTGCAGGCTGGGCTGTGATTGGTTCCAAGGGCGCGACCATCGCTTAATAGGAGTCCGACATGGGCTTTCAATATGACGTAAAAGCGAAAACGGTGACCAGTACCGGCGCGTCCGGTATTGGTACTCCCCGTGCTCGCATCAAGGCCATCTACTACGTCCCCGGAGGCTCCGCTGGATCCATTTCTTTTAAGGATGGAGGCACCGGAGGCACCGAACTGATTAATCTGGCAACCCCTGCCAGCACGACAGGTACTGGGTCTATGTATGTGCTGATCCCTAATGATGGTGTGCGCTTTGAAGCGGACCCCTACATCACCCTCACAAACGTGACCTCTGTCACGTTCTTCTACGGTTAAGGAGCCTATTATGGGACGAGCAGCAAAAATGGAAGACCCCCTGTATCAGGGGGAAGTGCAGCCCGGTGCGCAAAAACAGGACATGTCTAAGGGGGGTCCTAAGCAGACCCCACGCAAGAACTACCAAAAGCCCTCGGCTTCTGTGGCTCCGCGTGGCGTAGGCATGGCTCGCAACAAACAGTGCAAGATGTACTGACATGGCCAAGTCTCCGGCATGGCAACGCAAGGAAGGCAAATCGGAGAACGGCGGCTTGAACGCCAAGGGTCGCGCCTCTGCCAAAAAACAGGGGATGAACTTGAAACCTCCCCAGCCGGAAGGCGGCAAACGCCGAGACTCTTTTTGCGCCCGTATGGAAGGGATGAAGAAAAAGCTCACCTCCGCCAAGACGGCCAAAGACCCGGATTCTCGGATCAACAAGAGCCTCAGAGCCTGGAAATGTTGAGATGGACCTGAGCACTGTATGGACCAGCGCACTCACGATCATCATGGCCTTAATGGGCATGGTGATTCGTTCGCGGGACAAAGAAATCGAGGGTGTGCGCCTGGATCAGGGCAAAGACCGCGAGGAGATGCAGCGCCTGCAGGTGCTGCTCAATCGCACCCGAGAAGAAGTGGCCAAAGAGTACGTGACCAAGGTCGAAGTGCATGCCGACATCAACCGGGTTCTGGTTCGCTTGGAGCAGCTCGATGCTAAGCTGGACAGATTGATTTTGGAGAAGCACAATGCCCCCGGTAAGTAAAAAGCAAAAGCGTTTGATGGATGCAGCGGCTCACAGCCCTGCATTTGCCAAAAAAGTTGGTGTCCCAATGTCCGTTGCCATGGATTTCAGCGAGTCTGGCAAAGGCAAAAAATTCAGAAAAGGCGGTGAAACTATGAACCATGGAACTAAAAGTTACGCCAAAGGCGGGTTGGCCAAGCGCGGCCAGGGTATTGCCAAGAAAGGTTTTGCCAAAGGCGGTGCCATCACCGCTTCTGGTGCCGATACGGCAGGCCCACAGGGCAAAACCATCAGCCAGCCGGTAAAGAAATCGGTGTCTGGGGACAACGTCAAAGTTCGCGGAGTGGGTGCCGCTCGCGCTCGCGTCGCCACGATTTATTAAGCCATGACCACCTCCGGCACATCCGACTTCAATTTGGAGTTCGATGACATGATCGTCGAGGCGTATGAACGCTGCGGCATCGAGGTCAGGGATGGCTACGACATGAAGACGGCCATGCGGTCGATCAATCTTCTTTTTGCAGAGTGGGCCAACCGGGGGCTTAATCTTTGGACGATTGAGCAGCGAGAGGTGACCTTGGTTACGGGCACCTATCAATACGCGTTGCCGCTTGACACGGTGGACGCGCTATCTGCGGTAATTCGGACAAATGCTGGCCAATCTACCCAGCAAGACATCACAGTGGATCGCATTGGATATGCAGAGTATTTGCATATTCCGAACAAGAGCACGCAGTCTCGACCTGCTCAGTGGTTCTTGCAGCGCACCACAACGCCGCAGCTGTTCCTGTATCCGGCACCGGACGCGACGCAGACCTACGTCTTCCGTTACTACGCTGTTCGTAGAATTCAAGATACCGGCACCTTCACCAACACGGCGGATGTGGTGTTCCGTTTCTTGCCGTGTCTGGTAGCGGGTCTTTCCTATTACTTGTCAGTCAAGAAAGCCCCGGACCGCGTTCAATTGCTCAAGACAATGTACGACGAAGAGTTTACCCGTGCCTCTAATGAGGACCGCGAAAACTCTGGCTATTTTGCTGTGCCTATGTATCAACAGAGGTGACGCATGGCCACAGGATACGTATCAGGCAAATTTGCAATTGCGCTGTGCGATCAGTGTGGGCAGCGCTTTAAGCTAAACGCGTTGATCAAGGATTGGAAAGGGTTCAAGGTTTGCCGGGAGTGCTACGAGCCCAAGCACCCGCAGTTGGAGCCTAAGCGCACGATTAATGAGCCGATTGCTTTGTATCAGCCGCGCCCAGAGGCCCGAATGGCTGTTACAGTCTATGTAGGCTGGACTGTTGACACGTCGATTGCAAGCGTGGGCATGCAGCCAATGCCGTATGCTAAGCAGTTGTACGCAGGTGGGGTACTGTCTCCAGTTACGGTGGTAATCACATGAACTACACACAACTCAAAGTTGCCATTCAGGACTATGTCCAGAACACCTTCACTGAGACCGAGCTGGCTACCTTTGTGCAGCAGGCGGAGCAGCGCATCTACAACACGGTCCAGCTTGCCAACCTGCGCAAGAATGTCACGGGCGCACTATCCACTGCCAACAAGTACCTGTCCGCCCCTGGGGACTACCTGTCTACCTATTCTTTGGCGGTCTATTCATATGCGACTCCCACTATCACAGGAACTTCAGGGTCGTTTAACATCACGGTATCTTCTTCCACAGATGTCGTAGTTGGTCAGTCTGTGTATGGCACGGGCGTAGGCACCGGTGCGGTGGTGACGGCGATCAATGGTTTGGTTGTTACAGTGGACGTGGCCAATAGTGGGGCGGTATCGGGAACCGGTACGTTTCAGGGGGACTACGTTTACTTGAAAAATGTGGATGTCAACTACATTCGGCAGGTGTATCCAAATCCCAAGCAAACGTCTCAGCCAAAATACTATGCAATCTTTGGCCCGACCTACAACCAGGAAACGGAACTGTCCTTCATCGTGGGCCCCACTCCTGATCGGGTCTATCAGGCAGAATTGCACTATTATTACTACCCGGTGTCGATGACTGATACGGTCAACAACCCGACGGGGACGACGTGGCTGGGGGACAACTTTGACTCCGTGCTGCTTTATGGTTCCCTGATGGAGGCGTATACTTTCATGAAGGGCGAGCAGGATCTTCTGCAGCTGTATGACACCAAGTACAAGGAAGCGCTGATGCTCCTGAAGAACCTGGGCGATGGCAAGCAGCGTGGCGATGCCTACCTGGATGGGCAAGTTAAGGTCAAGGTGCAGTAATGATTACCGCAGGACTCGTCACCAGCTTCAAAAGAGAGGTCCTCTTGGGGATCCACGACTTGCTGAACGACGTGATCAAGATCGCGCTGTACACCTCTGCAGCTGAGCTGGGCCCAGAAACCACGGTCTACACGCCGGTGGGGGAGGTCTCCAGCTCGGGGACTAACTACACCACTGGGGGCCAAGTGCTATTGCTGCCCCAGGTAGGGGGCGGAAATGGCACGGGCTATGCCACCTTTAGTGACCCAATTTGGTATGCCACCACCTTTTCAGCGCGTGGTGCTTTGATCTACAATTACACGAAGGGCAATAAAGCCATTGGTGTGATGAATTTTGGGTTGGATCAGGTGACCCTGACTCAGGAGTTCAAGATTCAATTTCCTGCATACACCCCAGAATCAGCACTGATTCGCATCACCTAAGGAGTAATCATGTCCATCGAAAAAGCAATCTCTACCGACACCGTCAGCGGAACCTTGATCCGTAGCGGCCAGCCCGAAGACCAGTTGATGGCTTTGGGTAAATTCACCATGGAGTGCTACGACTCCGAAGGCAAGCTGAAATGGTCTGCTGAGAACCACAACCTCGTGGTGAACGTCGGTCTGCAATACATGTGCGGCACGGCCCTGACCTCGGTTGCCCAGATCACGACTTGGTACATCGGCCTGTACGGCGCTGGCGCGTCTAACACCCCTGCCGCTGGTGACACCATGTCCTCCCACGCTGGCTGGACGGAAGTCGTGCCCTACAGCAACGCCACCCGCCCCGCCTGTACGTTTGCCACGGCAACGACGGCCAACCCCTCGGTGGCTACGAACTCCGCCTCGGTTGCGGTGTTCAACATAAACGCTACGTCCACCGTTGGCGGCGCATTCTTGGTCAGCAACAACACCAAGTCGGGTTCTACCGGTACGCTGTTCTCTGCCGCTGACTTCACGGGCGGCGACCGCTCGGTTGCTTCTGGCGACACCCTGAACGTGACCTACACCCTGAGCTTGGCTGGCTAATAGAGACGGCGATGATCAAGATTGATTTCGAGTTTGAGACCCAGTATGGAAGATTCGCGGATGCGCTGCATCTACCGGACGACCACAACTTGTCCGGCGCAGAAATCGCTGCCATGAAACAGCAGCGCCTTGATAACTGGATTGCCGCCGTAACTGCCCCGCCACCTGACGAACCTCCAGCGCCGGAGGTGTAAATGGCAAACCGCTATTGGGTTGGGGGGTCGGGTAGCTGGACTGCCGTCTCTACAACAAGCTGGTCCGCTACGTCTGGCGGCGCTGGTGGCGCGTCTGCGCCGACTGCTGCTGATTCTGTATTTTTCGATCAGGCAGGAACCTACACCGTCACCATGGCGAATGGATTGACCTGTCTGGACCTTACTGTTTCCGCTGGCACAATTACGTTTAATCAGGGGACAGGTCCTACGCTTGCCGTAAGCGGGTCCATGTCATTGATTGCTGGAACTGTATGGAATAACACGGGCACCATTACGTTTAACGCCACAACCACTGGCAAGACAATTACCACCAATGGCACAACCATTAGCGGGGGGATAACACTTAACGGAGTTGGTGGAGCATGGACATTAGGTAGTGCATTAAATATCGGATCAAACAGTCTTACTGTAACAAATGGTACGTTTGACACTGGTAACTACAACTTTACTGCTGGAAGTATTTCTTCTAACAACAGTAATACTAGAACAATTACGCTTGGTTCAAGTACGGTTACATTAAGTGCGGGTGGTGCAATAAGCATGAGCACCATAACAAACCTGACATTCAATGCTGGAACATCGCAAATAAATGTATCAAACAATTTTCCAGTTATTAATAGCGGAGGGTTAACTTTTTATAACGTAACTGCGACAAGCACCAGTGATGGTGCTCTTTCAATTCAAGGAATTAATACATTTAATAATTTAACCGTAACGCCGCCGTCATCAGCCGGTATATTTGTCTTACGTTTTAATGCCAACCAGACAATCAGTAATACGCTTTCAGTTGCAGGTGGATCAGCTATCAGGCGTATATACGTTCAGTCTGGAGATTCTTCAAATAATGCAATTGTCGGGACTACTCGCACGTTGACTGTTGGTACTTTATCTGCCACAGACTGTGATTTTAGAGACATCACAATAGCTGGAACTGCTTCGGGTGGATCTCCGACTCGCGCAGGGGACTGCGGCGGCAACTCAGGTATCACGTTTCCTGCCGCAAAAACTGTTTATTGGAACCTTGCTGCTGGAGGCAACTGGTCTGCTACTGGATGGGCGGCTAGTAGTGGCGCAAGTCCTGCTGTAAACAATTTTCCTCTTGCCCAGGATACTGCAATATTTGAGGCAACCGGACTTAATAGTGGCGTTACAGTTACTATAAATAAAGAGTGGAATATTGGCACGATTGATATGTCAGCTAGGACCAGCAACACAATGACGCTGGCCTCAAGCACCTTTACGCCTACAATTTATGGTAACTGGATTAACGGTACTGGAACTACATTAACAGGAATAGACATAATAACTTTTGCTGGTCGTGTAAGCCAAACAATCACCAGCGCAGGTAAATCGTTTACTCAACCAATCACGATCAATAGTCCTGGTGGTACTGTAACTGCTCAAGATGCTTTTACAACCGGCTCGACTCGCACAACAGTGCTTACGGCTGGAACCTTAGACCTAAATAATCTGACTTGGACAACAGGTTTGTTTTCCTGTGGCGGGGGTACGCTTGCGTTCGGTACTGGTAATATTTCATTAACAAGCTCTGGAAGCCCATGGATAGGGTCAGTCAGCACAACTATTACTGGAACGCCTAACGTATATTTAACCTATTCTGGTGCTACCGCAATAACACTTTCTTCTGGGGCTGTTACAGAAGCAAATTCAATCAATTTTATTATTACTGCTGGATCATATCAATTTGCACAACCAAGCGTTGCTAGAAATCTTGATTTTTCCAACGGTGGTTTATCTACATTTACTGGTATATGGGCAGGTTCTAGCAGCGCTTTGACTTGTTACGGAAACCTGACTCTAAAATCAGGCATGACGACTACAGGTACTGGGCCTACTACGTTTGCAGCCACTAGCGGAACCAAGACAATCACCAGCGCAGGGGTGGCTCTTTCCCGAAGCATGACTTTTAACGGGGTGGGCGGTACATGGCAGCTTCAGGATGCGTTGAACATTGGTTCAAGTACGCTTACGCTAACCAACGGTACGTTTGATGCCACAACCTACAACGTAACTGCTGGTTCGTTTTCTTCTAGTAACTCTAACGTAAGAACTCTTGCAATTGGTTCTGGCACTTGGACTCTCACAAGCGGAGGTTCTGCGTGGAGCGCTGCAACTTCCACAAATTTAACCGTTACTGGAACCGGCACAGTCAGCTTGACTGCCGCTACTGCAAAAACATTTGCAGGTGGAAGCGTTGCTTATACAAACATAACGCTTGACCAAGGCGGTGCGGGTGCATTAACCATTAGCGGTACAAACACCTTCAAAGACATTACTGCAACCTATACCGCAACAGCCGCCACAACAATAACATTGACGTCCTCTGTTGCGCAAACTGTTTCTCAATTTACTGGCGCAGGTGCGGCGGCAAAATTATTAACAATAAACAGTTCAACAGCTGGAACCAGAGGAACTCTCACGTTATCGGGTGGCGGCACAGTATCCACCAATTACCTCAACGTGCAAGATGTCTCCTTTTCTCCCCTGCCAGCTACTGACGGAACAACCCCGTATGTCTGGTATCTAGGAGCAAACTCCACAAACAGCGGCAACAACACTGGTGGTTTGTTCCAAGCTGGCGGAGCAGGTGCGCTCAAGGTTTATCAGATCACCGACACAGCCACCACATCATGGACTGTTCCTAGTGACTGGAACAACACAAACACCATTCATTTGATTGGCGGTGGAGGCGGTGGGTCAGGCGCTCGCGCACCATCTGCAACTAACAAAGCAGGTGGCGCTGGCGGCGGTGGTGGTGGCTATACCTCGGTAACAAATTATTCAACCACGGGCGGTTCTTCAATTACTGTTGCGGTCGGCACAGCAGGAACAGCAGGTGGAACTACTGGCGGCACAGGCGGTACAACTTCTTGGGCGGTAACCAATACTGCCACAGGGGGTGCTGGCGGTACTACAACAACAACTCCTACATCAGTAGGTGGAACAGGCGGTTCCGGTACATATTCTGGTGGTACTGGTGGCGCGGGTTCAACGACCACAACCTCTGGTGTATATGTTACTGGTGGCGGTGGCGGCGGCGCTGCTGGGCCTAATGGAGCCGGGGGCAACGGCGGTATTGGTTTTGCTAACGCGACTGCGGCCAACACGGCTGGTGGTGGCGGTGGTGGTAACGGCGGTGGTTCTGCTGGTGGTAACGCATCTTCTGCTCTTGGCGGCACAGGCGGTAACAATTTTGGCGGCGCTGGTGGCGGCGCTTCTAATACGGCAGGCACAGTCGGTGGCGGCGGTGGTGGCGGCGTCAACTCCGCTGGTAAAGCAGGTGGCGCGGGTATTGATATTCTTAACACCATTGGCGGTGGTGGCGGCCCTGGTGGTTCTGCTCCTACAGGTACGTCTAGCACAGCAGGTGTGGCCGGTGCCAATTATGGTTCAGGCGGTAGTGGAGGAACATCAAATTCATCAACTACTGTTAACACAGGCGGCGCAGGTACTCAAGGCATAATCGTCATTGCCTACGTCCCAACCGGCGGTGGCACCTATACAGGGGATATTGCAGAGACCTCTACGGCTACTGACTTATTCAATGCTGCCGCTCTGTTTGGCGGAGTAATCAGCGAGACCGCCACGGCTACGGATTCCCTGTCGGCGCAGGCTGACTTCTTCCCCATCATTCTGGAAACAGTCACCGGGACGGACGCCGTTTCCGGGGTAATGACCTTCTTCGGGGTTGTGGACGAGTCGGCTACTGGCACGGATCAGTACATCAGTGGACTGGCGTTTGCCGCTGCGTTTGCCGACTCCCTAGCTGCCTCAGATGCGTACTTGCCGGGGTTGGCGTTTGCTGGCGTTATTTCCGAGACTTCCACAGCCACGGACTCCAACAGTGCGCTGCTGTATGCGGTAGCCTACGCGGCTGAAACAGCCACGGCAACGGATGCCTTGACAACCCGGGCGGACTTCCTCACTTCAATTCAAGAGCAAGCTACGGGAACAGATGCCGTTACCGTGCGCGGTACGTTCAATGTGGCCTCTGCGGACTCAGCAACTGCCACGGACAACATTTCCATGGCTTTGTTTATTCCGGCCAGTTTTGCTGACTCTACCACGGTGGCCGACGCCATTCTTGGCCTAAACAGCTTGTATACGGTAGTGTCCGAATCAGGTACGATTACTGACGCCCCAAGCGCCCGCTTGGGCGCTGCGGCCTTCCTAAACGAAACAGCCGCAATAACGGAACTTATTTCCCCCATATTTACCTTTGGGGTTTCCGTGGTTGATACTGCAGCCGCAACGGAAACCAACGTTCCTGCAGTAAGTTATAACGCGCAGTTATCAGAATTGGCAACGGCATCTGATGCGTTCCTTGGGGACTTCTTATGGAGCCCAGTTGATGACAGCCAGACGCCTGGATGGGTGCCGGTTGTGAATACTCAGCCCCAGAGCTGGACTGAAATTGATGACAACCAGGACCCCAACTGGCAAAATATACCCACCATGTAACGGAGTGACACATGACGACCTATTCCTCAAATCTGCGTTTGAATTTGATTGCCAGCGGAGCTGAGGCTGGAACCTGGGGCAACACGACCAACTACAACCTGGGAACCCTGGTGGAAGAGGCAATCACGGGCTTCGCTACGGTCACCGTGACCAGCGCAAACCAAGCTCTTACCGCCAACAACGGGACAGAGGACCAGTCGCGCATGGCGCTGCTGGCGTTTGCTTCGTTTGCCTCTCCGTTCAACATCTACGCTCCTCCGGTCACTAAGTCCTACATTATTTGGAACCAGACCTTGGGGGACATGAAGCTGTACAACTCAACGGTGATTGGTAATACCACTGCTGCGGGATCGTATGCCACGATCAAGGCGGGGGAGAAGGCTGTTGTTTTTAGTAATGGGACGAACTTTTACAACGTCACGGTCAGCTCGATCAACGTTTCTGGCGGCACCACCGGACTGACGTTCTCCGGGGGCCCGATCACTGACTCGGGCACGATCACCATGTCCGGCACGTTGGCCGTGGCCAATGGCGGAACGGGCGTGACGACCTCAACGGGCACTGGATCCAACGTCCTATCTACCAGCCCCGCGCTGACCACTCCTAACCTGGGCACGCCTTCTGCTGCTGTTCTTACGAACGCAACTGGGCTTCCTCTCACCACGGGGGTCACGGGCGTATTGAATGTGATTAACGGCGGAACCGGAGCGACCACCTCAACGGGTCTGGGGGCGGTGGTTAAGTGGGACAGCCCCACGCTACTCACGCCTAACTTGGGAACCCCTTCTGCTATCACCTTGACGAATGCTACGGGGCTTCCGCTCACAACGGGCGTTACAGGTACGTTGCCGGTGGCAAATGGCGGCACTGGGGCCACGTCCATCTCGTCTGGTGCTTTGGTCAAAGGCAATGGTTCCAGTGCTTTCTCCGCCGCGTCCTCTGCGGACATTGTCACGGCAATTGGCGCTACAGCGGTACAAAATGCAACGAGCGCAACTACTGCCAGCCTTGCCACGAATGCCAACAACTTGGTATCTGGCGGCACGATTGCCAGCAACGTAACGGCCACCACACAGTCTTTGGGAACAAATAACACGACGGTGGCTACTACCGGATACGTGCAATCAGAGCTTGCTTATAACGTAATTGGCTCAAACCAGACTTGGCAGAATATGTTGAGTCCTAGTGTGCAGCGGGTTGCCAATACAACCTATACCAATACTACTGGTAGGGCAATTATGGTTATGGTTACCGTATCACTAGGTGCAACAACTGCTACTTTTTACATTAACGGAGTTGCTGCAGCTGTTATTGGTGGTGACAATAACAACAGCAGTCCTTTTTCAGTCATCATTCCGGCGAACACTACTTACAAAGTAAATACTGGCGTTTCTTACTGGTGGGAACTTCGTTAAATTTTGATCATGGGCTGTCACTACCATTGTTGTTTGAAATTCCTAACGGGCGGAGAAACATAAATGCCGTTGCAAAAGCTCTCTCTTCGTCCCGGCATTAACCGGGAAGGCACCTCCTTGGCCAACGAAGGGGGCTACTTTGAGTCGGACAAGATCCGATTCCGTTCTGGCTACCCCGAAAAAATTGGGGGATGGACGATGGATCAGGGCACGGCGGACACCACCACGTTTGTGGGCGAACTGGCTCCGCCAACGGGATCCTTCTGGGGCGTGTGCCGTTCACTGTGGAACTGGATCAACCTGCTTGGCTACAACCTCCTGGGGCTTGGAACAAACCTAAAGTTCTACATTCAGAACGGCCCAGGGGGCTATTTTTATGATGTAACGCCCATCAGAAGTACAACGGCTCCTGGTGGAGTCACATTTGCAGCCAGCTCAGGGTCCCCCATCTTGCTTGTCACCGATATATCGCATGGGGCGCAAAACGGGGATTTTGTTACTTTTAGCGGAGCTGTGTCCCTTGGCGGTGCGGTAACAGCGTTGGTTTTAAACGCAGAATATCAAATTACCTACGTCAGCGATTCCCAGTACACCGTCACGTTACCGGTTAATGCAACTGGAGGGGACGTTGGTAACGGGGGTGCAGCTACCGTTGCTCAGTATCAAATCAACACAGGTGGAGGCACTTATACCGCTGGAGTAGGCTGGGGCGCGGGCGGCTGGGGCGGATCTTCGGGCCCTTCCGCAACTTCAACATTGACAGGGGCCCCACTGAGCGCACTGCCGCTTACCACTCTTTCTACTGCCTTGAGCGCGTCGGCAACCACTATTTCTGTGGCAACTACTGCTGCTTTTTCGTCAACCGGGTCGTTGTCGATTGATTCTGAGATCATTAACTACACTGGCAAAACGGCCACTACCTTCACGGGCTGCACTCGTGGCTATTTGAGCACGGCAACAACGCATGTGGCGGCTACGGGTGTAACGGTTTGGACCGGAGCATTCGGGCTTGGAATCACTGTTGCTTCCACTGCCGGGTTTAATGTAATGGGCGGGTATATAACAATTGGTCGAGAGGTCATCAGCTACGTCACAGTTGTAGGGAACACGTTTACAGATTGTGTTCGAGCAGTGAACGGGTTTTCGAATGCAGCAACGATTGGCACCCCTGTTTATCAATACATGGGCTTGATATCAGGGTGGGGATCTCCTTCCACTACCGGCGTATCACAAGGCGTTCAACTGCGCACGTGGAGCCAATCCAATTTTGGCGAAGACTTGATCATTAACCCACGTGGCGGGGCTGTCTACTACTGGGCCAACAGTCCCACAGCAGTATTCAATCGTGCTCAGTTGCTCGGTCCTTTGAGCACGGTCACTCTAAAAGGGGGCACGTTCACTGCTGATAGCTCTTGCCCTTCGGTTGCCAACTTCGTAACCGTGTCTGACGCGTCGCGGTTTGTGATTGCATTTGGCACCAACGAGTTGCCTGCGGGAAAGGACTTGGTCGCACCCACGGCGCAAGACCCAATGTTGATCCGTTGGTCGGACCAAGAAGATCCGTTTGTGTGGTGGCCGGAGGCTACCAATCAGGCAGGAAGTTACCGCCTGAGCCATGGTTCTACCATCGTGACGCAACAACAAACCCGCCAGGAAATTCTGGTGTGGACGGATACCTCGCTGTATTCCATGCAGTTTTTGGGGCCCCCTTATGTGTGGGGGTTTCAAATCATGGGCGACAACATCTCGTTGATTGGACCCAATGCGGTGGCTGTGGCCAACAACATAACATTTTGGATGGGGACAGATAAATTTTACATGTACACCGGTCGTGTGGACACGTTGCCCTCCACACTGCGCCAGTATGTGTATGACGACATCAACCTAAACCAGGGGTATCAGTGTTTTGCCACGACAAACGAGGCATACAACGAGGTGTGGTTCTTCTATTGTTCTGCAAACTCCTCGGAAATTGACAAGTACGTGGTCTACAACCATCTGGAAAACGTGTGGTACTACGGGACAATGACTCGCACAGCGTGGTTGGACACGCCACTTCGGGATACGCCGATTGCAACACTGCCTTCAACTCCGACGTTTATTGGAAGCATTTCCAGCACAACTCTGACCGTTACGCAGGTGACGGCAGGAGCCATAGTATCGGGTATGACGTTGGTGGGAGATGAAATCCCCGCAAATACAACTATTACCGCATTTGGAACCGGCACTGGGGGCACGGGCACCTATACGATCAGCACGCCGCTCACTATTGCTTCTCAAACGATGACTGGAATTACTCCCCAGCCGTGCGGTATTTTGGTCAATCAAGAAAGTGGTAATGATGACGGGACCACAAACCCTGCGTCACCGATCTACGCGTATGTCCAATCCTCTGATTTTGATATCGGTGACGGGCACAATTTTGGATTTGTGTGGCGCATACTTCCTGATTTAACTTTTGACGGATCTACGATCAACAATCCAACGGTCAATATGACAATCCGTCCCCGTAAATTTCCTGGCTCGCCATACGGCACCGAGGAAAACCCGTCCATAATCAGCGCCCAAAACTACCAAAACCAACGTACCTACACTGTTCAAGAATTCACTGAGGAAGTATTTGTGCGTCTGCGTGGACGCCAGATGGCTTTTAAGTTGGAATCGACCGAACTGGGGGTGTCTTGGCAGCTTGGGGTACCTCGTATCGACCTGCGCCCGGATGGCCGCAGATAAGGAAGGCTGATGTCAACATTGATCGTCACCTCAGAGGCACAGCTCACCCGAGTTGTGCCTCCTAACTTGCCTCTGGCACCTGCTCAGTACAACCCCCAGTACCAAGAGCAGTTCAACAACGTGCTGCGCTTGTATTTCAACCAGCTCAACAAGATTGTGGGACAGCTCATGGCCACCACCTCAGAACTGCCAATTTCCTTTCCGTCTACGTCTACAGATGCCTTCGGGCGCCTGCGGGTCAGCAACCCCCTGACTTTGTTTGACTCTTCCCACCGTTACGCAGACAACAACCTGTGGGCAAGCAGCATTACTGGCACTGCAGCGGCTACGTTCAGCGCGGACGAGGGCTTGGTTAACCTGACTGTGGGTTCTGCCAGTGGAGACCAGATCATCCGCGAGACCATCAAAGTCTTTGCATACCAGCCGGGCAAGAGTCTGCTGGTTATGAACACCTTTGTGTTTGGTACAGCCAAAGCCGGTCTGCGCCAGCGAGCAGGATATTTTGGCGCGGCAAACGGCATCTATTTTGAACGCGACGGAACGACCAACTACATGGTCGAGCGCAGTAGCGTGACTGGGTCTTTGACTAATACACGAGTTGCTCAGGCCGACTGGAACCAAGACCCTATGGACGGCACTGGGCCGTCGGGCCTGACGCTGGATGCCTCTAAGGCGCAGATCCTGTATTTAGACATTGAATGGTTGGGTCTTGGCACTGTTCGCACGGGGTTCATCATCAACGGCGCGTTTGTCCCTGTCCACAACTTTGACCATGCCAACTTAGTCACCACCACGTACATCACCACTGCCTCTTTGCCACTGCGGTACGAGATGACGAACACGGGAGCTACATCCGGGGCCAGCACTCTGAAACAAGTCTGCTCGACCGTGATTTCTGAGGGTGGATATGAACTGCGCGGTGCTCAGCTATCTGCTGGCAATACCATCACCAGCCCAAGAACACTAACCACTTCCGGGACGTTTTATCCAGTTGTGTCGTTTCGCCTGAAATCAACCCGGCTGGATGCCATTGCCATTCTGACGGCCATATCTATCTTGGGTATCACAAACAACGCGAACTACAAGTGGGAAGTTGTGGCGGCGGGCACTACGACTGGCGGAACGTGGGTCAGCGCGGGAACAAACTCAGCGGTGGAATACAACATTACTGGAACCGCATTCACTGTGGGTACCGGGCGAATTTTGGCGACGGGTTATTTCCAAGGCTCTAATCAGGGGTCATCCAGCGTTGACATCCTCAAGGCTGCACTGTTTACCACCCAGCTTGAGCGAGACCCCTTCACTGCAACTGCCTATGAGATAACATTGGCTTGCGCTAGCGATGGAGCCAGCCACCAAGTACTCGGCTCGTTGGATTGGGAAGAAGTCAGCCGGTAATTGACGCAGTGACGCCAATCCTGATTGTCTGAAACCCCTCCTCATGATACGATTCAACCACTCTTACGCCCTGCAAAGGAACCCCCATGGCCACTGAACAACAAGGCATTATGTCCCTGCCACAAGGGGGCCAAGAAGCCGCTCCGCAATTGTCAATCGACGACTCTTACGACGCTATTTCCGGGGCCCTGGGCGACACCAACCCTGAAGCCAGTGGCCAGATTCAGCAGTTGATGGCCCAGCTGACCCCAATGCTGGATCAGCTGACGGATGAACAGTTGGACTTGGTGATTGCGCTTTTCCAATACCTGCACGATCACCCGGAAAAGTATGCCGAAACCGTTCAACAGGCCATTTCCCAGGGGATTTTTGAAGAGGGCATGCTGCCTGAGAAGTACGATCCTGAGCTGATCGCCGCTTTGGGTATGGTGTTTCTGCAGGCAAAGCGGGAACGCCAAACGGGTAACGCCCGTGAAATGCAGGCCCAGATGCCGCAACCCCCGGCCACGATGGCACGGGGAGGTATTGCCGAAGCCGCTCGGATGGTGGCAAACCAAGGCCGTTATGGCGACACCACGCTTGCGCACATCACCAAAGGCGAAGCCCGCATGCTCAAAAAGCGCGGGGGTTCGGGCACCATCAACCCAAGTACTGGGCTACCTGAATATTGGAACCCCCTCAAGGATCTCGTTGATGCTGGTAAAAGCGTAGTAGGGGCTGTTCGCGGCGTCACCAGCGGCATCGCCGATGCGCTCAAGCCCGTCCTGAGCAGCACCGTTGGTCGAATCCTGGTCACTGCTGCCTTGGCCACGTTCCTTGGCCCGGGGGCCTTTGGCATTACCGGCATGGGTCTGGTCGGAAGTACCGCCGCCGCTGCAGGCCTTGCTTCTGGCATCGTTACCGGTGTGATGGGCGGCAGTCTCAAGGACGTTTTGAAGGCCGGTGCCACCTCGTACTTCTCCGCCGCTTTGGCTCCTGGAGTAGGCAAAGAGGTAGGAAGTGCTGTTGGCGTTACAAGTGCTGCAGGACAAGCTGCTCTGGGCGCAGGTGTGGTGGGTGCCAGTATTGGCAAACTAACGGGCCAGAGCCTGCAGGATGCCATTAAAACGGGCCTAACCCAAGGTGCAATCTCTGGAGCGATCAATCTTGCCAGCACCCCTGCCCCCACCGGCCCAGGGGGCCCGGGAGCTCCAGTGGAGGACGGCAAGCCGGTCTCCGTGGAAGATATCCGCAATCAAATTGCTCAGGGCGGAGGACAGCAATCTACCTCTCCGACGACGCCCCCTCCTGCTGCCGCCACTCTCGCACCAGGGATCGCGGCCCAAGGGCCTCAAACTGCTGGAGCCATGGGCCCTCAGCAGGGTATCGCCGCCCTTGGCCCGGAATTCAATCAGTATGAGACCACGCTAAGCAAGGTTCAGAACCTGGGACAGGATACCTATCAAGGGGCCAAGGACCTGTACAACCGGTATCTGTCTCCGTCTGGTATTGCAGAGCAGGGTGCCAAAGACGCCACCGTGAAGGCGAATGAGGCCTATCGTCAAGCCCTTGCTGATACGGGTAGTCAAACTTTGGCGGAAAAAGCCTATCAAACCGCATACGACGCGGCTAAGCCCGGGGTTTTTGCTAAGTACGGCCCCATGGCCGCTGCTGGCTTAGGCGTTGCGGCTCTGACGGGCGGATTCAAGCCCACTCCGCTGCCCCCGTCTGAATTGGCAGGGAAACTTGCTGGGACTCCTGGCGAGGACTTGGTAAGGGATAACCCCCGCCAGTACCTCATTCAAAACTTGCCTGGAGTGCAGTACGACGAGCGTGGGTACATTACCGGCGGACAGCGTTGGGATCCCCGGGGCTCGATCGAAACCACACGTCAGCCGATGCCGGGTACCACTTCGACGTCTGAACCGACCTATTACACGCCTCCCCCTGGCGCTTTAGGCCAACAGACTCGAATTGCTCAGCCATACAACAACGCGAACATGTACAGCAACTTGTTCCAGCCGATTGATTTTTATAGCAACCGTCCCCGGTATGCGGCAGATGGCGGCTATATGCAAAGCGCGGACGGCGGTCCGATGAACCCGGCTGCTCCCCCCTCTGAGGGCGGCATGGGCGATGGCGGAATTGCAAGCCTGCAGCCGACGGTGCATATGTCTTGGGGAGGAGACGTTCTTGACGCGGTACGGCAGGCATTGTCTGGAACAAAGGGCCTGATTCTTCGCACTACTGAACCAGTAAGAGATGCAATTGACGAGTTCACGACTCCAGTTCTGCCTACCAACCCCGCCCCGGATGTTTCAATTCAGCCGGTACCCAATCCTATCAATCCTGTGGCCCCCACTCCGACGTTGGGATCGTCGCCTCCCAACACTGGCAGTAGGCCTGGAATCTCTTCGCTGGCCGCTCGCCTGTATCCTTCTTTATACAACGAGCAGTTTAAGCAGCAGTTGTTGAATCCTAACCTTGCAGGTCTTGCCACTTTGGCCGAGGGCGGGTATCCTCGCCGTACTGGACAGATCAGTGGCCCTGGAACCGAGAAGTCGGACTCCATCCCTGCGATGCTCTCTGACGGCGAATTTGTCATGACGGCCAAGGCTGTACGTGGCGCGGGTAAAGGCGACCGCAGAGCTGGAGCGAAGAAAATGTACGCTCTGATGCATCAACTTGAGCGCAACGCTTCACGGGGCTAAACATGGCAACCACTCCTACTGGATATACACCTACCGCTACGGGCGCACAAGCGGCAAATATTACTGAGCAGTACGTCCGGGAAGCACCGGATATTGAAGCCTATAAAGTAGGCTTACTGAAGTCTGCGCAGGCGCTTGGTTCTGCTCCGCCTAATCTCCCCGATTACAAAATCGCGGGAATGTCCCAGGACCAGCTGGATGCCCTGGGCCTTGCCCGTGCGGGCATCGGTGCTTATTCGCCGTATCTGCAAGGGGGTGCGCAATCCCTGACCCAAGGCACACGGACCATGGGCGAAGCAGCAGATGTACTGCGAGGGTCAGACACCCGTGGTCAATTCGGGGCTGCTCAGCAGGCCATGAACATGGCGGCCAATCCTGCCCAACAGATGGGGCAGTATGCTCAGCAGGCTGGGCAAGGTTATGGGGCCATAAACGCAGGAATTGGTTCCCTGGCTGGAGCCGCACAGGGCTACAACCCTAACTCCGTTCAGGACTACATGAACCCGTTCTTGCAAACGGTCATGCGTCAGGGCCTGGATGAGATCAATCGTCAGGGAGCGATGGCGGGCCTGAATCAACAAGCCCAGGCCGTCAAAGCAGGTGCGTTTGGTGGGTCTCGCGAAGGCGTACAGCGGGCTGAGATGGCACGCAATCTGGATCAGACCCGCAACCAAGCCATCGCCAACATGCTCATGCAGGGCTACGGCGGGGCACAAGCCCAATCTCAGCAAGCGTTTGAACAGCAGCAACAGCGCCAGATGCAACAAGGGCAGGCGCTTGGCAACATGGGTGCCCAATACGGCAATTTGGCGGGCCAACAGGCCAACATCCTGGGCCAGCAAAGTCAACAGCTTCAGAACCTGGGTCAGGGTATTGGCAATCTGGCGAACCAGCAGTTCAGCCAGGGCTTGCAGACGGCCCAGGGCCTTGGATCGCTTGGCACGCAGATTGGCAACGCAGGCGTGCAGCAAGCCGCATTGGGCCAAACTGCTCAGCAGTTGGGCCAGCAGGATGTCAACTTCCTGTACAACACGGGTGCTCAGCAGCAGAAGCAGTACCAGTCCGAGCTGGATGCGACCCGCGCTACGCAGATGCAAAACGCGATGCAGCCGTACCAGAACATTGCTTTTGTGTCGGACATCTACAAGGGTGCACCGTCCTCGCAAATGGCTGTAACTCAGCAGTCAGCGGCTACTCCAAGTCCGTTCCAGCAGGCCGCAGGTTTGGCCACCGGGGTTGCCGCCACTGCAGGCGCGGCGAACAAAGCTGGCCTCCTTTAAGGAAAAGAAATGAAAGAAGACATCCTCAAACGCGCCATGTTTGCGATGCCCTTGTCTAAGGATGCTCGCAACTCCGGCATCCTCTCCGGCTTTGACATGGAAGAGATGGAAGAGATGGAAGAGATGCCTGAGCCTTCCGAAGAGATGCCGCAGATGTCCCGCACGCCTCAGAATCCTGAGATTCTGATGAATACGCTGCGCGGCGACATGCGTTCGGTGGATGCGCGTTACCAGGAACTGGCTCAGATGGTAGGCGAAGAAGCCGCTATGGAAACGCCTCCTGAAGTCCTTGCCATGCTGCAACCGCAACTCGGTGCCCAGCAAGGCGGTATTGGCGGGTTGCCCGGTGCTCAGGGCATGATGCCCCCTCAAGCAGGCCAACAGCCTCCTGCTCCTCCTCCCGGGCCGCAGGGCATAGCAGCGGCCATGCCTCCGGGCATGGCGAGTGCGCCCCCTTTCCCCCAGGGCGGGGCTGAACAGGCTCCGCCCCAACAACTCGCCGGTGGCGGAGAAGTAACCGGTGAGGGCGGCATAACTCTGCGCGTTCCTATCAGTGTCGGTGCAGGTGGCATGGGCGGTATGGGCGGGGGCCAACTTGGTCAGCAGGCAACTACTGCGCTCCAACAGGGATATGGTGCCTCCCAGGGGGCTCCAAATCAATTAGAGGGCTTTAACCAGGAATACATGCAAAAGGTAATGGGCTCTCAATTGGGCGGCGGAGACATGTCTGCCGCCATGACCCCTGAGCAGCAGGATGCGGCTCAAAAAGCAGCGCAGACAGGCGCAGCATTCGCGGCGTTCAAGCAAAGCCAAGCAGCGCAAGCGGGCAGTGGAAGCCAACAAGTTCCTGGCGCAACTGCTCCCGCAGCAGAAGGCGGTCCCAAGATTGCACCCCCGGTACTCAATCCGATGATGGCGCAGGGCATGTCTTTGCAAAGACAGCAAGACTACGTTAGTCTGTACGGAAACGCATTTAAGGGCAATTCAATGTTTGCTGACGGCGGGATGGTGGACCATCCTCCGACGCCTGATGGCATGCCCCCGTTGCATGCTTTTGGTGGAGCATTTGTGAACCCGATGATGCGTTTTGCTCAGATGGGAGCCGACAAACTGAGCACCTTGGGCATGGAAGCAAATGCTTTGGGCGGTCGTTTGATGTCTCAGGGCTTCCCCCAGACCTTCCGCCCGATCTTTGAAAATGTGCGTGGCGAAGGCGGTCGCTATACGGCAGAGCAAATCCTGAAGTACCCGACGCTGACCCAGCACTTGTCTAATCTTGCGGGTCCTCAGGCAACCACCATGGCAGGCCGAGCCAGCACTTTAGCTGCCCCCGCTGCCGCAACAGGGGCAGGCGTGATTGGCGCAAGCGGTGTGTACCAGGGCGTGGTCGGCGATAGAGTTGATCCCGCTCGTCAAGAGCTGATGCAGAAGTTTGAGCAGGAGTACTACCGCACCCGCGACAAGAGTATTCCGATGCCCAACATCAGCCGCTTGAGCAACGAAGAGCTGGCCGCCGCGATTGCCAACACGGCGAGCATGCCTGATCAGTCTCAATCTGGAGTCCCGGCTCCTGTGGCTGCTCCCGGCAAGGCAACGGCTGCTCCTGCAAGACCTGCAGAAGCTCCGAGCGCTGATCCGCTGGGTGACTTTATCCAGCAGAAATTGGCTGCTCAACAGGAGCGGGATGCTGCAGCAGCGGGCGCACCAGTCAAGCCCAACGTGGCCACCCCCACGATGGAGCCCGCCATGTCTCGCATGGAACGTATCAAGGCCGCTAAGGCGGAGTACGCACCCCTGTACAAGGAATTGCTTGGCGACACCAAGAACGACATGGAGGTCAATGCCCTGCTGATGCTGGCCGATGCTGGCTTTAAGTACGCAGGCATGGCTCCTCGTCCTGGCTCAACCCCCATATCTATGTTGGCCGCTGCTGCCAGCGACCTCCCGCAAGGCTTTATGGCACTGCTGGCACAGGCCAAGGACCGTCAAATCAAGATTGATACCGCAGCTTTGTCCCAGGCCGTTAGCGATGTGCAGGAGCAGGATAAGTATGCTCAGCAGCTCAAACTCGAGTTGCTCAAAGGCGACTATCGCCTACTTTCCGAGCAGATTAAACAAGGCGGTGGACAACTCAAGGACGGTGCTGCAGGCATGGTCATTGCCGAAACCAAAAATGGCGGCTACAAGGGTGTTTCGATTGATCCGAACAATCCAACGGTGCAATCTGCTCTGGGCAGTCGTTACACGTTGCGCCCGACAGACAATCCGTTTGTCGAGAACCGAGGCGAAGCTCCGACTACGGTTGAAACCAACAAAGACGAGCGTATTAAGCTCACCTCCACGCTGCGCTCGCTGGACAACAGCTTGTCTACGCTGGACAACCTCAAGGGCGTGTACTCACAAGCCTATGGCCCCGGCGCGTGGTTCACGGACAAGGTCAACAACCTGCTGGTTCCTGTACTGCCCACTGCCATTGTTCGCCCTGATGTGAACTTGACAGATGCCAGCACCCGTATTAGCACCGGCATGAACTCCATCCTGAAGAACATCGCTTCGGCCAATGATGGCGGGCGCGTGGCGGTGCAAGAGCAAGAGTGGGCACGCGATACCGCTAAGGGCATCAGTGATCCGACCAAGTTCTTCGCTGACAAGGAGCTTGCAGCCAAGCAATTCAACAGCATGGAAGCCATGTTGCGTAACGCCCGTCAGCAGGTGCTGACGCAGCTGGGCTACGAGAAGAACGACTACGCCATGCGCACGCCTAACACCGGCACGCAAAGCGATCCGTTCCAGATTCCGCAGGACCCGGATCAAGCAAAACGCATGTACAACTTCCTTGGTAGTACGGTTGGAAAACTGCAAGACCCACGGGCCACGGTTTATATCCGTATGCCCAACGGTTCTATACAGGGCTTCAACCCGACTCAACTCAGAGGATTGGTCCAGTAATGCCTACGATCATGAACACCCAGGGCCAGCTGGTCGATATGACCACTGGCGAGATTGTTGGGCGTGCCGAAGGTGCGCCTACCGCCGTTGAACCCCGCAAAGCCGGTGCTCCAGAGCAAATCACCGAAGGCGCGGACAAGGTCAAAGGCTTAATCAACAACGCCTCCTGGGGGTTTAACTCTGCACTTTTTTCTCTGCCGGATGCCGCGCAACGAGTCATTGGGCGGGGCCTGGGCCTGGATGAGAATCAGGTTTTCCAGTTTACGAAGTTCTTCAACCGTGGCGAAGTGGCTCCTAAGAACTCAGGGGAGCGCTACGCACGTGCAATCGGTGAAGGCGTTGGCAACGCACTACCTGTCACTGGTGTGCTGGGCTACATGGCTGCAACACGGCCCATGGTCACTGCGGCACAGCCTGCGGCAGGCATCTTGCGCGGCATCGCTGACGACACCATCAAATTTATCCAGAAGAGCCCTGCCAAAGCGGCGGCGATGGATGTGGCGTTTGGTGCAGGCTGGGAAGCCCTGCGTCAGGCCGTAGAAGAAAACGTGGATGATGCCAATCCAAGCAAGGCGATATACAAAGAACTGCTGCCCACCGCTGCTTTTATCGGCGTGCCGTTAGCCCTGTCTGGCAGTATGGGCGCGGGCAAGAAACTGCTCAACTTGTCGCCTACCGCAAAGGCCGCTGCGTGGACCAAGGAACAGATGACTGGGCCGAATGCAAACCTGAGCGACATTGAAAAAGAAGTCTTGGGTGCTGCTCCGGCAGGCTGGAGGCTGCCACTGGTCAACATCGTTCCCAAGATGTTGATTAAAAACGCCGAGAAGAAACTGACTCAGGTGTTTGGCCCCATTGCTGAAAGCAAGGAAGCACAAGAAGCGTTGATGGCCTTGGAAAAAGCCATGGCTGATCCGCGCTTTGCTGAAGCAGGCTTCGTGTTCGATGCGGCTGAGAAGACGATGTACGCGCCGCTGGTGCAGGAAAAGCTGAAGCTGCTCGAGCAACTAGGTCCCAAGGAACTGGAAAGTGTCAAACAACGCATCAACCAGAATCAGGAAGCACTGAGCAATCTGTTCTCTAGTCTAGCCCCGCAGGCTCGCCAAGAAGCCATGACCGCGTTCCAGGCAGCACAGGCAGACCGCTTGGCCTTCTTTGAAGGCTTGCTACGCCAGAAGAAGGACATGACTGACGCTGAGGTTTTGGCAGTGGCCGAGCGCCTCGGACCACAGAACCTGGACATGCTCAACAATGAGTTGCGCGGCGTGATCCAAGCTCGCATGGAAGCGGATAACAGCATGCGGCAGAACGTACTGTCACGCATGGGACTCAAACAAGCCACCGCTCCTGATGGAACTCCGCTGCCTACCCGGGAAGATGGGAAATCGTTGTTCCAGTCGCAGGACATGGAACAAGCCGTGCTTGAGCTAATCAAGAAGTACAAGGTCGAGCGCCCGTCTCTGCGCACGCCGATGCCTGAGCCAATTCGTCTCCTAGACAACTTTGTTCAGGGGCAGTTGCGTCAGCGTGAGCGTTTGGAAGGGCAAGCCCTGACCGGTCTTGTTGATGATGCGTTGGCGCAGCAGATCGGAGCAATGGGACGAGAGCTGGACCCCGAGGTCATGACCGCGTTGCGCGACTCTGTGATGACGCTGGTCAAAGGTGAAAAACCTCGTGGCGGCAAGCGCACACCGGGGCTCGCGGAACTGGCTCCGAAACCCGATGCACAGGGCAACATTTCTGTTCCCTCCATCATTCCTGGTCGCAAGATCGTAATCAATCCCGCACAGCTGCGTGAGGATGCTGCTCGCATCGCTTCTGACAGCACCAAGATTGACCTGAACACTCCTGAGGCGCTGGACTACCTGACCGCTGCTCAGCGATTCCGCAACGACTCGCTGAATAAGTACAACGCCGCAATGCTCGGAAACAACCGGGTGCGCCAAACGGACGCTCAACGCATCATGGATACCGGCGATGCGGTGTTCCGGGATGTTGAGAAGCTGGTCCTGGGCCACGCACCACGGCTCAAGGGCGAGTACGAGGCGATGAAGACCCTCATCGACGACTACAAGAGCGTCTATGACAGCACGTTGCCTCTGCTGATGACCCAGGTCAAGCGCGGTGGTCGTGAGTACTTGCTACCTAACGAGGACCTGCTGCGCAACGCATTCAAGAACGTCGAAAGCCTGCGGAGCGTGTCCGCCATCCTTGGCCCCGATCAGCAGTCTTCTGACCTGTTGATGAAGGGCACGATTGATTGGCTGCGTTCCAAGAATGTCGTCAACAAGGACGGCATTGTGGACCCCAAGATGCTGCGCTCGGTGCTGGACAAGAACCGCAACATTGTTGACGCCCTGCCTGACAACATCAAAGCCAAGCTCAACGACGAAGTGGCCTTGGCCGACGACTATGTCAAGCGTCTGGGGGAACTGGACCAGCGTACTCTGGCTGCCCAGGATAACGAACTGGACCGGGTGCTGGCCAAGGCCGTGCGCCCCGAGGCTGACCCGCGTCTCGTGCTCCAGGATGCATTGAGGGATCCCGCCATCATGCGCAAGCTGGTGGATGCCATGAGCCCGAATCCCGAGATGGTGGATGCTCTGCGCCGTTCGGTGTACGACATTGCCACGCAGGGCGCTCAGGGCGGCGGGGGCCTGAGGGCGTTCCTGGACAACAACGAGCGGGCGTTGAAGGTGTTGTTTGGCGGGACCGAGCATCTGGACAACTTGAAGACCCTGGCTGATCTTCAGCGTCGGGTGAATGCATTTGCTAATGTGACAGGCCAGATTCCGGCGTTTGAGTCGATGGACGAGGCGCTGCGCCGCACCTTTGGCACCGGTATTCAATTCCTGACGACCACGGCCCGTGAAGCAATGGTCGGTCGCATTTCCCCTGAAACGGGGGCCCTGGCCCTGCTGGTGCGTATGACGGGCAGCTTGGAGAACCAGCTGTACAAGCGCATCTTTACCCGGGCGCTGGAGAGCGAAGAGTTCGCCAAGCAGGTCACTCACATCAGCACCCCTGCGGACGCCAAGAAGGTGACCAAGGCGCTGGAAAGCATTGGCATTCCAAAGTCGGTAATCACCAACGCTACGATGGCCCCCCTTCGTGGTGCGGCACAAGAGGCAGGAGACATCATGCAGGAGGGGAAGAAGTCCCCGGTGGCGGGCATGGAGGGCCTGCCTGTTTCACGTGGAACAAGCGCCAGCCAGATGCTGCGTCAGTTGCCCCCGGCACCGCCTACCCGTGGCACAAACTTCAACCCACGCATGCCGACCACTCCCCAGGTCCAGCAGGGCAGTGGCATGGGGCAGGTGCCCTTGATGTATCCAGCCATGTTCCCGAACGATCCTATCAGTGCGTTGCTGCAACAACGGCAACTCATGGCCCAAAAGCCGCAGCAGTAAGAACGGAGTAAGCAATGGAAATGATTGGACGCATGATTGGCACGATGTTCCTGGCGCGTGAGTATGCGCACCGGGAGCACCTGCGTGTCACGGGTGCCGGGAGCTTTGCCAAACACTCCGCACTGGGCGAGTTTTACACAGAAATTATCGACAACGCGGATGCGATAGTCGAAGCCTATCAGGGCCGCCACGACATTATTGACATCCCGTATCTGCCCATGGTCAAGGAAGAGGACCCGATCAAGGTATTGGAGCAGCTACTGGACGACATCGAAAAGATTCGCTATGACGCCGTGGACAAGAAGGACACGCCGATCCAGAACCTAATTGATACCGCAATTGAGACCTTCCTGAGCACGCTGTACAAGCTGCGCCACTTGAGATAACCATGTGGATCCCGTCACCGCTTTCACGATGGTCAGCGGCGCTATCTCAGGCGTTCGCAAACTTTGTGCTTTGGTCAAGGAAGCTCAGGCAGCTGGGAAAGAAGTAGCTGATCTGACCAGTCAGGTCACGCAGCATGTTGGTAAGGTGCTAGAGCATACGCAGACGCTGAAAAAAGCGGAGCTGGAGGTCAAAAAGAACCCACCCAAGGATAAGTCCTTGCAGGTTCTGGCGTTTGAGGAGGTGGCTCGCAAGATGGAGCTGAAGCAACAGTACGAACAGTTGCGAAACATGATCATCTATGAGCTGGGGTTGCCTGGAGGATTTTGGGCAGACTTTGAGCAGACGCTGTTCCGGTTGGAGCAGGAACACGAACGGGAGATGGAACTAGCCGAACAGATGCAAAGGGAACTGGAATGGCAACGCAGGGTCAAACTAGATCAAATGCAAGAGGTGGCCTTGGAGGTGGTAATCGTTCTGGTAATGCTGGCATATCTAGTCGCTCTAATCTGGTCAGTGATGTTGCACCAGAAGGGTCGATTGGGGGTTTGGTTGGTATGACGATCATGGCGTTTTTGTTCGCAATCATGTTGCCGGTGATGATGTTCATGTACATCGATATGCACAAGCTCAGGCTGGAGAACGAACGGATCACGCAGAAGATTGGCAAGTACCGACAACTGATTGAAAGGTGCGACAGGTGAGCGAAAAGGACAAAGCGCTGGGCGTACTAGACCGCATATTGTCGTATGTGGATAGTCCGTTTAAACTTATTGCGCTGCTCATTATGTTTGTGTTTGGTTTTTGTGCGTGGTTTGTCTACGCCAACCAAGAGCTGTTGGTGGGTGCCTACAAAGAAAGCCAGAAGCTCCCGACGATCAACGAGTCCCGGGTTGAGGATGCTGCGGCAGTGCTAATCAAGTACGGCGGCGCTCAGACCGTGGCTATATTTAAGGTGAATCCGTTGTTCGGCACTCGCGTCCTGTACCGGGCATATACCAAGGATGGACGAGACAAAAGACTGGAGGGCATCGATGTTGGTCTCTTTACCCAAAACCCCGGCAATAACGCAGACGTTGTTAAGCTCATGGCAGGAGAAACGCCGTGTGGTGACTACCACAAGCCACAAAGCGAAATCGGCCTGTGGTACGTCGAGGTTGGCGTCACCTACGGCTGTCGAATCTCTGTACCACCGGACGCAACACGTTTCATCGGTCAAATTACCGTCGGGTTCAAAGATCGACCTGAAAGCATAGAGGACATCCAGTCCCTTATGGCTATTGCTTCTTCAATGTTAACTAAAAAGAGTTACTAATGCTGACACTGTTCTCCACCCTGATTTCGTTCCTGATGGGCGGCTTGCCCAAGATTTTGGACTTCTTTCAAGACCGGTCGGACAAGAAGCACGAGCTGGAACTAGCCCAGATGCAGATCGCCCGGGAATTGGAGATGCGCAAAATGGGGTTTGAGGCCCAAGAGCGGGTGGAGAACATCCATACGCAGCAGCTTGAGATCGAGACCAAGTCAGCGGAGAAGCAATCTCTGGTTGCCGCCCAACAAGCCGAGATGCAAGCCATCTACGCCCACGACACGTCGCTCAACGAGGGCACCAGCCAGTGGATGAAAAACCTGCGGGCCAGTGTGCGCCCCGTCATCACCTACGGCTTTTTCTTTTTGCTGGTCGGCATTGATTGCGCCTTGATTTGGCACGGCTTTACGAACAACGTCTCGTTTGCCGACATGGCCGCACAGCTTTGGGATGATGACACCCAAGCACTGTTCGCCAGCATCATTGCATTCCACTTCGGCGGTCGGGCATTCGGCAAATGAACGTCAGCCCCAAAGCCATCAAGATGATCATGCATCACGAGGGGGTGCGGCAGAAGGCATATCGTTGTCCGGCAAAGCTCTGGACAATCGGGGTCGGGCATGTGCTGTACCCTGAGCAAGGCAAACTAAAATTAGAGGACCGGATGTCGGTCCCCCTGCGCCCGGAGGATGACCGGGTATTTACGATGGATGAAGTTGATGGGATTCTCAGAAGTGACCTTAGCCGGTTTGAACGTGGAGTGGGTCAGTACATTTCAGTACCTCTCACCCAAGGTATGTTTGACGGTCTTGTCAGTTTTAGTTTTAACGTCGGTCTGGGAACACTCCAGCGTTCGACGCTTCGTCAGAAGCTCAATCGCGGCGATAAAGAAGGCGCTGGTCAGGAACTGATGAAGTATTGCATGGCCGGTGGGAAAATACTCAAAGGCCTGCAGAACCGACGCCGCGACGAGCTTGCATTGTTTAACTCATAGGAGATTGATATGGCAACAAAACCCGTGTGGGACAAACCGAGACCCAAGGCCCTCGGAGCACCCAAAAAGCTCAGCCCTGCCAAGAAGGCGGCAGCAAAGGCGGCAGCCAAGAAAGCTGGCCGCCCCTACCCCAACATGGTAGACAACATCCGCGCCGCCAAGCGCAAGTAAAAGTTGCAGTTGCCTTCCACTTCAGTCAGGAGAGGCACTTGAGCCAGGGTCCACAGGGTCCTGGCTCTTTTTTTGGTGTTGCTCTACGCGCCGCCACCACATGTCCTTGTACTGATCGAACTCACGCCCAGCGGTGACAAACTCCTGGGGCGTTCCGTCCTGGCACATCATCATGATGACGCCGTTGTCGATCTTCGTGCCGTGGCGGTTGTCATGCGCTTCGGAGTAAGCGGCGAGCTGCATGAAGTAGTCCTCAATCCACTCCCGCTTCTTCGGCTTGTTGGTCTGCTTGAAGTCGATGATGCATGGCTTGCCCTTGTAGACCCCAACGCAGTCGGACGTGCCTGCGTAAGCGCCAGGGACGTACAGCGACACCTCTGTGCCCCAGACCTCATCCACATGCGGAAAGAAGTGCTCGATGAGCTGATGCCCCATGCGGTAGCCCTTGACATGCAGCCACGTGCGGGGCACCTCCAGCGGTCGATTCAGGAGGAGCCGCTCAATGACGTTGTGCATGTGCGTGCCGACTGTTGCAGCGTCATTCCTGATCTTGTCTGCCTGCTCCTTGCCCACCCGCTCTTCCCAATCCTTCAGACTAGACTTGTCCTTGGTGCTGTCCAAGATGGTGGTGACGCTTGGCATCGGGATGTCTACGTTCACGGACTGATAAACGCGGCCCGAGGCCCTATCGATGCGGTGAAGGCGCTCGTAGACGTAGCGGCGGTGGAAGGGTACGAGTTGCATTATTTGATCCAATCCTTGAGGTCTTCGCCCAGCACCTGCGAGGCGATGTTGATCTTGTTGCGCAGAGCCTTGACGATGTGCTCGTCCACAGTGCCTGGGCTAATGAAGTCTATGTAGGTCACCTTGTTGGTTTGCCCGATGCGGTGAGCGCGGTCCTCACTCTGCAGCCGCACTTCCAGGTCGAAGTTGTTGCTGTAGTAGATCACGGTGTGCGCAGCCGTCAAGGTCAGGCCGTAGCCCCCGGTGCGGGGGTTGCCAACGAAGAAGCGCAGCTCGCTGTTGGGGTCCTGAAACTTGTTGACGATTTCCTGCCGCTCCTCTGCTTCGGTGTCGCCGTAGTAGGTGGCCACTGTGGTCATGCCGTGAGCCTCGGCCAGCGCCTTCTTGATGTTCTCGATGTCGCGGCGGTAGTTGGCCCAGATGATGATCTTGCCAGTGCATTCCTCGACTGTGGACAGCAGCTCCTTGACTCGGTTGCTGGGGATGTCCTCCTGCCTGCCGTCGTCATACTTCACGTGGCCGCAGACGATCTGATGCAGACGCATGATCTGGGTCAGGGCGTTGTTGGTGGACATGAGGTTGCCGTCGATCAAGGTCAGAGCCATGAGCTTCATCTGGTCGTATGCCTTGCGCTGCTCATCGGTGAGCTCGATCTCTCGACGCGTGAACACCTTGTCGGGGAGGTCCAGGCACTCGTCTTTGGTCACGCGGAAGCTGAAGCTGTTGAGCTTCTTCTGCAGCTCGTCCAGGTGGCGGTAGCCAACGATCTGTTTGAACGTGTGGGTCGGCAGCTTGCGCTCAACGAGGATCGCGTACCGCGCCTGGAAGGCGAAGTAGCTGAAGTAGTTGAGACACGTAGGCGACAAGAACTCGCACTGGCTGTAGAGGTCCAGGGGTGACTTGGTCACCGGTGAGCCTGTGGCGATGCGACGATACCGCGCTTCCTTGCCCACCTTGATCACGCTCTTCGTGCGCTTGGCATTCGGAGTCTTGATGGTGGTGCTCTCATCGATGGCCATGTAGGCATCGGTGACCCGCAGGAAGGTCTTGGCAAAGTTGACGCCCTTCTCGGTGCTGAACGCCTCGATGTTCATCACCAGGATGCGCAGAGTGTCCACCGCATTGAGCATGCGGTCCATCTCCTCTCGCTCCGCCTTGCGTGGCGTGGGTGACCAGCACGCCATCGTGTAGGTGATGTGTGCAGGCATGTGCTCAGGGATTTGCCCTGTGTACCAGTTGCGATAGACGCCCTTCGGTGCTATCACCAGCATCGCGTTGATCTTGCCCTTGTCGTAGAGCATCGCAGCGTTGTTGATGAGCATGAATGACTTGCCTGTGCCCATGTCGGCGAACAGCGCAGCCTCGGGGTTTTCCCAGAAGCGTTGCAGGTACGCTGCTTGATGCAGGTACGGCTTGTTCTTGAATGGGTACTGCTCCAAAAAATATTCCATTTCTTTCTTCCTTTCTTGAAAAAGGGTGTTGACAACCCTGCGGAGTAGTGTACACTATGAGCACGGTTTGAGAAAGGAGAGCGTACATGCCCACCGTATTTGTTGTTCAAGAGATGCCGAATCATGACATCGCACCTGCGATGCGCTTCGGGGAAATGAAGGTCTTGCTGCCTTCCAACACCCAGATCGCGTTCAGCACGATCCCCACGGTTCGGACCCTGCGGCGCAAGCTGCGGGATTACAAGGATCAGGATTTCCTGTTACTGACAGGGGACCCTGTAGCTATCGGCTTGGCCTGCTCGATAGCTGCTTTCTATAACGCTGGCCGCTTCACAGCTCTCAAGTGGGATCGCCGCGAGAAGCTGTACATCCCTGTTAAGATTGACATCACCGAGAATGGAGAAAGAGATGACTAAATTCACCGATATGTTTGAGCAAGACGCTGGTGCCTTGCAAGTCAAAGACGAGGACCTGTCCTCTGTTGGCGCATTGGCCAAGCGTGCGAAAGAGCTTGAGAAAGAAATCCTCGAGCTCGAGACTGTGATTGACGAGCGCAAGAAGCAGCAGCGCAAGCTGCTCGAGGAAACCATCCCTGCCATGCTGCAGGAGCTGGGCCTGAAGGAGTTCAAGATGACTGACGGCAGTCAGATCACCGTGAAGGCTTTCTATGGTGCCAGCATCCCCGAGGAAAAGCGTGCTCAGGCTTATGAGTGGCTTCGTGAGCGCGGCTTCGATGACATCATCAAGAACACTGTGTCTGTGCGCTTTGGCCGTGGAGAAGACGGCCTGTGCGAGACACTCCTGAATCAACTGCGTGAGCAAAACTATCCAGTGGAGCAAGCGCAGAAGATCGAGCCCCAGACCTTGAAAGCCTGGGTTCGTGAGCAGGTGGAGCGCGGCAACGAACTCCCCACAGAGCTTTTTGGCGTACACGTAGGCCAGAAGGCAACCATCAAATCAGCATGAAAAAAGGAAATTGAAAATGAGCAAGAATCAAGTTGCGGTCGCCGAGACCAAGGAATATGCACTGGCTTTGGCCAGCGATTTCGAGCAGGACGCCAACAGTGGCTTTGACGGCATGGGCCAGGAAGACTTCGCGCTTCCGTTCCTGAAGCTGTTGACCAGTACCAGCCCTGAAGTGGGTGAGGTGGACGGCGCGATGCCTGGGTTCATCATGAACAGTGTGACCGGACAGCTGTACAACGGCAAAGACGGCATCACGGTGATCCCTGTGGCCTATGTGCGTCAGTACATTGAATGGGCACCTCGCGGCTCTGGCAGCGGCGCACCCATCGCCATCTATCCGGCAACGTCCGACATCCTCTCGCGCACCCATCGTGAGCCGGGGGAAAGCAAAGACTTCCTGGAAAACGGCAACTACGTTGAGAACACGGCCAACCACTATGTGATGGTCATCAACGAGAGCGGCATCCCCGAGCCTGCTCTGATCGTCATGAAGTCCACGCAGCTGAAAAAATCACGCAAGTGGAACAGCATGATGATGAGCACCAAGCTCATGGGCAAGAACGGTCCGTTCACTCCCCCGATGTACAGCCATGTGTATCGCCTGACCACGCAAGCCGAGTCCAACGACAAGGGCAAGTGGTACGGATGGGAGATTGAAAAGGTTGGTCCCATCGAGGACATGAATCAGTATCACGCTGCCAAGGCATTCGCTGATCAGATCAAGGCCGGTGAGGTCAAGGTCAAGCACGAATCCGAAGGGGCCGTGGACAACGGACCTGCACCGTTCTGATTTCCGGGGGGAAAGCGGATGCTGGAGGCAGGTGCTGTCTAAAGGGCATATCCAGAACAGACGCAGCGAGTACCCCCACCTTTCATAGAGGGCAAGATGACAGACATAACAAGATTCAAGGCGATCTTCACAGGGTTGGACATCGCCTATGGAACGTACAAAATAAAAGCGGAGCGCGGAGATGGAAAGCAAGCAGGGCAGGCGACAGTTGTGCGCAAGCCCCCGACAGACGACCTCTGGATCAAGCACCTCGAGGGTGTTGAACCGAGTCTTGGAATTATCCCGATCAGGTCTGATAACACCTGCATCTGGGGCTGTGTTGACATTGACCAGTACCCTCTGGACCACAAAGGTCTCGTTGAGCGAGTCGCGCAGCTGAAGCTGCCGCTGGTCGTTTGCCGTAGCAAGTCAGGAGGAGCACATGTTTTTCTCTTTACCAAAGAACCTGCGCCAGCTCGAGATTTTCAGACATACCTCAAAAATGCGGCGGCCCTTCTTGGCGAGGCAGGCCGTGAGATTTTTCCCAAGCAGGCAGAGATACTGGTGGACCGAGGGGACACCGGCAACTTCCTTAACCTTCCGTACTTTGGCGGAGACGCAGGGCTTCGCTACGCGATCAACCCGGATGGGTCTGCGGCAACTCTGGAAGAGTTCTATGGTCTGTACGAGGCAGCGGTGCAAGAGCTACCGCTTAATTTCCCAGAGCCACCTAAGCAAGCTGAGAGTCCCATCAAAGACGGCCCGCCTTGCTTACAGGCGCTTTGTGCGCAAGGGTTCCCAGAGGGCACCCGCAATAATGGACTATTCAACATTGGGGTCTATCTCAAGCGGGCGCACCCAGGTTCCTGGGAAGATAAGCTGGTTGAATACAACTTCAAATATGTGGCTCCCCCTTTGCCCAACACTGAAGTCCAGTTGGTACTCAAACAGGCCGGTAAGAAGGACTACAACTACAAGTGCAAAGACGCACCCCTCAACGGTTTTTGCAATTCTGGACTCTGTCGCACTCGCAAGTTTGGAATCGGTGCCGCAGCTCCAGACGCTCCCCAAATTGCATCCCTTTCGAAATACGCCAGTGAGCCTCCTCTTTGGTTCCTGGACGTCAATGGACGGCGTATTGAACTCGACACCGAAAGTCTCTACAACCAAGCCGCATTTCAGAAGTCCTGCCTCGAACGATTGAACATCGTGCCCCCGACCCTGCGCAAGCAGGATTGGGAAAACCTGCTCAATGCGCTTCTGAAGGAGATGGTCGAGACCGAGCAGATCACTGTGGCCAGTGAGGATACGAGCGTCACCGGACGCTTCATGGACCTGCTGGAAGAGTTCACCACCCACATGCAGCAAGCGATGGTGCGCGAAGAGATGATCATGGGCCGCCCCTGGACAGACGAGGACGAGGCCAAGACGTATTTCCGCATGAAGGACCTCGAGGCACACTTGAAGCGCAACAACTTCATTGGCCTCTCCGCCCCCAAGATGGCTCAGCGTTTGCGTGACATGGGCGGTGAACCTATCAGCATGTTCCTGAAGAACCGCACGGTGCGCTGCTGGCGTATCCCGCGCTTCCAGAAACAGGACGCACCATTCGACACCCAAACCCAACGCACCGAGGGGAGCCCATTCTGATGTTAAAGATTGACGGCCACGACAACGCCATATTGGGCCCCGCGTTCATATGGCAGGGCAACGAGCGACAGAATGTGCTTGTGTACAACGCGGAAATTATTCGGGAAAACTTGATGAAAGACAGCATGACAGCTGAAGAGGCCCGGGAATACATCGAGTTCAACATCGAAGGTGCGTACATGGGCCCTGACACGCCCATCCTGGTATGGCCTGAGGACCTGTGGGATGAATGGGAATGAACCGAGACGACATCATCCGCATGGCGCAGAAGGCTCATTTAGTGATGTATGACTATGGCCATCCTAGCCTTGAACGCTTTGCCGCCATTGTCGCCGCCGCAGAGCGTGAGGCGTGTGCAGAAGTTTGCAAGAAACACGCTGATGTATATGCGGGGCTTGAACAAAACCCAACAACGCAGTCGGCATGGGCGGCTTGTATTGATACCCGTGATGCCATCCGAGCAAGGGGACAAGCATGACGGAAGAGGACATTGAGTCCATCTTCGCCATAGCTGCAAACAACGCCATGCTGTACGGCATGGGGTTGATCAAGCTCACCAATACGCCCACAGGCATCGTGGTGGACGTGATCCAGCCTGAGGAATACCTTGATGTATCCGTGGCCCTGGAATGGGCCGCAAAGAACACGACCAAGGTGGTGCAGTGAGTGAGATTCACAAAATCTTTGGACCGCCTGGGGCGGGCAAGACCACCTACCTGCTGAACCGGGTGGAGAAGGAACTCGAGGACGGCGTGCCGTCTATGAAGATCGGGTACTTTTCCTTCACCAAGAAAGCAGCCAACGAAGCGCGGGACCGAGCCATCGCCAAATTCCCACAGCTGAACCCCAAGACGGATTTTCCGTTCTTCCGTACTCTGCACTCGCTCGCCTTCCGATGCCTTGCCATCAAGGCCGACATGATCATGCAGCCGGAGCACTACCGGGAGTTCGCCGCCGAGGCGGGCATTGAGATCAGCATGGGAACCGAAGACGATGTTGACCTAGCCAAGGCCGACAACCCGATCCTGAACCAGATCAACCTCGCCCGGATCAAGGGCGTGGACCTGCGGCAGCATTACAACCAGTGCGGCCTGGACATCGAGTGGTACCACTTTGAGTTTGTGGAGCGGACCTATCGCCACTACAAGCGCTCCAGGGACCTGCTGGACTTCACCGACCTGCTGGAAATGATCGTCGTGGAGCACGAGAGCTTGCCTGCGTTGGACGTGCTGATCGTGGATGAGGCTCAGGATTTGAGCCGCCTGCAGTGGCAAATGGTCGAGGCCCTGTCTGCGAAGGCGAAACGGACCTTCCTCGCCGGAGACGACGATCAGGCAGTATTCACGTGGGCAGGGGCTGATGTCAAGAGTTTTCTGTCCTTCCAAGGCCAGATCACCGTGCTCGATCAGTCGTACCGAGTACCTAGCACCGTCCACGCCCTGGCCGACCGAATCGTTCACCGCATCAAGGAGCGCCAGCCCAAGGAATGGAAGTCCCGCGACTTTGAAGGCGAGGTCAAGACCTACTACCGCTTCGAGGACGTGGCCCTCAACGACGAGTCCTGGCTCATCATGGCTGCAGCCAACTACATGCTGAACCCAGTACACGAATGGCTCAAAAGTCAAGGACTCCTGTTCGAGCGATCTGGGGTCCCCAGTCTCAATACGCAGATGGTCAAGGCCGTGGTGATATGGGAGCGGCTTCGCTCGGGACAGGATGCCAACTACGAAGAGGTCAAGAACATCTACAAGTACCTCGGAGCAGAGCTCGTGGCCCGAGGACACCGGGCCTTCAAGAACGGCGACCCAGAGGTGATCTACTTCCTCGAGGACCTCAAGCGTGATCACGGCCTGTTGGACGCACCCATCTGGCACGAAGCCCTGACCCGCATCCCGGAAGATAAGCGAGACTACCTGATCGCTGTGCTGCGCAGGAAGACGAAGCTGTCCAGCATCAACCGCATCAAGCTGTCCACCATCCATGGGGCCAAAGGCGGGGAGGCAGATCACGTCATCCTGCTCATGGACCTGTCACCAAAATTTGCACTTGAACTACAGAGGAACGGAGACGACGTACACCGGCTTTTCTACGTGGGCATTACCCGCGCCAAAAAGTCGTTGCACCTGATCCTGCCCAAACACATAGAAAAAGGATTCCGCCTGTGAGAACCATCCCGATGTTCCCGAACCCCACCGAGTGGGTTCCGCCCCAATCATTCCCCAACCTGTCTGAAGCGAAGGAGATTGCAATTGACCTCGAAACGTGCGACCCGAATATGGAGTCTATGGGTCCCGGCTGGCCTCGCAACGATGGGTACATTGTTGGTTACGCAATCGCAGTCGATGGTTGGTCCGGGTATTTTCCTGTGGCTCACGGCGGTGGGGGTAACCTCGATAAACGCCTCGTTGAACGCTGGATACGGGATGTCCTCCTCACCCCCGCCGACAAAATCATGCACAACGCCGCCTATGATGCCGGGTGGCTTCAGGCAAGTGGATTCACCATCAATGGAACGATATACGACACAATGCTCGCCGCTCCCATTCTTGATGAGAACCGATTCAGTTACAGCCTCAATGCCCTTGGCTTTGACTACCTTAAAGAAGTCAAGAGTGAGCAGGGCCTCAAGCAGGCCGCAGCCGATTTCGGTGTCCATCCTAAGAAAGAGCTCTGGAAGCTCCCGGCGATGTATGTCGGCGAATACGCCGAGCAAGACGCCGCGCTGACCCTGAAGCTGTGGCAGAACTTCAAGGCCAAACTGCGTATAGAAGATGTAGAACACATCTTCAATCTGGAAACAGAAGTATTCCCTGTGCTGCTGAACATGACCCGCCAGGGCATCCGCTTTGACCGGACTAAATGTGCAGAGTTAATTGACAACATGCGGAAAAGGGAGCAGCAACTGCTCCAAGAGATGAAGTCGCAAGTGGGACAGAAAGTCGATGTCTGGGCAGCACAGTCCGTGGCCCAGGCATTCGATCGCCTCGGCATCCACTATGCCAAGACCAGCAACGGTCTACCGAGCTTCACCAAGGGGTTCCTGGACGCCTGTGAGCACCCGCTGGCCAAGATGATCGTCGAGGCCCGGGAGGTCAACAAAACCCACAGCACCTTTCTGCAGCCTTACATGGACTTCAGCGCCAAGACCGGGCGCATCCATCCGCACGTCAACCAGATGCGCTCAGATGACGGCGGCACGGTCACAGGCCGTCTGTCCATGGCTAACCCCAACCTGCAGCAGGTTCCTGCCCGCCACGAGATCATCGGCCCGATGGTCAGGAGTCTGTTCCTACCTGAGGAGGGACAGCTGTGGGCCTCCAACGACTTCAGCTCCCAGGAACCGCGCCTGCTGGTTCACTATGCAAGCCTCCTGGACCTGCCGGGGGCGGACAAGATGGTGGATGCCTACCGCAACGACCCGAACACCGACTTCCACCAAATGGTCGCAGACATGGCTGGAATCAAGCGCAAGGCCGCCAAAACGATCGGGTTGGGGCTCATGTATGGGATGGGCAAAAATAAGCTCGCAGGGCAGCTAGATTTGAGTCTGGATGAGGCATCTGAGCTGATCGATCAGTTCCACAAGAACGTGCCGTTCCTCAAGGGCACCGTCAACGCCGTCATGAAGCGCATCGACCACCCGGCCAGCGGCGGATCAATCCGCACGCTCCTGGGCCGCAAGTGCCGCTTCCCGCTGTGGGAACCGATGGAGTGGGGCGTGAACAAGGCCCTACCACGTGAGCAGGCCGTCATTGAATACGGACAACGGATCAAGCGTGCGGGCACGTACAAAGGCCTGAACCGTCTGATCCAGGGTTCTGCGGCAGACCAGACAAAAGCGGCCATGGTGGCCTTGGCAAAGGCAGGGATGCGCCCGATACTTCAGGTGCATGATGAATTGGCGCTGAGCGTAGCTACCAAAGCGGAGGCCGAGGAAGGCGCACACATCATGTCCACAGCGGTCAACATGCAGGTGCCCAGCCGTTGTGATGTGGAGGTGGGCCCTAGCTGGGGAGAAGCAAAATGAAAATTACGATGTGCAAAGGTCGGCTGGAATTCTTGCTGCAGCCGGAAGACAAGGACCGGTCCTACCCAGAAATATTCTGGGAGGCCGTCGATTCAATCAGGGAGTGGCTGCTGCTCCCATGACGTAGTCATGGAACACAAAGCCCTCCTCGGGCATCTTGTGTTTGTTGATGATCATGCTCTTGACCATCACGATCTTCCCGCTCTTTAACCGACGCACATGACCACGGCGCATGTGCGGCTTGGGACTGGCGTGTGTGCCGCCCAAAGATTGCGATGGCGCACGGGGTTCAACCGTGATCGTGGTCCAGTCGAAGAACGGGCGCTTGCCCTTCTTGATTCGCTTCTCATTCAGGAACTTGCTGCCTATGTAGGAAGGCTTAGCAGCAGTTGCCGTTGAGTCCCCTATCAAGGCCATGGCAGTGATCTTGCGCATGGCCACCGCGAGCGCGTCCCGGCCATGCTCTGCACATTGGACCAAGGTCTTGTTCATACTGGCTGCGTAGCGTGGAGACACCCGCGCTCCGGTTTCCGGGCCATAAAACGTCCCCGTGGTGGTGATCACAATACATGCTTTGTCCTTTTCGGAATTGGCCCATATTTGAAAAAGCATCTTCCCGTTGTGTCGTTCAAGCGTTACCACCATCACCCCTTCCCGAACAGTGGACCCCCGGGTCGTCACAGGCAAAAGCAGGCACATCTTTTCAAACGGCAGTGGCCATTCCGCCACCGTGGTGGTTTTCAGGCCATATTGAAAAGACTTCAGCTTCTCGCTCAGTGCCCTCGCGCTTTCATTCGTGGGCATTGGCGCACTTGCAAAGTCAATCCACGTGTATTCAATGGGATTGAATGGCACATAGCCTACGTATTCACGAATGAGCGGGCTCATTTGAACCACCCCTTGAGGCGCTCCCAAAAGCCTTGCGGCTTCTGGCCATCCTCGAATAGGTCAAGCTGCTGCAGGTGGAAGAGGTATTCCCCCTTCCCCCGCCCAGGCAACAACACCGCCACGATCTGCTGATTGGCCGCCAAGTACAAAGCCGCACGGCGAACGACAGAGGACGGCAGGCCCGTCCATTCCGCCAGTTCAGACGTGCGCCCCTTGTACCCATGCAAGCGCAATTGAGCAAGGACCAAGGCCCGCGCTTCCTCAGGGGTGATCTTCTTCACCGCGCATTCCCCTCAAGCCGGTCAGCGATCAGCTTGGCGTAGCCAGCAATGTCAGTCCAGTGATCGACCTTGTCAGGGTTGCCGTTGACGATGCGGCCAATCTTGTGGACGATCATCTCCAACGCTTCCCACTGGTCGTCTGCGAACGTCTTGCCATGCTTCTGCGCATGCTCAGCCATAGCCCGCTTCATCGCCTGCATGAGCGCAGCGCCGTCTTTGAACTTGCCGTAGTCCAGGGCACGCGTGTCGAGGACCGTGTCCACGTCCGTCTGCTTGGCCTTTTCAATTGCCTTGCGGGTGGCCTCGTCTGCCGGGTGATCCGGCACGTCCTTCAGGGACACGCCAAAAGCATCATCCAGGGTCTCCGGTGTATCCAACAGCTCAGGCGGCTGCCAGGACTCCTCACGCGCTCGTGCGCGGATTTTGTAGGTGTAGGGCATGCTCGTCTTAAACTTCTTGGCCACCTTGGCCACGGAGATGGCAGGGTGATCCTTGAAGTACTGGATCATGTTGAGTGTTTTCTGTGCGATCGGTTTCATATTGGTGCTTCCTCAGCGTCAGTTGGGTATGCAGTTTTCTTTTCAGTGGTCTCGGGAAACCGCTTGGGGTCCAAGCGTTCAAATGGCCACCAGCATTTGAATTCTTCTTCAGTCAGTCTTTTCTGTTTCATGGCTATCCTTTCTCTTGATGATGGGTCGCGCTTTCTTCGCAACGATTGTCTTGCGCACCAGAACAATCGCCTTCTCCAACTCTGCTACAGTAGAGACCGCTAACTGTGCATCATGAATCTCCATGCCGAGGTTCAATGCTTTGAGTTCGGGTCCACGCAAAATGAACCTGCCAGTCTCCGCTCCTCTGCTTCCCACAGCAAAAAGAGCGTCTTGCGCGGCCCGAATCTCAACCTGCCAGTCTTCGCCAATATGCATCAGAGCCAAAGCCTCTGTCATGTTCAGCGCAGCGATCACCACATCAATATCGTCCCTCGTCGCCTCGCCTCTGCGAATAGCATCCAGACAACTGTGGTTCTTGATCATGAGGTCAGTACCCGCACTGATTGACCCAACCGTTTTCATTCCATTAAGGACATAGGACAACGGATCAGGGATCAATCCCTTGGGCCGGTACTTGCTGCGCTTTCTCATGGTATCCTTTCTTGTGTACGCATAGTGTACGCCCCGTAGGGCATACTGTCAAACAATCTTTTTCTTGGTGATAGTGACAGTCTCCTGTATGTCTTCAACCTGGATCGCGCCCGCCTTGATGATGATCTCCAGCATGCGCGGCACGGGTGTCTCTCCATTGAGCCAACGGGTCATGGTCCGGTAGTCCACGCCCAGGTATTCAGCCAATTCTCCTCGCGGAACGCCTAGCCACTCGATGTAATCTTGTAGTTCTCTTCCAGTCATTCATCATCTCCTTGTAGTTCTCTTGTTTTCAAACCAGCTTTCTTTGCAGCTTCCAGGGATGTGTACTTCTTGCTGCTGCTTTTTAGCCAGTACAGCTCATCAGACATGCCACGGCTGATCTCATCAAGCACCTCTCCATCAGCTGCTTCCAGCACCCATTGATTGATGCCCCAGGCTTTCCAAGTCAGGGTTGTCATGTGTTCTTCTCCTTGAGTTTGGCTTCGATGGCGCGAATGAAATCAACAGCATAAGCGCCCAACATAATGTGGTTTTCGTCACAGATTGGCTTCAACTCATCATCCGTCAGCCCAACCCATTCACGCTGTGGTTGTG
>Ga0209033_1000065_pt1 | contig 47073 bp, 46 predicted proteins | sample LauGreFa1BDMLBDN_2_FD_188218 | JGI IMG/M metagenome (GOLD analysis project Ga0209033, IMG submission 188218) | Freshwater lake microbial communities from Lake Michigan, USA - Fa13.BD.MLB.DN (SPAdes) (version 2) | ecosystem: Environmental > Aquatic > Freshwater > Lake | place: Lake Michigan, USA...
AGATTCGCCTGATCCCCGGCAAGAGCGTTGACGGCGAAAACGCCATTTTCAAGCAAAACAGGGGCAGAATTGCCGCCAATCTTGATGCAGACGAGCAGCATCGGCGGATCGGCGGAGAGTGATGTCACTGCGGTTGCGGTGAGGCCGGCACGACCTGCGGGGCCATCGGTCGTGATCAGATGCACGGTCGCCGCAATCCGGCTCATGCCATCGCGAAACAGTGCGCCAAGATCGGGCTGGACGGAGGGTTTAATCGACTCACTCATACGGGATCATCCTGAAGGTTCAGCGCACGATATGAACTGCCCCGCGGCGCGGCGCAACATAAGTGCGCAAAAAACTTCACAGGCCTTGGCGGCGACTTTGCCCCAAATGGAACGGGTGCTATACTACATAAATCCGATATACCGCTGCCATTGGCACTCTGCCGTTGGTATCCCCCGCTTGATCCGAGGCCTTACATATGAAAATTGCGGTTCTAGGTGCCGGGATTGTCGGGCTTGCAGCAGCTCATGCGCTGGCCGACGAGGGCCACGTTGTGACGATCATCGACCGCGAAGGTCCGGCGGCGGGAACGTCACGCGGTAATGCGGGCTGGATAGCGCATACCGATATCGACCCGATCGCCTCGCCGAAAATGCTGCGCCAAGTGCCGCGTTTTCTGATGGATCCATTGGGGCCGCTGGCCATTCGTCGGGAGTATATTCTGCAGATCCTGCCGTGGCTGGCGCGGCTTATTCTTGCGTCACGACCATCACAGCTGGAGCGGTCGATCAAAGCGATTACGGCCATTCAAAGTCTGGCGATGCCGGCGTGGGACAGGCTTTCGGAACAATTGGGAATTGGCCATCTGATCCACCGGCGCGGATCCTTGTTTGTTTATGACCGTCCGCAGGCGTTCCAGACGGCGCTACCGCATTATGCGCGGCAGAAGGCGGCGGGTATTCATTTCGACCTGCTCGATGGCGGGGAAATCCGGCAATTGGAGCCGGGATTGACGGACGCGATTATCGGCGGCGCGTATTTTCCCGATAGCGCGCATGTGAGCGATCCGCGTCTGATTACGGAAGCGCTTTATGAGACGGCGCGGGCGCGCGAGATCGGATTTGTCCGTGGCACGGTGGCCCGTATTGCGGCGGGTAATCCTGTGGTGTTGTCATTCAGCGACCGTGACCAGATGGAGTTCGACAAGGTCGTGCTCTCCCTCGGCGCGTGGTCGAAGCCTCTGGCAGCACAACTCGGCGATGTCATTCCGCTTGATACCGAGCGCGGGTATAATGTGAGCTTCCCCGGCCAGACCATGGTGACGCGGCGTCCTGTTGCGTTCCCCTCGCACGGATTTGTGACAACGCCGCTCGATACCGGATTCCGGGTCGGGGGGGCAGTTGAACTTGGCGGGTTGGATCTGCCGCCGAACCATGAGCGGACGCGGGCGATTCATGGAAAGGCAAAGCGGTTCATCCGTGACCTGCCGGACTTCGAGACGGGCACGACTTGGATGGGGTTTCGTCCGTCGATCCCGGATTCATTGCCGGTGATCGGCTATGCGAAGGCCACAAAATCGGTTGTGTATGCGTTCGGGCATGGGCATTACGGGCTGACACAATCGGCTGCAACAGGGCGGATCGTGGCGGATCTAATTGCGGGGCGGCCGACCGAGATTGATTTGACGTCGTTCAGACCAAATCGATTTTAGTTCTATAAATCAATAATTTATGTAATTTTTTCAATCAACTAGATGAGAATAGAACCGCTATGTTTTTCGTTTGGGTGTGCGGCGCGCCGTGCTCGCCCATGACTTGAAGAGTTTGGCACAGCGTGCGAGTTTAGGATTATTCGGCGCGCGGTAGTAATCGTGTGGGACTGACGCCGAAACTGAGTGAAACCCTTCCTACCCCCTTTGAGAGAGCCCCATGGCAACCCATACTTTTTTCTGCGTTGACGGACATACTTGCGGCAATCCGGTGCGACTTGTGGCAGGTGGCGGGCCGGCGTTGCACGGCGCAACCATGGTGGAAAAGCGGGCGCATTTTCTGGCAGAATTCGACTGGATCAGGACCGGACTGATGTTTGAACCACGCGGACATGACATGATGTCTGGCGCCATTCTCTATCCGCCAACGCGTCCGGATTGCGATATTGCGTTTCTCTTCATCGAGACGTCGGGGTGCCTACCGATGTGCGGCCACGGGACAATCGGTACGGTGACGATGGCGCTGGAACGCGGCTTGGTGACGCCGCGCGAACCGGGCGTTCTCAGGATCGATACGCCGGCAGGGCTTGTCGAAGCGCGTTATGTCCGGAATGGGGACCATATCGACAGTGTCCGGATTACGAATGTCGCTTCGTTTCTGCATTCAAGCGGGATTACGGCGGAGGTTGAAGGCTTGGGTCAATTGACTGTTGATGTGGCCTATGGCGGGAATTTTTATGCGATTGTGGAGCCGCAGGCGAATTTCCCGGGTGTCGAGCATGTCAATCCGTCGGATATTCTTCGGTGGAGCCCGAAAGTACGCGAGGCGTTCCGCAAGGCCTTCAGCTTTGTGCATCCCGAAAATCCTGCGATCAACGGATTATCACACGTGCTTTGGACGGGAACGCCGACGCATCCCGAAGCGCATGCGAAAAACGCCGTTTTTTATGGCGACAAGGCGATTGACCGTTCGCCTTGCGGCACGGGGACTTCGGCGCGGATGGCGCAATGGGCTGCAAAGGGAAAACTGAAACCCGGCGACGATTTCGTGCATGAAAGCATTATCGGCACCTTGTTCCGTGGACGCGTTGAGCGGGCAGTAAAGGCCGGGACCTACGACGCGATTATTCCGTCTATTGAGGGTTGGGCGCGGATGACGGGATACAATACGATCTTTATCGATGATCGCGATCCACTCGCGCATGGGTTTCAGGTGAAAGACCACATATAGTGAAAAGAGCATAGCAGGGAACCATGAAACGCATAGGGCAATAGCGACTTTCGCGGTGATTTTGACTTTTCAAATCTGATTTCACTGAAAAATAAAAAAAATGCGGGAATTTTGCATTTTTGCGTCATTTTCGTGTCAGGCCGATTGTCGATGATTGCGGACGTTGCTAAGAAGCATTTGAGGCATTTGATGACTGAGGCGCGGGCGGCTGCCTTGCGCTTTGTAGACGTCGAGAAATGGGGAGTGTCTCTCTGATGGAAGTTTTTGTTCAACAACTCGTGAACGGGCTTACGCTTGGATCGATCTATGGATTGATCGCCATCGGGTATACGATGGTTTTCGGTATTATCGGGATGGTGAATTTCGCCCATGGCGACGTGTTCATGGTGGGTAGTTTCATAGCGTTGATCCTTTTCATGGTGGCGACCATGTTTTTGGGCTTGCCGACAGTTGCCGCTCTGATCGTTGTGCTCGTTTTGGCAATGGCGCTCACGGGATTGTGGAACTGGACGATTGAACGCGTAGCCTATCGGCCCTTGCGTGGATCGTTCCGTCTGGCACCGCTGATTTCAGCCATCGGCATGTCCATTCTGCTCTCCAACCTGATCCAGATTCTTCAGGGGCCACGCAACAAGCCGCTGCCGCCGATGTTGCCCGGCTCGATCCACATTATGGGCGAAGATGCCTTGGCAACGGCGATCTCCTACAAGCAGATCGTGATTATGGTCGTGACCGTAGTGTTGCTTGCCGTTTTCTGGTGGGTTGTGCAGAAGACGCCGCTAGGGCGGGCGCAACGCGCCGTGGAGCAGGATGCGAAAATGGCCGCACTGCTTGGTATTAACGTCGACAAGACCATATCGATCACCTTCGTGATGGGGGCGGCACTGGCTGCTGTCGCGGGTGTGATGTATCTCATGTATTATGGTGTGGTGAATTTTTCGGACGGGTTTGTTCCCGGCGTGAAGGCTTTTACCGCGGCTGTTCTCGGTGGCATCGGGTCGTTGCCCGGGGCAGTGCTGGGGGGATTGCTGATCGGTTTGATCGAGACGATGTGGTCCGCTTACTTCACAATCGATTACAAGGATGTGGCGGCGTTTTCCATCCTTGCCATTACGCTGATCTTCCTGCCCTCCGGCATTCTTGGCCGCCCTGACGTGGAAAAGGTCTGACCCCGATGGCGAACGATAATCAACCGGCGAACACGCCGACGATCGACCTCGGTGCGGCTGTCAGGGATGCGGTGATTGCGTCGCTCGTGATGCTCGGGCTTGCGATCCCGATTCTGGCGCTGAAAACCGAACAGAATATGGACAACCGGCTCGTGCTGGAGCCGCGCTGGCATTATGTCTGGATTGCGTGCGCGCTTGTGTTCGCGGTGCGCCTCGCATTGACCTTGTTTGTCTGGAACCGGAAGGCGAAAATCACGATTACGAAGGGAGAGCAGACTCCGACGATTATGGGCGGACTGGTGCGCGTTCTGAAGCCGTTTTCGGGCCGAGCGGGCCTGCTGTTTCTTGTGGCCTATCCTTTACTGGCTTTGTGGCTCGTGGGGCCGCAGGGATCGATAAAATGGATCGACAATTTTGGCATCCAAATTCTCATCTACATCATGCTGGGTTGGGGCCTGAATATTGTGGTGGGGCTCGCGGGGTTGCTCGATCTCGGCTATGTCGCGTTTTATGCGGTGGGTGCCTATTCTTATGCGATCATCGCGACGCAAGTAATTCCAGCGACATTTCCGGAGCTCGGCGTCTGGTCGTTCTGGATCTGCTTGCCGATTGCGGGACTATTGGCGGCCCTTTGGGGGGTTTTGCTGGGCTTTCCCGTGCTTCGGCTGAGGGGCGATTACCTTGCCATTGTTACATTGGCCTTCGGCGAGATCATCCGGCTTGTCCTGATCAACTGGGTTGCGTTTTCGAACGGCTATGCCGGCATTTCGGGTATTCCGCGGCCAAGCTTTTTTGGTATCCCGTTCAATGCGTCGGAGGAGGGGTTTGCAGCCGTCTTCGGACTTGAATTCAGCCCTATCTACCGAACGATCTTCCTGTTCTATGTGATCCTTGCGCTGGCGCTTCTCACAGCGTTCGTGACGGTGAAGTTGCGGCGCTTGCCCGTCGGGCGTGCGTGGGAAGCTTTGCGTGAAGATGAAATTGCGTGCCGGTCACTCGGCATTAATACGACAAATACGAAGCTGACCGCTTTTTCGATCGGCGCGATGTTTGGCGGGTTTGCTGGGGCGTTCTTTGCTGCGAGGCAAGGATTTATCAGCCCGGAAAGTTTCGTGTTCATCGAGTCGGCGCAGATTCTTGCGATTGTCGTGCTGGGTGGCATGGGAAGTTTGTTCGGTGTTGTGATCTCGTCGATTGCGCTGGTCGGCGGCATCGAGATTTTGCGCGAGCTTGATTTCCTCAAGCAGATTTTTGGACCGCACTTCGACCCGGCACAGTTCAGAATGCTGATTTTTGGTACGGCCATGGTCGTGATGATGTTGTGGAAACCACGCGGGCTCGTTTCAACGCGTGAGCCATCCGTGTTCCTGAAAGAGCGCAAATCGATTTCCGGATCGCTCGTCAAAGAAGGGCACGGCTGATGTCGCAGACCATCTTAAAAGTTGAGCATCTTACGATGCGGTTTGGCGGCTTGACGGCGATCAATAATCTGTCGTTCGAGGCGCGACGCGGGGAGATTACTGCGCTGATCGGGCCGAACGGCGCGGGCAAGACGACGGTATTCAATTGCATTACGGGTTTCTACAAACCAACCGAAGGCATGCTGACGCTGACGCATCCGTCGGGGAATGAATTTTTGCTCGAGCGTATGCCGGACTTCCAGATCAACTGGAAGGCGAAAGTGGCGCGCACTTTCCAGAATATCCGGTTGTTCCAGGGCATGACCGTGCTCGAAAACCTGCTCGTGGCGCAGCACAATCCGCTGATGGTCGCGTCCGGATTTTCACTCCGCGGTATTTTCAGCACGAAAACATATCTCAGCGCCGAAAAGTTGGCGATGGACACGGCGGTATACTGGCTCGAGACGATGGGACTGATAGACCGGGCGGACGACCCCGCAGGTGACCTTCCTTACGGCGACCAGCGGCGGCTTGAAATTGCACGTGCCATGTGCACGGGGCCTTATCTGCTCTGTCTTGACGAGCCGGCGGCGGGTTTGAACCCGAAAGAGTCGAATGATCTGAATGATTTGTTGATGACAATCAGAAAAGATCATGACACGGCCATTCTGCTGATCGAGCATGACATGTCGGTTGTGATGAAGATTTCAGATCATGTCGTGGTGCTCGATTACGGGGTGAAAATCTCGGATGGTACACCGGACTTTGTGCGGACGGATCCGAAGGTGATTGCGGCGTATCTGGGTGTTCCGGATGAGGAAGTCGCAGCGGTTGAAGCAGAGGTGGGGCTATGACGGAATCTGCCACTCCGATGCTTTCCGCTCGAGGCGTAAAAACCTATTATGGCAATATCATCGCGCTGAAGGGTGTGGATATCGATGTCCGTCAGGGCGAGATTGTGACGATGATCGGCGCGAATGGTGCCGGTAAATCGACGCTGATGATGACAATTTTCGGAAAACCTCAGGCAAGCGAGGGGACAATCACTTTCGAAGGCCGCGACATCACAAAAATGCCGACCTTCGAGATTGCGCGCCTGTCGATTTCGCAATCGCCGGAAGGTCGCCGGATTTTCCCGCGGATGACAGTTTACGAAAATCTGCAGATGGGCGCGTCGATCAACCAATTTGCGCATTTGAAGGAAGATCTGGAGAAGATTTTTGCGATCTTTCCGCGCTTAAAAGACCGGATGAACCAGCGCGGCGGAACGCTTTCCGGTGGCGAGCAGCAAATGCTCGCGATCGGGCGTGCGCTGATGGCACGACCTAAATTACTCCTGTTGGACGAGCCGTCACTTGGTTTGGCGCCCCTGATCGTCAAGCAGATTTTTGATACGATCAGAGAGCTTAACCAGAAGGAAGGACTCACCGTTTTTCTCGTCGAGCAGAACGCCTATCACGCGCTCAAACTTGCGCATCGCGGGTATGTGATGGTGAATGGTGTGATTACGATGACGGGAACGGGACAGGAACTTCTGGCCAATCCGCAGGTTCGTGCGGCCTATCTTGAAGGCGGAAGCCATTAACCGGGGAAGTTGGAATGCAAGGGATCATCTTTGAAGAACCGACCGTCTGGTTGTTCCTGCTGGTGACAGTTGTCCTCGGTGGCGGGGCGGCGTGGGCTTCAGGTCGAGCGATTGCGCGGATCTGGAAGACCCGCCTGACGCTGGTGTTCTACACCTTCCTTTTGTCTTTGGCCGTCCGTTTCCTGCATTTCGCGCTGTTTGACGGTACTTTGCTGTCGCTGCAGTATTTTACGGTCGACGCGATCATTCTGCTCGTCATCGGGCAATTAGGCTTCCATTTTCAGCGGGCCGAACAGATGACGCGGCAGTACAGCTGGCTTTACGAACGTTCAGGCCCGTTCTCGTGGCGGGCAAAGACCAATCCGGCCGGATAATCTCCGTATCCGGATGTACTATTTTCGGGTGACTTGGCCAATAAAAGCGGCAATAATACCGCTAACGGCTAGGGAGCTCGTTAATCTGAGCCATCCCATGATGGGGTGGTTTCAACTTCTAGGGGAGTTACATATGAAAAAACTACTGTTGACGAGCATTGCGCTCGGCAGCGTCCTCGCCTTCTCTGGCGTGGCACAGGCTGATATCAAGGTCGGCGTTGCCGGCCCGCTGACTGGTCCAAACGCTGCTTTCGGCGCTCAGCTCCAGAAGGGTGCAGAGCAGGCTGCAGAAGACATCAACGCAGCAGGCGGCATCAATGGCGAGAAGATCATTCTCTCGTTCGGCGATGACGTGTCGGATCCAAAGCAGGGCGTTTCGGTTGCCAACAAGTTCGTTGGCGATGGCGTGAAGCTCGTTGTCGGTCACTTCAACTCGGGCGTTTCGATGCCAGCTTCTGAAGTGTACCAGGAAAACGGCATCCTGATGGTCGGCCCATCGGCTACAAACCCGAAGGTTACCGAGCGCGGCATGTGGAACGTGTTCCGCACCTGCGGCCGTGATGACCAGCAGGGTGCAGTTGCCGGCAAGTACATCAAGGACAATTTCGCAGGCAAGAAGGTTGCGGTCATCCATGACAAGACCACTTATGGTCAGGGTCTGGCTGACGAGACCAAGAAGGCTGCAAATGCCCTTGGCATCAAGGAAGTGCTTTACGAAGGCGTCAATGCCGGCGAAAAGGATTTCTCGGCACTCGTGTCGAAGATCAAGGCAGCTGGCGTGGACGTCATCTACTGGGGCGGCCTGCACACTGAAGGCGGTCTGATCGTTCGTCAGGCACGTGACCAGGGCGTCAAGGCCGTGTTCATGTCCGGCGACGGCATCACCTCCGACGAATTCGCCACGATTGGCGGCCCAGGTGTTGAAGGCACGCTCATGACCTTCCCGCCAGAGCCACGCAACCGTCCGGAAGCGAAGGAAGTCATCGCGAAGTTCGAAGCGAAGAAGTTCAACCCAGAAGCCTACACGCTGTACAGCTATGCTGCACTGCAGATCATGGCTCAGGCTGCGAACAACATCAAGTCGAGCGACCCGAAGAAGATTGCCGAAGAAATGCGCTCCGGCAAGGCTTTCAAGACCGTTATCGGCGACATCGCCTACGACAAGAAGGGTGATATCACCCGTCCTGACTACACAATGTATGTCTGGAAGAAAGTCGGCGACAAGACCACCTATGTCGAAATGAAGTAATCCTTCATCTCGTTCGGGATACGAAAAGGCGGCCTTCGGGCCGCCTTTTTTGTTGGCGTTGCGGGGACGGAGATCGGGATTAATTTTTACACCCGAATACTCCCGGCTCTCCGCTTATGCTCCGGGCGTTCATTACTCAAAAAGGTCCGCCGGACATTTTTGTTTGCGTCGCAAACCGCTCCTCACCCCAATCGGCCCAGTGCCGGGAAGGTTTCGAGAAGCCAGAAGGACATGGAGCTGATGCCTCCCGTGAGGAATGCGAGGCCTGTGAGGACGAGCAGAACACCCATCACCTTTTCAACATAGGCGAGGCGCGACCGGAAACGCCGCAGGAAGCGCGTGAAGGGTTCCATGGCGAAAGCGGCCAGAATGAAGGGAATGCCGAGGCCGAAGGAATAGGCGGTCAGCAACATGGCCCCGCGCGATACGCTCTCCTCCGACGAAGCGACGGCGAGAATGGCGGCAAGGACCGGGCCGATGCAGGGTGTCCAGCCAAAGGCGAAAGCGAGGCCCATCACATAGGCACCCCACAGTCCGACCGGCTTTTCGACCTGGACCCGCGCTTCGCGGAACAGGAGTGCGAGGCGAAAAACCCCGAGGAAATGGAGGCCCATGACAATAATGGCAATGCCCGCGGCAAGAGAGAGCCAGTCGAGATAGTGTCGCACAGCCTGACCGAAGGCGGATGCCGTGGCGCCGAGCATGACGAATACGGTTGAAAAGCCCAATACGAAGAAAATGGCGGCAAGGATGAGATCGCGCTTTGTGCGGCGTATCCCGCCTTCCGAGTACTCCTCGATGGCGGTGCCTGCCAGATAGCTGAGATAGGGTGGTACAAGCGGCAGGACGCACGGGCTCAGGAACGAGATCAAGCCGGCGAGAATGGCAGCGGGATAGGTGATGTCTGTCATGCCTCCTTTTACGGCGAAGCGTTTTCTTCCACAAGCGCGCCCCGTTGTCCCAGAGGTCTCCGCATTGAAGGCCTTGCACTCATGTGCGACCTCGCGCACGATACGGCGATGAAAAACACGATCACAGACGTTCCGGGCCTTCGCGTCGGGCAAACACATCACAGTCGGGTGGCAACGGGCGTCACTGCGCTTGTGTTTGACGAACCTGCGGTGGCTTCGATTGCAACGCTTGGCGGCGCGCCGGGATTGCGCGACACCGGCCTTTTGGAGCCCGAAATGACGGTGGGTGCGGTCGACGCCATCTTGCTCTCGGGCGGGTCGGCGTTCGGGCTTGATGCGGCAGGCGGGGCGATGGCCGCGTTGCGCGATATGGGACGCGGATTTCAGGTGCGTGATATTCGTGTGCCGATTATTCCGCAAGCAATCCTGTTCGATCTCTTGAATGGCGGCGACAAGGAGTGGGGTCGTGCTTCACCCTACCCTGAACTCGGGTATCAGGCCGTGATGACAGCGGGTCACGATGTCGACCTCGGGACGGCAGGTGCGGGTTACGGGGCGACGACAGCGACACTCAAAGGCGGATTAGGCTCGGCGAGCATGGTGACGCGCTCAGGGTTCACGGTGGGCGCGATTGTCGCGGTGAATGCGGTAGGGACGGCAACGATCGGCAAGGGAAGACATTTCTGGTCGGCACCCTATGAGCGGGGGAATGAATTTGGCGGGCTTGGCTGGCCTAACCCACTGCCCGAGGACGCGCTCCAGATCCGGCTTAAAGGCGGGCCGCGGGAGAATACGACGATCGCGGTCATCAGTACCGATGCCGTGTTGACCAAGGCCGAGGCCAAACGTGTCGCCCTTGCAGCCCATGACGGGATGGCGCGGGCCTTGCGCCCGGCGCATACGCCGATGGATGGCGATGTCGTGTTCGCAGCATCGACCGGGCGAAAGCCGCTTACGGGCGGCGTGGTTGATCTGACGGAGATTTGTATTGCTGCAGCCGATACGCTGGCGCGGGCGATTGCACGCGGCGTTTATGAGGCGAGCGCCCTGCCCTTCGAAGGTGCACTTCCCGCGTGGCGGGATGGGGTGATGCGAAAATAGGTGATGATCTCTCGCGATCAATATTGAAATATGATACTAATTTGTGATATCAAATGAAGATCAAGGGTAAGCATCAACTTGTTCTGAACGCAATCTTCTTCGATCCTGTTCAGGCCAATATTGTGTGGCGTGATATTGAAAGCCTCTTTATTGCGTGCGGCGGTGAGGTTTCAGAAGGTAGCGGTTCGCGCGTCCGGGTTTATTTGAATGGAGTCAGAGCGGTGTTTCACCGTCCCCACCCTCAGAAGGAAACGGACAAAGGAGCAGTCAAATCGGTGCGGCGTTTTTTGAGTGAAGCGGAGATAAAGCCATGAACCGAATGACATATCAGGGATATGAAGCATCAATCTCGTTCGATGAGGACGCTACTTTGTTTCATGGAGAGGTGCTTAATCTGCGTGATGTTGTCACGTTTCAAGGTCAGTCCGTTACTGACCTAAAAAAGGCTTTCGCTGAGTCAATCGATGATTATGTCGCATTCTGCAAACAGCGCGGCGAAGAACCTGAGCGTCCTTATTCCGGGCAGTTCATTGTCCGCATCGATCCACCCCTGCATCGTGACGCCGTTCATGCCGCACAAAAGGCCGGGGTCAGCCTCAATAGATGGATGGCGGAAACGATTGAGCGTGCAACCAATCGATGAACATCTTCGGATGATGTCCTTCACGAAAACCGGTCCACACGGTAGGGTGACGGGTCGGTAAAGGGTGCCTCGCCTGTAATCATCTCGGCGATCAGACGGCCTGTCACGGCAGCCATTGTGAGGCCGTGATGGGCGTGACCGAAGGCAAACCATAGATTTTTGTGCCGCGGTGCGGGGCCGATGATCGGGAGCATATCTGAGGTGCAGGGGCGTTTACGAGGCGAGCGCCCTGCCCTTCGAAGGTGCACTTCCCGCGTGGCGGGATGGGGTGATGCGAAAATAGATGATTTTTATCGGAATTTTGATAGAATGCAGCCATGAACAGAGACATCGTTATTCAACGACTGAAAGAGTCTGAAACGACGTTGCGCGCTTATGGCGTGCAGTCGCTTTATCTTTTTGGATCATTTGCGCGGAATGATGCAACAGAGGAGTCAGATATCGATGTGTTTGTCGATGCATCCGATCCTTCCTTCTATTCTTTGGAGGGATTTACGGGTGCTTACTCCGCAATCCAAAACGCTTTTCCGGGTCGAGAAGTTGGTTATGGGACGCGTCAGGGACTTTCACGTCACATTCGCGCTGCCGTTGAAGAGAATGCAATCAGGATATTCTGATGTCTCCGTCCAAAAATCCTGTCATTCGTCTGTTGCATATCAAAGACGAGATCGACGCGTTGTTGCAAGCCTTCTCGTCAGTTGAGAAAGAGCAGTTCGCGACCAACTACATTCTTGTGCGAGCTACAGAACGCGCCATCCTGATTATCTCAGAGGCAGCAAAGGCATTGCCTGATGAGTTGATCAGCGGCTATTCAGAAATTGACTGGCCAGCAATCAAGGCGATCGGGAACATTTTGCGACATGAATATGAGCGTGTTGAGCCGCTGATCCTCTGGAATATCGTTTCCGACAATCTTCCGGTACTTAACATTGTCGTCACCCGGATGATTGACGGCCTAGATCACGAAAACCGGTCCACACGGTAGGGTGACGGGTCGGTAAAGGGTGCCTCGCCTGTGATCATCTCGGCGATCAGACGGCCTGTCACGGCAGCCATTGTGAGGCCGTGATGGGCGTGACCGAAGGCAAACCATAGATTTTTATGCCGCGGTGCGGGGCCGATGATCGGGAGCATATCCGAGGTGCAGGGGCGTGATCCCATCCAAGGTTTTGGATCAACGCGTCCGGCCAAGGGGAAAAAACGCCGTGCCAAAGGCTCGAGACGTTCCAGCTGGACGGGTGTTGGCGGGGCATCGCGATGGGCGAATTCCGCGCCGGTTGTCAGACGGACGCCGTTCGCCATGGGAGCGAGGACGTAGCGATTATCCGAGTCATAGACGGTGTGGTTGAGAACGGCGTTGCCCTCGGTCTGGTAGTGCATGTGATAGCCGCGCTTGACGCCCATGGGGAGTGAATAGCCGAGCGAGCTTGCAAATTCCTGCGCCCACGGGCCGAGGGTGACCACGACATCTCTGGCGGTGACGGTTCCGGTTTGCGTGTTGACTGTCCATCCAGATTGGCTGTTGGCCAATGATCTGGCGTCGCCATGTAAAAAACGGCCGCCGCGCTTTTCAAAAAGCGACTTGTAGGCCAACGAAAGTCCTTGTGGATCGGAGATGTTTGCCGGATCGCGATAGTGAACGCCCCCGATGACGCCATCCCCCAGATGTGGCTCGCGCTCGAGGAGTTGGGCCTTGTCGAGAATATCAACTGTGAGGCCGAAGGGGCGGACGCGCTCGGCATCCTGAAGTGTTGATTGCGCGGATTTTTCCGAGCGATAGGCGCGGATCCAGCCTGTGCGCTTGAGGAAATGGGTGGCACCAGCCGCCTCGATCAGAGGTTCATGTTCGGCCAAGCAGTGCTCGATCAGTGGCAAAGCACCCGAAACGGCTTTGCCATAGCGCGAAGGCGCGGAATTCCACCAATAACGGACAAGCCAAGGCGCTACGCTTAGCAAAGCATTCAGATGGTAATTTGCCTCGGGCTTGGTGTTGAAGGCGTAGTCGATCAATTCACGGAAGCCCCGCGGGAAGGCATAGGGGAAGATCGATGCGCGCTCGATGATACCGGCATTGCCGAAGCTCGTTTGGGAACCTGCTTCCTCGCGATCGATCAGGACGACCGAACGGCCTTTTTCCTGAAGTTTCAACGCAACGCCGAGGCCGACAATTCCGGCACCCAGAACAAGACTGTCCACGCTCATTCCCGAATTCGACGTCATTCGATCCACCTCGTTTGCCTTCAGGCTCTTTTTGCATTGCAGCACGGAGCAAGGCAAGCCTGTGTATGGCATGGTTCTGTTGCGGATTTCGAGGGGATCGCGGACGGGAACGCATTGTTTCGAACGCGCGGGAATGCTATCGCCGAGAGATGACACACACCATTCTCATTGCACCCTCGATCCTTGCCGCCGATTATGCGCGTCTCGGCGAGGAAGTCACCGCATCGGACAAAGCCGGTGCGGACTGGTTTCATCTCGACGTGATGGACGGGCATTTTGTGCCGAATATCAGTTTCGGCGCCGATGTAATCAAGGCAATCCGGCCGTTTACGACGAAGATGTTTGATGTGCATCTGATGGTGGAACCGGTGGATGGCTGGATCGAAGCCTTTGTGAATGCGGGAGCGGACAGTCTCTCGATCCATTATGAGGGGAATCCGCGGATTGCGGAGTCGCTGAAGACGATTCGGGCTTTGGGGAAAAAAGCCAGTGTCGTGCTCAACCCCGAAACGCCTGCCGAGATGGTGGCACCGCTGCTTGATCTGGTTGATATGGTGCTGGTGATGACGGTGAAGCCGGGGTTTGGTGGCCAGTCCTTCATCAAGGATATGATGCCGAAGGTTCGGGCTGTGCGGGACTTGATCGGCGCGCGGCCGATTGACCTTCAGGTCGATGGTGGCGTGACGGCGGAGACGGCACCGCTTGCGGCAGAAGCGGGCGCAAATGTATTTGTTGCGGGATCAGCCGTATTCAAAGGCGGACCCGTCCATTATGCCGACAAGATTGCCGCCATTCGCGCCAATGCCCAGGCTGCATTTCGTCGCTGAGTGCATCGAACGAGACCGTAAGCCGAGAAGGAAGAGCCGATGATTCCCCGCTATAGCCGCCCGGAAATGGTTGCGATCTGGTCGCCGGAGACGAAGTACCGGATTTGGTTCGAGATCGAGGCGCATGCCTGTGATGCGATGGCGGAGCTGGGCGTCATCCCGAAGGAATCGGCGAGGGTCATCTGGGAGAAGGGTGGCGCGGCGACATTCGATGTCGAGAAAATCGACGCGATCGAGCGGGAAGTAAAGCATGATGTGATCGCTTTTCTGACGCATCTTGCAGAATTTATCGGGCCGGAAGCGCGGTTTGTGCATCAGGGGATGACATCATCCGATGTGCTCGACACAACGCTTGCAATCCAACTCGCGCGCGCAACCGATCTTTTGATTTCGGATGTCGATAAATTGCTCGCCGCACTCAAGCGCCGCGCGTTCGAACACAAACTGACACCGACAATCGGCAGGTCGCATGGGATACATGCAGAGCCTGTGACGTTCGGGCTAAAGCTGGCGGTCGCCTATGCCGAATTCCAGCGGTGTCGCGACCGGCTTGTCGCTGCGCGCGCGGAGATTGCGACGTGTGCGATTTCAGGGGCTGTCGGGACGTTTGCGAATATTGATCCGCGTGTCGAGGAACATGTTGCCAAGGCGCTCGGGTTGGCGGTCGAGCCCGTGTCAACGCAGGTGATCCCGAGGGATCGCCATGCCATGTATTTTGCGACGCTCGGCGTTGTGGCGTCTTCAATTGAACGGCTTGCAACTGAAATCCGCCATTTGCAGCGTTCGGAAGTATTGGAAGCGGAAGAGTATTTTTCGGAAGGGCAAAAAGGCTCCTCCGCGATGCCGCACAAGCGCAACCCTGTGCTGACGGAAAATCTGACCGGATTGGCGCGGATTGTCCGGGCGGCAGTGACGCCAGCGCTGGAAAATGTCGCGCTATGGCACGAGCGGGATATCTCACACTCATCCGTCGAGCGCATGTTCGCGCCAGATGCGACGGTGACGCTCGATTTCGCGCTGAACCGGCTGACACATGTGATTGATAAATTGCTAGTCTATCCGGAAAACATGCAGAAAAACCTCGACCGTCTGGGCGGGTTGGTGCATTCGCAGCGTGTTCTTCTGGCGTTGACGCAGAAGGGCGTAAGCCGCGAGGATAGTTATCGGCTGGTGCAACGCAATGCGATGCCGGTATGGCGTGGCGAAGGTGATTTTCTCACTCTGCTGAAAGCTGATCCCGATGTCTCGGCGCGTCTGAGCGTTGCCGAGATCGAGGAATTGTTTGATCTCGGCTATCACTTCAAGCAGGTGGATACGATTTTCAGGCGCGTTTTCGGCGAGGCCTGACCTTTCGATCAGCTAAGGAAAATCAAGGCGGCTTTGGTCGTTACAAAGACGCCGACGACGATGACAATGCCGGCGAAGACACGCCCGAGCAGTGCTTTGCGTGCGGCGAGGACGGTGCCGAGGCGGGTGCCGAGCAGGCCGCCAATGACAGCGCTCACGATAAAGATCAGCGTCAAAGGCCAATCAATCAAGCCGGACAGGGCATAGGTAATCGAGGTTGTTGCGCCGAAGGCCGAGACGGCGACAAGCGAGGTGCCGATTGCAAACGTGATCGGCATTCCGGTGGCGAGCATCAGGCCGGGAACGATGAGAAATCCGCCGCCAATGCCGAAAAATCCGGACAGAATACCGACGGTGAAGCCTATTCCGACCAGAAGAGGGACAAGACGCCGAGCACTTGCGCGGGTGAGTTTCACATCGGGCACGCCCTCGGTCTCGGGGCGGCGAAACATCGCGATGCCGATAATGATCATGAGAATGCCGAAGAGACCGAGCAGTTTTTGGCCATCAACGAGCTTGGCGAGGTTGGCACCACCAAAGGCACCAATTATCCCTGAGAGAGCAAAGACGGCGCCGCAGCGCCATTTGATTAGGCCGGATTTCGCCTTCGAGGCGAGATTGGTGAGCGCGCTAACGGCAACAGCGAGTGCACTCGTACCAATCGCGATGTGTGGGGACGAGACGCCGACCACATAGACGAGCAAGGGAACGGCAAGGATTGAACCGCCCCCGCCAACCACGCCCAGAATCAAGCCGGTCAACGCACCGGACATGATGCCGAGCATGAGTGTGACGGGGTCGAGAAACATGTCAGGCAGTCCTGATTTGGCGGTTCCAAGGCATTCTGCGAAGAATATTGGCCATGGCACACATGCCGGTGACACCGGAAAATGTTAGACCCGCGCCGACAAAGGCCGACAGTGCGTAAAAGCGCGGATCAACGCCAGTACCAAGGATGACGCCAGCCAGTACGAGGAGGCCCGCCGCAATCATCACCTGCCGCATTAACTCGATTGGCGCACCTGCTTTTTTCTCGGTCGGCAATCCGGCGCGTTTCCACGCGTCCATGCCGCCTTCGACAAGATAGGCTTTGCCGCCGACTGATTTAGCGAGACGTTCGGCATTGGCCTGCGTGCGGGCGCCGGAGCGGCAATGAAAGACAATGACCGCGTCGCCCGTCTTGAGGTCGGTGCTGTCCAGTTTGGAAAGCGGCGTATTGGTGGCGCACGGAATGCGCTCACGGGCGAATTCATCGGCTTCACGGATATCGATGAGGGCGGCACCCTCGCTGATCAATCGGTGGGCTTCTTTCGGTGGCAGGATCGGTAGCGACATTTTAAACTCCAGCTTTTTTTTAGATTTCAGACAGGTTAAATTTTCGATCCGCGGCAATAGAGATCATGCAGCGTTTCCAGCAAACGTTCGATTCGGGGATCGGCGATGCGATACCAGATCGTCTGAGCATCGCGGCGGGTGGTGACCAACCCCTCCTCCCGCATTTTGGCAAGATGTTGCGACAGAGCCGATTGGCCGAGGCCGACAATTGACGCCAGTGAACCAACCGTCGCCTCGCCCTGTTCGACCAACCGGCACAGAACGAGCAACCGTTTTTCATTGCCAAGCGTTTGAAGAATAGCCGCCACGTTGGCAGCAGCACTTTCAAGGCTTATCGATTGAGTATGATCCATTGGAGATCTCCGATTGATCAGCGCAAATTTCATCTTGCATGTTTATTAGAAGTTTCTTATATTAGTGTCAACTAAAATAATGAACCCGAATGATTGGATCAAAACATGCCGAATGAACCCAAAATTCTCGCCTTTTTCGATGAGCCAACCAATACGGTGAGTTATCTCGTCGTCGATCCGGCTTCAAAAGAGGCGGCGGTCATTGATCCGGTGCTCGATTATGATCATCGTTCAGGCAAAGCGACCACGACATCGGCGGATGCTATTCTGGCGAAAGCCAAAGCCGATGGTTTGACGATCACAATGGTTCTGGAGACCCATGCCCATGCCGATCATCTTTCGGGCGCGCCTTATATCAAGTTGAAAACGGGTGCCAAGGTTGGAATTGGCGAGCATATTCGCGAGGTGCAAAAAATCTTCCGTCCAATTTTCAATGCGCATGATGTTTCCGGCGACGGCAGCAAATTTGATCTGTTGTTCAAGGATGGCGAACATATCAAGCTTGGTTCGCTCGACATTGAAGTCATCCATACTCCCGGGCATACGCCAGCCTGTATCGTCTACAAGATCGGCTCCCATGTTTTTGTTGGCGACACGCTGTTCATGCCGGATTATGGCACGGCCAGGGCGGATTTTCCCGGTGGGAGTGCTCGGCAACTCTATCATTCGATGAAGAAGCTCCTGAGCCTGCCGCCGGAAACGCGCTTGTATATGTGCCATGATTACAAGGCACCCGGACGGGACCATTATGCGTGGGAAACAACCGTTGCGGAGGAACGCGCGAAAAATCCGCATATTCATGACGGCGTGACGGAAGATGACTATGTCGCGATGCGCGAGGCACGTGATGCCAAGCTTGCGGCGCCCATGCTTCTGTTGCCGTCCATCCAGGTTAATATTCGGGCTGGGAAAATGCCGCAGCCGGATGCAAACGGAATCACCTATCTCAAAATTCCAGTCACACTGACTGCGTAAAGGCGGAGGATGCTGGTGAAGCCCGCTTTGCTATTCGGTGACCAGTCGGGTTAGACTGATCCGATCAGGAAGCGGGAGAGACGCTATGGGGAAGTTAGAGGGCAAGGTCGCGTGGATCACGGGCGCGGGTAGCGGCATTGGCGAAGCGACAGCGCATGCCATGGCAAAGGAAGGGGCTATCGTCGCGCTGACTGGCCGCCGGAAAGAGCCATTGGATACGGTCGCGCATGCGATTGAAAAGGCTGGCGGCAAGGCATTGGTCGAGCCGGGCGATGTCATGGACAAGGCGATGGCCCCTGCCGTTGTCGCGCGCATTATCAAGGCTACAGGGCGCCTAGATGTGCTCGTCAACAATGCCGGCACCAATGTGACGGCGCGGACTTTCGCCGTGCTCACGCCGGAGAATCTCGACTATGTGATTCAGGCCAATCTCAACGGTGCCTATTATTGCGTTCTGGCGGTGCTGCCGCAGATGCGGGCACAAAAGGATGGTGTTTTGATTCATACGTCGTCATGGGCAGGGAGGTATGTATCTCCCCTTTCGGGTACGGCCTATACGGCCTCCAAACATGCTGTCGTGGCGATGAGCCACAGCCTGAACATGGAAGAATTCAGAAACGGCATCCGATCATCGGTGATCTGCCCGCACGAGATTTCAACCCCGATTCTGGAAACGCGCCCCGTAAAGGTGACAGAAGAAGAGCGGGCGCGGATGCTGCAATCGGAAGACATGGCCAATCTCTATGTCTATATCGCGACGCAGCCACCACATGTCTGCATCAATGAAGTGACGATCGCACCGACCTGGAACAGAGCGTATCTGAATATGCTCTAGAGATCGTAATCCTCGATCCGACCCGTGCGGGCCCCTTCGGTTTTCTGAAGCGCCCGCGCGGTTCGCTCGACGGAACGGAAGAGGCGAATGAAATTGCCGCTGGCGATCTTGGCGATTGCCGCATCCGCCCAGCCGCGATCGACAAGGGCTGCGATGAGGTTTGGGAACTTGGAAACGTCTTCCAGACCCTCGGGTGTTGTACCACCAAAAAAGTCCGACCCGATGGCGATGTGGTCGACGCCGGTTTTCTGCACCATATATTCAATGTGGTTGCAGAGCTCGGGTATCGTGGCGCGAGGTTGCGGGCCATTCGCCTTTACATGAGCAGCAACAGCAGCCGAGTGATCTTCGAGAAACGACGATTTGCCGTATTGATCTTTGAGTGGACGCGCCCAATCCCGCGCAGCTTGACTGATGAAATCCGGCACGAAGGTCGCCATAATGACGCTTCTCTTGGCACGAACACGGTCAAGGACGGAGTCGGGAATATTGCGCGGATGATCGCACAGGGCGAGAGCGTTGTTGTGCGAAAAAAGGACCGGCGCGCGCGAAATATCGAGTACGCGATTCATCACGCTTGGCGCAGTGTGGGCGAGATCAACGATAATCCCGAGTCGGTTCAGTTCTAGCACGACGGCATCACCGAATTTGGTGAGCCCATCGTGACGCGCAATATCGGTGGCACTATCCACCCAATCAAGCGTCTCGTTATGGCAAAGCGTCATCAGGCGCACGCCGGCCGCATACCAAGCGCGCAACGGGCCAAGGCTATTTTCCAATCCAACGCCGCCTTCAACTGTCATGAAGGACGCAATCTTTTTTAGCCGTTTCGCGCGTGCAATATCCGTGGAGTTGATTGCACGCAGAAAAACGTCCGGATAGGTGCCGCTCAACTGGTTGATAATATCAAGGAGTTCGAGTGTCGCCCGCCCGGGCTTTTCAGCAAGCGTGGGGACGAAGGCAGCCCACCATTGCGCGCTGACGCGACCTTCCCGAAGGCGTGGAATGTCTGTATCGCTTTCAGGATGCTTCCGTGCGATGTCATATTTCGCAACATCCATCCGCGCTTCGGGGTGCGTGTGAATGATCCAAGGAAGGTCATTGTGCCCGTCAATGAGGGGTATTTTGTCGAGAAGTTTGAGAGCGTGCGCGTGGGCCTTTTCGGACGGCGAATAAGCAGACATTTCAGAATTCCAATTTACACTGGATTAATGCGGATTTTGTCCGATCTTAACAAGTCTATTTTTTAAGCAATGGAAGGAAAGGGGCGATCAATTCGATTTGAATTGGCGATCCCATGCGATAACAAGCGCTTTGGCCTTGTCTACGTCTGTCTGGGGCATCACAGTCAAGATTTCCGCGCGGGTTTGCGAAGCGCGCTCCCGGATCAGATCATCCCACGGGGAGAGACGAATAATGGCAAGACTGCACCATTTATAGGCCTGGATAAAATCCTTATCGACGCCGATACCGTGGGAATACATCATGCCGATCGTGAATTGGGAATTGGAATTCCCTGCAATGGCTGCTTTGAGGTGCCATTGAGCGGCAATCTCATTATTCGTCTTTCTGCCCTGCCCGAGTCGATACATTTCCCCGATAAAGAATTGCGCATTCGCATCGCCTTTGTTGGCGAGTGGCAAGAACTCGCTAAAGGCGGCGGCATAGTCGCCGCGTCCATAGGCTGTGGCGCCATCCTCGACAGAGGGAAGCAATCGCGGCAAAGCCAGCAAAACAACAAAAACCAATAGCAGGGCAACGCCTGACAGAACTGCGGTTACTCGCGACATCGTGCCGCCCATACTCTTCTCGTCGACGTGACGAATACGTCATGGCCCGCCGGGATGGCGAGCCAGACACCTTATCGGATCACCCTATCAGACTAATGTTGTGCTGACCGCAATATTCCCCTTGGTCGCATGCGAATAGGGGCAGACAATATGCGCCTTCGCCACGAGATCCTCGGCCTTGGCCTTGTCGATCCCGGGCAGACTCACCTGCAAGGCGACCGTAATGCCGAAACCTTTGCCGTCATCGCGCGGGCCGACACCAACCGATGCTGAAACTTTGGCGTCGTCCGCAATCTTGACCTTCTCCTGACCAGCAACGAACCTGATCGCGCCGAGATAGCAGGCAGAATAGCCGGTTGCAAAAAGCTGTTCCGGATTGGTGCCTGCACCGCCGTCACCCCCCATTTCCTTGGGAACCGACAATTTGACGTCGACTTTTTTGTCGTCCGTCGCACCGTGTCCGTCGCGACCGCCCGTCGCAGAACCATGTGCCGTATAAAGAACATTGACCATAAGAGCCCCCTTTGTGATGATTCACATAGTGATACGGAACGAAAATTCAGTAAAGCCTGATTTAGTGCATTTGACGCTTGAAAACGGCTTCGACCGCTATGACCGACGCAACCCCCCTGCCCGTTCGATAAAATCGGCAACAATATCAACGCCGACGCCTGATCGAACATTCGTGAAAACAAACGGTCGGTCCTTGCGCATGAGTTTCGAGTCGCGGTCCATGACGTCAAGATCGGCGCCGACGAAAGGAGCGAGATCAATCTTGTTGATGACCAGCATGTCGGAGCGCGTGATCCCCGGCCCACCCTTGCGCGGGATCTTTTCGCCGCCGGAAACGTCGATCACATAGATGGTCAGATCGGCCAGTTCAGGCGAAAACGTCGCTGCCAGATTGTCACCGCCCGATTCGATCAGGATCAAATCGAGATTGGGGAATTTTTTGTTCATTGTATCGATGGCAGCGAGATTAAGAGAGCAATCTTCCCTGATGGCCGTGTGGGGACAGCCGCCCGTCTCGACACCCATGATCCTTTCTTCGGGGAGAGCACCGGCAACGGTCAGAAGGCGCGCGTCTTCTTTGGTATAGATGTCGTTGGTAATGGCGCAGAGATCGTAAGTATCGCGGAAGCGCTTGCACAAAGCTTCTGTCAGCGCGGTTTTACCGGAACCGACGGGACCACCAATGCCGACGCGGAGCGGGCCGTGGGATGAAGAACGTGTCATGAGCGGAACAGCCTCGTATATTGGGTTTCATGGCGAAGGGAAGCGAGATCGGAGCGGAAAGCGGCACTACCAAGATCGTCAAGTGTTGAGGTCGACGCAAGTATAGCCATCTTGCGAATGGTCGGCATGAGCGCTGCAAGAATACGCTGTGCATCCGTTTGACCAATAGGGCCGAGACGAACGGCTGCTGACACCAGCGTCGCCGAAAAAGCGAGAAGAAACGCGTCGAGCGTTGTCGATAGCGGGATATCATGCCCTGCCGAGAGCGCGCCAACGGCAACCGGATAGGCGATATCGCCGTCCCACGCCGATTTCAGGAAAGCCAGCGAAGGAACCTCCCATGCAGCGCGGGCGGCTGTGAGAAAGGCATTGCCTTGGGCAGTTGCTTCAAGATGCCGCTCGGACGAGGGTTGCATCGCAACAGCCAGTTCCGCAACCTCGCCGAGGGCGGCACGATCCCGAATTGTGATAGCGCGATGAGCGGCCGCCATGATAATCGCGTCATTATAGCCCGAACCGTGAACCAGAAGGTCCGAAATCCAAGACTCGCAGGTGGCCGCATTATTGATATCACCCGCTTCCACGGCCCATTCGAGACCGTGGGAATAGGCGAAGGCGCCGACCGGAAACGAGGGCGATAGCCAGACAAGAAGCGGCAGGCCCGCCGTCTCAGTCATGTTTGTGCGGGTGCGCATGGCCGTGCGCATGATCATGTGAATGGCCATGATCGTGGTCATGGCTGTGATCATGGCCGCAATTCTCGTCATGGACGTGGTCATGATCATGATCATGGGCGTGGGTGTGGACATGCGCGCCATGCGCGTGTTCATGGTTGTGATCATGTGAATGACCGTGACCGTGGCTATGACCATGATCATGCCCGCACTCGTCATAGGCTCCGCGCTCAGGCTGGAACGGGCGTGAAACGACGGCGGTTGCGCATCCAAGGCCGCGAACCATTTCAGCTAACACGTGATCGTTTTCGATGTAAATCGCATCCGCCGTGATCTCGGCAGGTGTGTGGCGGTTGCCGACGTGCCACGAGACTTTGAGCAAGCGTAACGGGTTTTCCGCACGAATTTCGAGCAACGTTTGGGGTGCCGCTTTCACCAGAACGAGGCTGCCATCTTCGAGTTTCAGCGCATCGCCATCATTCAGGATGGCCGCCTTTTCAAGATCAAGCAGGAATTCGAGGCCCTTTTCGCCGGTCAATGCAATCCGGCGGCGGTGTCGACCTTCATGATCAAGACTGACTGAATCGACAATCCGGTCAGGCTTTACCGCAGGCTTGCGAATAATCGTTGTTGCGCGTTGCATCGGGTGACTTTCATTCAAACTTTTCGACGAGCGACCTTAAAACAGAAAATAGCGTTGCGCCATTGGCAGTTCGGTCGCCGGTTCGCAGACGAGCAATTCTCCATCCGCAGTCACGGCATAGGTTTCCGGATCAACGAGAATATCAGGCGTTGCATCATTATGAATCATCGAGGCTTTTGAAATGCCGCCGCGCACATTCTCGACAGCAACCATCTCCTTCACGGTTCCGAGTTTGCCGCGCAGATCATTGGCAATCGCCGCCTTTGACACAAAAACGAGGGATGTCGAGGTGAGCGCCTTGCCAAAAGCTCCGAACATCGGGCGATAATGGACGGGTTGGGGCGTCGGGATCGAGGCGTTGGGATCACCCATCTGGGCAGCGATAATAGCGCCACCTTTGATCACCATGTCGGGCTTCACGCCAAAGAAAGCGGGCGACCAGAGAACGAGATCCGCCATTTTTCCCTGCTCGACCGAACCTATGTGGCGGGATACGCCGTGGGCAATGGCAGGATTGATCGTATATTTGGCGATATAGCGCTTAACGCGGTGATTATCGGCGCGACCGTCACCGGAGAGTGAACCGCGTTGTTTCTTCATCTTGTCGGCAGTTTGCCATGTGCGGGTGATAACTTCGCCGAGCCGCCCCATGGCCTGACTATCCGACGACATCATGGAAAGCGCGCCGAGATCATGCAGGATATCCTCGGCGGCAATCGTCTCGCGGCGGATACGACTTTCGGCGAAAGCGAGATCCTCGGGGATTGACGAGTCGAGATGGTGGCACACCATGAGCATATCGAGATGCTCGTCGAGCGTGTTGACCGTGAAGGGCCGGGTCGGATTGGTCGAGGATGGCAGGACGTTTTTCAATCCGGCGACCTTGATGATATCGGGAGCGTGACCGCCGCCTGCGCCTTCGGTGTGGAAGGCATGGATCGTCCGGTTTTTAAAGGCTTTGACCGTGTCCTCGACAAAGCCGGACTCATTCAGCGTATCCGTGTGGATCATCACCTGAATATCGTAATCGTCCGCGACCGAAAGGCAGTTGTCGATGGCTGCAGGTGTCGTGCCCCAGTCCTCGTGAAGTTTCAGCGCGCAGGCACCTGCTTCGATCATTTCAATGAGTGCCCCCGGCAAGGCTGCATTACCCTTGCCTGAAAAACCGACATTGACGGGGAACTGGTCGGCAGCTTCGATCATCCGCGCCATGTGCCATGGGCCGGGCGTACATGTTGTCGCGTTTGTTCCTGAAGAGGGACCAGTGCCGCCGCCCAGAAGCGATGTCACGCCAGACATTAGCGCATGTTCGATCTGCTGCGGCGCGATAAAATGGATGTGTGTGTCAAACCCGCCGGCGGTAAGGATCTTACCTTCACCCGCAATGACGTCCGTGCCCGGTCCGATGATGATCGTCACGCCCGGTTGAATATCGGGATTGCCCGCTTTGCCGATGGCGTGGATACGGCCATTCTTCAAGCCGACATCCGCCTTCACAATGCCCCAATGGTCAACGATCAGGGCATTGGTGATCACGGTATCAACCGCACCGTCCCTGTTCGTGACCTGACTCTGGCCCATACCATCGCGAATGACCTTGCCGCCGCCAAATTTGACCTCCTCGCCATAGATCGTGAAATCTTTCTCGACTTCAATCACGAGGGACGTATCGGCAAGACGAACGCGGTCGCCTGTGGTGGGACCGAACATATCCGCATAGGCGGCGCGGGACAGGGACGTAGCCATCGGCATCTCCAACAACACAACGATTGGAGTTGTAAACACGTTCGCAAAAAGCATAAAGCCCGATTTATTGCCTCATGCGTTTGGAAAAGCACAAAAGAGAGGCGTCGGACGATGCAATCATCCGGGCATTCTTCACAGTTGAGGGATCATGAAGCGATGCGGCATCACACGACTGCCCGAGCTTTCAAGAGCGGGGGCGCGTTTTGTCCGGATCATAATGCGAGAGGCGGACGATTTTTGCCGGAAACCGCTTTTGCTGGCCATCGAGCTTGCCGATTTCAACCTCGGTATCAAGGGCCGAATGATTGATATCAACGCGCGCCATCGCGATATTTTTCTTGAGCAACGGCGAGCGCATGCTGCTGGTCACGACGCCGATTTGCGCGCGACCGATATGGACGCAATCCCCATGGCCAACCGCATCATTGGAATCGATATCAAGGCCTACGAGTTTGTGACGCGGGTGCTCCTTGCGCTCGATCAGCGCAGCCCTGCCGATAAAATCGTCTGTTTTTGATTTCAACGGAACGGTAAAGCCGATACCGGCTTCGAACGGATCGGTTTGGTCGGAGAATTCATAATGCGCGAAGATCAATCCCGCTTCGATCCGGACCATGTCGAGCGCTTCGAGGCCCATCGGAGCGATGCCGTAGTGTTGCCCTGCTGCCCAGACTGCTTCGAACACAGCTTTGGCATCCTTGGGGTGGCAGAATATTTCGTAGCCGAGTTCGCCCGTATAGCCGGTGCGTGACAAAACGATTGGCGGACCTTCGAAATCTCCGATCCGGGCCGGCGTGAAGCGGAACCATTCGAGCTCTGCTACCGAGGGATGAGCGGGCGATGTCCAGATAATGTCCTTCAAGAGTTCGCGGCTTTTCGGCCCTTGAACAGCGATGTTATGGAGCTGGTCGGTTGATGAGCGCACCCATGCTTTGAACCCCATTTTTTCGGCCTGCTGGCGCAGCCAAAGGCCTGAAAAATCATCGCCCCCGATCCAACGGAAATTATTCTGAGCGAGGCGAAAAACGGTACCGTCATCGATCATTCCACCATTTTCATAACACATGGCAGTGTAGACGACGTGGCCGTTCGACAGCTTCCGCATATCGCGCGTGACACAATATTGCATGAGCGCTTCAGCATCGGGACCAGTGACTTCAAATTTCCGAAGTGGTGAAAGGTCCATAATGACAGCGCGTTCACGGCAGGCCCAATATTCTTCCACTGCGTTGGTGTTATTGAAGCGGGTCGGCAACCAATAGCCGCGGTATTCTGTGAAATTCCGTGTCATCTCGGAAAAATTCGAATGAAACGCGGTTTCCTTGGTCAATTCAACATCTGCATCTGGGGTCATGCGATAGGCCACCGCTCTCGAGAAGGTTTCTTTGGATGAATAAACGCGGACGTGAATATCCGTGGGGTCCCACGCATTCGCCGCGTCGATGTCGTCAGGGCAAGATGATGACACGCAGACGAGATCCGTCATGGCTTTCATGAGCACATAATCGCCGGGACGTGACCACGGCTCGTCCAGATAGAGCTGGTTATGGCCGTCAATCATGGTGTTGTAGAAGTAATTCAGCGCTTCCCAGCCCTTGCGTGGCGCTATGCCATAGGGCGCAAGCGCACCATTGAAATTGTCCGTGCAATTGATATGGCCCGGATAGCCCATATCGTCATAGTAACGGCTGTTGCAGGCAGTCGCGAACGCATCGTGACGTCCGACCGTATCCTGAACGATCTCGACCAGCGGCTCGAAATGGCGCCCGAAGGCTTTCGCGGGCAGGCCCGGAGTGGGGTAGCTGCGGCCAGTCAAGGTACGGGTGATCGTTGCATCGAGCGCACTCTCGATCCCCTTGTCGAGTTGACGCACGGAAAAACATTGGAAATCAGTGCATTGCCGACCTGCGACGTCGATAATCTGGATAAATTCACCCGCCTTGACGAGATAGGCGGAAGCCGTGGCAGCGGCAATTCTCATCTCCTGAACCGGATCGCGCAGGGGATCAGGCAGAAGATCTTCGTATTTCCGGACAATAGGCTGCGACCGCTTGATCAGCACCTCAATATCGGTCGCTACATCCTGCCGTTCAGCATCCATGATCGTGCCGGGGGCGACAACAATCAGCAGCCCAGAAGCGGTGACCTTGAACGTCGCGGTTTCGCCGGCTTTTGACTGGCCACCGAAAATACGAAGGGACGAGAGAGAGGCAGGATCGACACCGCGGCGCTCGAGCGCTTTCCGCGTTCTGGCAGCATCAGGATCATTCCCTGAGAGGATGGCTTTCAACCCCTCCCCTGTTCCGGTCGCTGACGCACCAAGCATGGTGAGGTCTGAGCGTCCATCCGATAGAACAGTAATCAACTCACAGGGCTGGAGGCCCTCAATATCGCGCACACTGATTTCGTCGCCGACACCAATCGAAATAACGAGGCTCCCGCCACCACGTGCTTTGTAGCGTTCGGTATTCGGAGGAATCGCGCGAATTCCCGGCCGCCATATCTGGCTCGGGCGCGGGGCAAGACCACTAACAATGTGATGGGGGTCGGACATCATGCTCATGACCTAGTTACCGACCCCCTCATTTCCATCAAACTTAACTCAGCAATCGAGGGTATTGTCGCGCTCCCAATCCGTCAACTGACGGCTGTAAGCGTTCCAATCGTTGTGACGCATCTTGGTGTAGCCGTCTACGAACTCGGAGCCGAGCATCGACCGCAACACGCTAGATTTCTCCAGCGAGCGCAATGCGTCAAGCAAGTTCAGTGGCAGTCGCTTGGCGCCCTTTACCTTGTGTCCGTCTGTGTACATGTTGATATCAAGACGCTTGCCCGGATCCCGCTTCTGACGGATGCCGTCAAGACCCGACGCCAGCAGTCCAGCCTGCAGTAAATACGGGTTCACCGCGCCATCGGCGAGGCGGAATTCGAAGCGACCGGCGTCCGGAATACGGATCATGTGCGTGCGGTTATTGCCCGTATAGGTCACGGAATTCGGAGCCCAAGTCGCCCCCGAGATCGTGCGCGGTGCATTGATGCGCTTATATGAATTAACGGTCGGATTGGTAAGGGCACAGAGCGCATCTGCGTTGTGGATCAACCCGCCGATGAAATGATACCCCAATTGCGAAACACCAAGTTCACCCTTCGGATCAGAGAACAGGTTCTTCTTACCGTCCCAGAGCGATACGTGTGCATGGCAGCCATTGCCCGTGAGATTAACGAAAGGCTTCGGCATAAAGGTGGCGCGCATGCCGTGCTTCTCGGCAATGGATTTTGCCATGAATTTGAAGAAAGCGTGACGATCAGCGGTGAGAAGCGCGTGGTCATATTCCCAGTTCATTTCGAACTGTCCATTCGCGTCTTCATGGTCGTTCTGGTAAGGCGCCCAGCCGAGGCTTAACATCGAGTCGCAAAGTTCCGTGATAACTTCATAGCGACGCATCAATGCCTGCTGGTCGTAGCAGGACTTTTCCTGCGTATCCGCCTCGTCCGAGACGCGCTTGCCGTCCGGTGTGATCAGGAAGAATTCGCACTCGACACCCGTCTTCAGCGTGTAACCATCGCTCTCGGCGGAGGCCAGCATGCGCTTCAACATGTTGCGGGGGGCATGTTCGACTTCCTTGCCGGCCATCCAGAGATCAGCAGCCAACCAACCCACTTCCGGCTTCCAAGGAAGCTGGATCAGGCTGTCGGGATCAGGAACGGCGAAAAGATCAGGATCGGCGGGTGACATTGAGAGCCATGTCGCAAAGCCTGCGAAGCCGGCACCATTCTTGGCCATATCGCCAATGGCTTGCGCCGGTGCGAGTTTCGCGCGCTGCACGCCATAAAGATCCGTGTAGGAAATCAGGAAATATTTTATGCCTTTTTCCTTTGCGGCCTTCACCAGATCGATCGCCATGTAACCCCCCTCTTGATTGTTTCGAAATAACGCGTTTCGACTTAATTGAACTTAGAACGTTCCTGATTTCCCCGGAACCCAGTTTGTTCCGGCGAGCGGAACGCCGGACATCGCCGCCGCCTCGATCGTCAGAGCGCAAAGATCCTCCGGCTCAAGATTGTGCAGGTGGTTCTTGCCGCAGGCGCGGGCAATCGTTTGCGCTTCGAGTGTCATCACTTTGAGATAATTTTTCAAACGACGACCACCGAGGATCGGATCAAAGCGTTTGAACAGCTCCGGATCCTGCGTCGTGATACCGGCTGGATCCTTGCCTTCATGCCAGTCATCATAGGCGCCAGCTGTGGTGCCGAGCTTGTTGTATTCTGCCTCATAAATAGGATCGTTATCACCGAGCGCGATCAGAGCCGCGGTTCCAATCGCAACTGCATCAGCACCGAGTGCCATGGCCTTGGCAACGTCGGCGCCGGAGCGGATACCGCCCGAGACAATCAGCTGCACCTTGCGGTGCATGCCGAGATCATGGAGTGCCTTAACTGCTTGCGGGATACAGGCAAGAATGGGCATGCCGACGTTTTCGATGAAAACATCCTGCGTGGCTGCTGTACCACCCTGCATACCATCGAGCACAACGACATCGGCACCAGCTTTCACTGCCAAAGCTGTGTCGTAATAGGGACGCGCGCCGCCAATCTTGACGTAAATCGGCTTTTCCCAATCGGTGATTTCACGGATTTCCATGATCTTGATTTCAAGATCGTCCGGTCCTGTCCAGTCCGGGTGACGACAGGCAGAGCGCTGGTCGATCCCCTTAGGCAGGTTACGCATCATCGCCACACGATCAGAGATTTTTTGGCCAAGCAGCATGCCACCACCGCCGGGCTTTGCGCCTTGACCGACGACCACCTCGATGGCGTCCGCACGACGCAAATCATCGGGGTTCATGCCGTAGCGGGACGGAAGATATTGATAAACCAGCGTTTTGGAATGGCCGCGCTCTTCCTCGGTCATACCGCCGTCACCGGTTGTCGTCGAGGTGCCTGCAGCCGTTGCGCCGCGTCCAAGGGCTTCCTTGGCGGGGCCGGACAATGCGCCAAAGCTCATGCCGGCAATTGTCACAGGGATATCAAGATGAATTGGTTTTTTTGCAAACCGCGTTCCAAGCCATACGTCGGTTGCGCATTTTTCACGGTAACCTTCGAGCGGATAACGACTGATCGAGGCGCCTAGAAACAGCAAATCGTCAAAATGCGGCAGGTGACGTTTTGATCCGCCGCCACGAATATCGTAAATGCCAGTTGCGGCAGCCCTACGAATTTCGGCGTTGACGTCGTTCGAGAATGTCCAGGACTGACGCGGCGGCGTGTGGGGAAAATCGCTCATGTTCGATCCTCAGTATGACGACGCGTTGTCGATGTTAAAATTATAGAGTTTTCGAGCCGAACCATAGCGTTTGAATTCTTGAGGTTTGGCTTTGCCGTCGGCTTCACCCCGTTTCAGGAGATCGGCGAGAATTTCGTAATGCTCGGGACGCATTTCTTTCTCGATGCAGTCCGTGCCGAGGCTCTTGACCGACCCGCGAACAAATAACCGAGCCTCATACAGCGAGTCACCTAGTGCTTCGCCGGCATCGCCCAAAACAACAAGATTGCCAGATTGCGCCATGAAGGCAGACATATGGCCGATATTGCCATGCACGACGATATCAATGCCCTTCATCGAAATCCCGCAACGCGACGAGGCATTGCCTTTGATCACGAGGAGGCCGCCGCGACCCGTTGCACCGGCATATTGGCTTGCGTCGCCATCAATGATAACCGTGCCGGACATCATATTTTCCGCAACACCCGGACCGGCAGAGCCCTTGATGCGAACTGTCGCCAATTTGTTCATTCCACCGCAATAATACCCGGTGGATCCTCGCACTGTGACATCAACAGCCGCATCAAGGCCAACTGCAATGGCGTGTGCGCCCTTCGGATTGATGATTTCCCATGCTGTCTGGTTGGTCTGGCCCTTCAGCGCGTGAAGAGTCGAATTCAGCGCGCGCAGTCCCTGCGCCTCGAGATCGAAAGTCTGCATGTTCAACGTTCCCAGAAATAGACAGTGGCGGGTTCAGGTTCCCAGACTCGCGCGGTCTCGATCCCAGGAAGGCTGACCATGGCACGGTATTCAGAGCCGAACGCAACGTATTGGTCGGTCTCCGCCATCACCGCAGGCTTGCAGGCAATCGGATCACGAACAACGCCGAAGCCGTTCTTTGTGCCGACCACAAAGGTGAAAAACCCGTCAAGATCGGTCAGCGTTGCTTCCATCGCCTCGCCGAGCTTAGAGCCCTCCTGTAGCTTGTGACTGATAAAGGCGGCCGCAACCTCTGTATCGTTCTCAGTCTCGAAGGTCATACCGGCTTCACGTAGGACGCGGCGAACCGAGTTATGATTTGAGAGCGAACCGTTGTGGACAAGGCACTGGTCGGAGCCGGTCGAGAAAGGATGCGCACCCATGGTCGTGACGGCAGATTCCGTTGCCATTCTCGTATGGCCAATACCATGAGTACCCGACATATGGGCGATGTCGAAGCGACGGGCGACATCTTTCGGAAGGCCGACTTCCTTGTATATTTCGATCTCCTCGCCGGCGCTCATGACACGTGCGGAGGAGCGTACCTCACGCACTGCAGCGCGCGCCGCATCGATCTTGTCCGCAGGAAGCGTCAGAACAGCGTGGGTATCCTTTGACGTCATTGTGACAGTCGCGCCAATCGCCTTGCCAAGATCAGCTGCAAGCGTCTTGAAATCTTCAGCGGCATTGGCGGACTGAACCGTCAGTTTGGCCTTACCTTTTTCCGGGCGGGTATAGATTGCAATACCGGCACTATCAGGACCGCGATCCGTCATGGTGATGAGCATGTCCGTCAACATGGCGCCCAGTTTGGGCTCCAATTTCGGATCTTTGAGAAATAGTCCAACAATTCCGCACATGAGGCTTCACCGAGCAAGCGTTAAAGACACTTTAGAATAAGCCCAACCCTTGGGCTCTGTCAATTCATACGAAAATTATATTCCTGTGAAGAAAATCAGGATTCGCGCGGATAAATAATGACGGAGAGATAGGTCATGGGTGCCGACAAAAGCTGTTTAGGACCGTGCAGCGCCCCCGAATCGAACATCAAAGCGTCTCCAGGGGAGAGATGGTATTCACGATCGGAATGCGAATAAATGACCTCGCCGGTGAGCATGTAGATGAATTCGGTTCCTTCGTGCTGAAACGCAGTGTAGGGCGCGGCATCCTCGGTGAGCGTTATGAGATAGGGCTCGACATTAATGTCGCCGCCCAAACTATGGCCCAAGAGATTATATTGATGCCCGACTTTTGTGCCGCGACGTTGGATCGCGACCCCCTGCCCTGCGCTGACATAGGAACAATCGCGGCGTTCCTCGAATGCAGCAAAGAGCAATGTCATCGGAACATTGAGTGCTTTGGCAATCGACTGCAGCGTTGTCAAAGACGAGGAAATCTGGCCGTTTTCGATCTTCGACAACATCCCTGTCGAGACATTGGCGGCCTCGGATAGTTCGGCAACCGTCAATCCATTGCGTTTGCGAAACGTCCTGATCTGATGACCAATCGCCTGTTCAAGAGTGTGGGAGACGCTTTCGGGCGCGCCGGATCCCGTCGCAAGAATGATCGCTTCTATTGCTTTAGCGTCGATTTTTTTACGCTTCATTGTGCCCTGCCCGAGAAAACTCGGACAAACAGTAACCAGAACACGCGTCAGCGGCAATAACTAATGCCAAGCTGAGGGATTGCCAACTTATTCAAGGTCATCAGGTGCCGGGACTTACTTCAATTCCGTGAACGGATCCCGAATCACTCAACCAGTGCCAAAAACTCCGTGCAAAGCCTCTGGCAACCGCGAATACAAAGGTCGGTTCTTCGTCAATCTGCCAGATCGTTACCGCAATATGACTTGCATGGGTTAAAGCGACGTCGTCGGGTTGGAAGGCTCGGGGATGCAGGTCGAGCGGAACACCTGTCGCAATCACCTCGCGGCTTGCCGGACCAGAAACACGAATAAGTGTTCGTGCATCACCTTGGTCTGTGAATGACGCGAATTTACCCAATTTTGCGACCAGTTCCCGATCAAAATCGGGATGGGCGGCCATATTTGTGATGGCAATCCATTGATCGGGACCTGCCCACAGGAAGGCGACACCTCCGGCCTCAACGCGTCTCGGGGTGTTCGGCAATTCAATTTTGAACAGTTTCTTGACCGCACCCTGCAAAGAGCCTGATTGTCCCTTTCGTGCTGCGATGCTGACAACAGAAATACCAGTCATCTCGGAAACCACGAGCCGCGCCGGTCCATCCTGCCTGCCAATCCGGCTATTGCGGGACAATTCCGGCACTGCCGAACGAAGTTCTAGCGTTCTGTTAGCCACGAAGCTTCTCCCCTTCCGGATCGTAGAAAATTGGTGAAACAACCTCGACAAGATATTCTTCACCACGGATCGGATCGCACGCACGGATGATTTCGCCCATCCGTTCCGGTCCACGCGCGAGGAACCCTAACCCGATCCAATGGCCGATGGACGGCGAGAAGGCGACAGACGTCACATAGCCCTCGTCATTCTGCGCGGTCGCTTCCAATCCTTGCCGGATGAAATGGGCACCCGCGCGGATCCTCCGTTTACGGTCAACCGGACGGAACCCGACGACGACAGGCCTGTTCGGATCAACGAGCGCTGGACGACCGGCGAGAACGCGGCCGATATAGTCTTTCTTGATCGACATCATCCGTCCGAGGCCGAGATCGCCAGCGGTGCTAATCCCGTTCAGTTCGGCGCCGGCGACGTGGCCCTTCTCGATCCGCATGACACCAAGCGCTTCCGTGCCATAGGGCGTTATGCCGTATTCTGCGCCGGCTTCCATAATCTTCCGGATCAGGGCATCGCCATAGCGCGACGGAACACCAATCTCGAAGGCAAGTTCACCCGAAAATGACAGGCGGTAAAGCCGCGCTCGGGTGCCACCGCACACGGTGATTTCGCCCGCTGCCATATAAGGAAACGCGGCGTTGCTGATATCATGCTCTGGATCGACGAGCTTCAAGAGAACGTCGCGCGCATGCGGCCCCGCAAGCGAAAACTGAGCCCATTGCTCGGTCGCGGAAATCATCTGCACATCAAGATCAGGCCAGAGCCACTGATGGCAAAACTCCAGATGCTGCATGACTTTGGCCGCATTAGCAGTTGTTGTCGTCATGAAGAAATGGTCTTCGGCGAGACGAGTGGTTGTGCCGTCATCCATGACGATCCCATCTTCACGGAGCATCAGGCCGTAACGGGCACGGCCTATAGCCAAATTCTTCCAACCATTGATGTAGACGCGCTCAAGGAATTCTGCGGCATCCGCGCCTTGAATATCGATCTTTCCGAGTGTCGAGACGTCGCACACACCAACGGACGAGCGGACAGCTTTGACTTCACGGGTGACTGTTTCGAGCCAATCTTTTTCTCCCGGCTTCGGATAATATTGCGCGCGGAGCCAATAGCCGGCTTCGACGAAGACAGCGCCTTGCTCGACGGCCCATTCATGGGAGGGCGGCAAGCGCGTCGGCTTGAAGTTTTTCTCGCGATGGTGCCCCCCGAAGGCGCCAATTGCGACGGGAGAAAAGGGCGGACGCATGACGGTCGTACCCACATTTTCAATCGCTTTGGCAGTGAATTCGGCCATCAGAGCCAGGCCGTTCACATTTGCCGTCTTGCCTTGGTCTGTTGCCATCCCTAACGTCGTATAGCGCTTGAGGTGTTCAACCGAGCGGAAACCTTCACGCTCGGCGAGTTCAATATCGAGAACGGAAACATCATTCTGAAAATCGACGAAGGATTTGCCGCGGGAGTTTACAACACGCCAGAGCGGCTGAATGGCCGTGCTTTCCGGTTCGACCGACGGCAGGGCAGATTTTTTTGCCTTGAACCCTGCGGCAATGGCTGCATCTTGCCCAAGAGAGTCACCCGTGGTGATCGCATCCGCGAGCGAAAGAGCGCCCGATGCCGAACCCGCAACAGCCATTCCGGGAGGCACAGCACCGGGGACGAAGGCTGCAATCGAGGAATTCCAGACCGGGCGACCATTCAGATGGGTTGTCAGGTGAACACTCGGGTTCCAGCCACCCGACATGGCGATCAAATCGCACGGTAGGGTGAGCAAGCTACCATCCTGGAGACGGATTTCGGCGCCCGAAACGCTTTTCGAGCCGAGAGCGCGTTCGACCGAGCCACCGGATATGACGCGAATCCCGGCCTTTTTGGCCAAAGCTTCGACGATGGGAGAAACTACCGGACGCGGGTCCACAAGGGCAGCAACGGACACACCGGCTGCAGCGAGTTCGGACACGGTCGACGCGGCGTCGTCATTATTGACGAAAACGATTGCATTACTGCCAGAAGCCACGCCAAACCGGTTGAGGTAAGTGCGGACAGCACCCGCCAGCATGATGCCCGGGCGATCATTATTGCCGAACACGAGCGGGCGCTCGATCGCGCCTGCAGCCAAAATGGCGCGCTTTGCAACAATGCGCCAGAGCCGCTGGCGAGGCGAGTGATGGTGAGGTTCGGCAAGGTGATCCGAGACGCGTTCGAGCGCGCCATAGGTTCCTCCATCGTAGACGCCGAAAACTGCAGTACGCCGCAGGATACGGACTTCAGGTTCAGCTTCGAGTTCGGCTGCCATCTTAGCGGCCCACTCTGCAGAAGACAGGCCGTCGATGATCCGTTGATCGCCCAAAAGACGGCCGCCGAGTGCCGAGTCTTCCTCGGCAAGAACGACGCGCGCGCCGGAGCGTGCCGCTGCCCGTGCAGCCATCAAACCAGCCGGACCGGAGCCAATAACGAGAACGTCGCAAAAGAGTGTCGATTTCTCATAATGATCCGGATCATCAAGGCCGGAAGCCTTGCCGAGGCCTGCTGCGCGCCGGATCATTGGCTCGTAGAGCTTTTCCCAAAGGACTGCGGGCCACATGAAGGTCTTGTAGTAGAAGCCTGCAGTGAGGAATGGCGACAAGAATGAATTGATCGATAACAGATCAAAATCCAGCGACGGCCAACGGTTCTGGCTCTCAGCCTCAAGGCCTTGATAAAGCTCGATCATCGTAGCGCGCGTATTGGGTTCACGACGGGCGCCCGAGCGCAACTCGACGATACCGTTCGGCTCTTCTGACCCCGCCGCGATCAGACCGCGAGGCCGATGATATTTGAACGAGCGACCGATCAGACGAACATTGTTGGCAAGGAGTGCCGATGCCAGCGTATCACCCGCAAAGCCTTGATAAAACTGCCCGTCAAAGCTGAAGGTGAGACTACTCGAGCGATCAATAGTGCCCCCTTGCGAGAGGCGCGAAGAGCCTGGAGGGAGGGTCATCGGGCCGCTCCTGTGGTTTTTTCGGACAAACTTACTTCTTTTGCGGGTTCAACGCCAAAAATTTCGTGGGTGCGGACGTCACGCGTCACAACAAGCCATGCGTGGCATCCGGCATTGTGATACCACAGCTCGCGATGGCGACCGACGGGGTTTTCTCGCTGGTAGACATAATCGACGAAGGCTGCGAGGGCATCCGGACGAGCCGGATCAGGACGCTGCACCGTGGCATCGCCAAGATAGATGAATTCATCAAGGCTCCGATTGCCGCAGTGCGGACAGGTGATGCGCATTGTGACTGCCTCTCAGTGTAAATTCGGTTGGGCACCAACGCCCTTTTCATCAATCGTGTGGCCGGTCGCAAAGCGGTCAAGGCGATAGGCCGTACCGACCGAGTGCATTTCGTCTTTCGCTAGAAGATGAGCAAAACAGAAGCCCGAGGCTGGCGTCGCTTTGAAGCCGCCATAGCACCAACCTGCGTTCAAATAGAGCCCATCAATTGGCGTTTTGTCGATGATTGGCGAGCCATCCATCGACATGTCCATAATTCCGCCCCAATGTCGTAGTAGTCTCACCCTTCCTATGGCGGGCATCAAGGCCATGCCGCCCTCGCAGACATCCTCGATTGTCGGAAGATTGCCGCGCTGGGCGTAGGAATTGTAACCATCTAGATCGCCGCCAAACACGAGTCCGCCTTTATCGGATTGGCTTATGTAGAAGTGCCCGGCGCCGAAGGTGACGACAGTATCGATGAACGGTTTGATCCCTTCCGAAACGAACGCCTGCAGAACATGGCTTTCGATGGGGAGATTTAAGCCTGCCATTGAGGCGACGCGTGACGAGTTGCCTGCACAGGCAAGGCCGATCTTTTTCGCGCCAATATAGCCACGGGTCGTCTCGATACCGACCGCCCTGCCCTTCTCGGTGCGGATGCCGGTAACCTCACAATTTTGAATGATATCAACGCCTTGTGCATCCGCTCCACGGGCATAACCCCACGCTACGGCATCATGCCGGACGGTGCCGCCGCGGGCCTGTCGGAGGCCTCCTTGGATGGGAAAACGATTATTGGTAAAATTGAGGAAAGGGAGATGCTTTTTGACGCCGGCGGCATCGAGCAGTTCGGCATCGACACCGTGCAGCCGCATGGCGTTGCCGCGGCGGACATAGGCGTCGCGCTGGGCGTCGGAGTGGAACAGGTTGATGATGCCGCGCTGGCTGATCATCGCATTGTAATTGAAGTCCTGCTCGAGACCCTCCCAGAGCTTCATTGAGAGCTCATAGAAGGGAACATTGCCCGGAAGGAGGTAATTTGAGCGGATAATCGTGGTATTTCGGCCAACATTGCCCGACCCGATCCAGCCCTTCTCGACGACGGCGATGTTCTTTACGCCGTAGACTTTGGCGAGGTAATAGGCGGCTGCGAGGCCGTGGCCGCCGCCGCCGACGATGATGACATCATAGGCGGGCTTGGGCTCCGGCTCGCGCCACATGGGCTGCCAGCCCTTGTGCCCGCCGAGCGCCTCGGAGATGACTTTGAAGATCGAAAAACGGTCATTCGCCATGAAATTCGCCTGTTTTGGCCGATTCAGCTGAGAGCACTCTAGCCTATCATCGCCAAACAGGGTATATAAGTTTTACTTATGATGAGACCTTCCGATGACGACACGCCTTGACGGCCTGCCTTTTGATTTGAGAAGCCTGCAAATCTTTCTTGCGGTGTGCGACACCGGCTCGATCACGGATGCGGCGCGGCAGCTCAATTTGTCACAACCTGCTGTTTCACAAGCGATTTCCGACATCGAGGCGCGTTCAGGGGCACAATTATTCGACCGTGCTGTGCGCCCGATCGGACTGACGCGGGCGGGGGGCCTGTTGCGGCAACGGGGGAGCAGTCTGCTGGCGGAAGCGCGCCAGATCGCGCCCTTGTTACGGGAAATGGTGCGGCATCGCCTGCCGCTGATCCGGGTGGGGCTGGTTGACTCGATGTCACGTGCTCTTTTGGTTGATTTGAGCGCAAAACTGGCGGAATCGACGGAAAATGTTGCGGTTTTGTCGGGTTTGACGGCCTCCCATGCGAGCGCTTTGCTGACAAGACGGCTTGATCTGCTGATCGGGGTGGATGACCTCGAAGACCTTGACGGGCTGGAGCGCTGGCCGCTCCTGAGCGAGCCCTATGTGCTGCTGGCACCCGATGATGTCGATCTACCGAAAGAGCCGCAAGACCTTGCAATATTTGCAGAAAAACATGATCTCGTCCGGTTCAGCGCACGCTCCCAGACGGGGATCGAGATCGAGCGGCACCTCAGGCGGCTGAAGCTCGACCTGCCGCGGCGGATGGAATTCGACACCCCCTTCGGCGTGACGGCGCGGGTGGCGGCACGACAAGGCTTTGCGATTACAACGCCGCTCTGCCTTCTGGAAGCGGCGCTGCCCATGGACGGGCTGGTCTGCCACCCCCTGCCGGGGCCGAGTTTGAGGCGAACATTGACGTTGATCGCGCGGCAAGCCGAGCTTGGACGGCTGCCGCACCACCTTGCAGGCTTCTGCCGCGAGCGGCTTGAGCTGAACGCGATCCCCGCGATCGAGGCACAATTCCCCTGGCTCAAGGGACTGGTACGCTGCGCCTAACCCCAGAAATACTTATACTCCAACGGTCTCCAACACGCCGGATTCCATGGAACAACGGCCAGAATGTCCAATGGAACATGTCCGCCCCGCGGGGGGAGTGTTTCCAGTCGGGTGTCCAACGTTGGAAATTGGGGCCGTCATTGCGAGCGGGAGCGACGCAATCCAGTTGTGGATTGGTGAAGGGTGTGATTAGCGAGTAGCGAGTAGCGAGTAGCGAATAGCGAGTGGGGGTGGGGCCCGTCATTGCGAGCGGGAGCGACGCAATCCAGTTGAGGATTGGTGAAGGGTGAGTGGGTTGGGCGTGGGAGAGACGTGGCGATCATCAGCTGGATCGCGTCGCGTTCGCTCGCGATGACGGAGCGCGGACACAGGGAAGACTTGAACGACCGCTGGCGGGTGTGCTTTGTCTGGCGCGGGGGCGATGCGCATGATGTCGAGATTGTCGACTACCATTGAGAAGGAGAGCGATGTTGAAACCGATTGATCGTGAACTGGTGGACGCAGGCAAGGTGGACTTCTCGGATGTTGCGTCGGACGCGACCCTTCCCGTGGTCACGCCGGGTGAAATCCTGCTGGAAGAATTCATGCGGCCTTCGGGCCTGTCGGCGCGGGCCTTGGCGCGGGAACTGGACGTGCCGGCAAATCGCGTGACCGAGATCCTCAAAGGCGAGCGTTCGATTACGGCGGCGACGGCCTTGCGACTGGCCAGGCGGTTTGGCGGGACGGCTGAATTCTGGCTGAAGCTGCAAATGGCGCACGACCTCGAAGTGGCGCGGCGGAGTTACAAGCCCGTGGCGGCGTGAGGGGCGGATGATGTGATGGGAGGCCACTAGGGCTTCAACGCTCTTCGGACCGCCTCGGGCTCTTTGTCGATGATCCGCAACAGGGTGGCTGCGGGGCCGCTGATGCTGCGGGTGCCCTGCTCCCATTTGCGGTAGCCGGAGAGGCTCATGCCCATGAGCGGTGCCATCTGGGTCTGCTTCAACCGCGCGCGCTTGCGGACTTGCCTCGGGTCAAGCGGCGCATGTACAAGAGCAGGCCCCTCGCCTTTTGCGTGGGCCAGTGCCTCGCCGAGTGACCGGAGAAGATCTTTGCCGAGGGTACTCATGGTTGTCATCTCCTGGCGGTTTTGAGGGCGGTGACCAGAGCGGTAACAGCCCGCTTTTCATCCGGCGTCATGTCGGACTTGGCGTTCTTCGGGTAGGCCAGCAGGGCGTAGAGCGGAAGCGAGCCGTCCAAATAATAATAGATCACCCGCGCTCCACCGCGCTTTCCTTTGCCCGTCGCTGCAAATCTGAGTTTCCTCACCCCACCAGTGCCGGGTATCACATCTCCAGCCAACGGATTTTCGGCAAGAAAAGTGATCAGCTCCAGCTTTTCATCCTCATCGAAGAGTTTAGCAGCCTGCTGGGTAAAGGTTGGCGTTTCAGCAACGGTTTGCACGCGTTAAATACCCCAATGGGTGACAAGATTCAAGAGCGTCTAATGGGCGTCACGATCATATTGTCTTCCCCATCTTACCGCCTCACCTGTTTCATCGCTCGCTTCGACATCAAGCAACCTCCCCTACGCTGCTGCCCTTGCGGCGAATTTTCCTTCTCCTTGTTGTGTGATGTCGCCATAGCGGACGAGTACTTTGAGGATGTCTTCGATGCGGCGGAGGCGGGGTTTGGCGGGGCCTTTGAAGGCTCGGGCGATGGCGTCGGCGCTCATGGGGTAGGTGGCGGACATCAGTATGCGTTTGACGGCCAGAGGTTGCTCGTAACGGTCTTTCGGGAAGACGGGTAAGCCCTTGTCGATGGCAATGACAGTGTCGCCCAAATCAAGCTCGATGGCGACTTCTGAGACGAGCCCTTTGCCGAAGCGGGGGCGTTGATAGTCGGGCCGGAGCCAGCGCACGAGACCGCGGGCTTCTTCTTCAGCGCGCTCGGCGTTGAGAGCCACGAGACGGGCGAGAATATCCTTGTCGCTTAGCGTATGGGGCCAGCCATAGGCGTCGAAGGCCGCGCGGTCGATCTGCTCGTGGAGTTCTTTGAGGATCAGCACGAGGCCGCGATGTTTGACGTCTTCGTCTTCCGGCGTCAGCGCGGCACCGCTTTTGAGCTTTTCGAGGACGTTATAGAGGCCCGTGAGCGTCAAATCGGGGTGCTCGGCTAAAACGCGCTTGCGGGTGGCGTCGAGTTCTTCGCCGAGGGCGCGGAGGGCGGTTTTGTGGGCCGCTGATGCGTCTGGGAAGGGGAAGGGGTCGAAGCAGCGGGATTTGGTGTAGCGTGGACGATCCTCTAAAACTCCGCCTTGATGGCTTGTCCAAACCAAGTGGATGCAGCTCGATAGAATTGCTAGTTGTGAAGCATCTTTAGATGCAATCGCTACGAGCATATTGTCCGGCAAAATCTCCGTGTCGAGAAACTGAAACACGCGGTGCTTTGCGGTTTCGACAGTTGCGATGTAGCGTGGGAGGCTTTCGAGGGCTTCACGTAACATTGTATTTGGTCGACCAAAAAGCCACCAATTCAAACGCCGGTAAGCCTCTCTGTTTACGTCCCGCTTCGGCTTAACGTTTTCATACAAATGTTGGTAGACGAGTGGGAAGCGGCTTCGCACGTCAATCTCAAGTAAACCGTGTAAATCAATAACCAATAAATCACGCGATCTCGCCATCAGATCGCGGCCATTGCGGTAAGGCCGAATGAAATGATCAATGCCTGCAATTTTGCCTAATCCCAAATATTCCGCCTCGGATCGGGACACCATAAAGCCAGCGCCGTGAAGTGGAACGCCTCGGGAGCAAAGCCCTTCATTTGCCAACAATGCTTTTGCTTTGGCTACATCCACCCCAATCGTCAAATCAGAATTGATGCGGCCTTCTCTCCGTTCATAGTCGATTTTCGGAGTATCCGTATCAAGTTCTGCTTCTCTTGTTACGGACAACACGACGCCATCATGCGTGCCCGCTTTCGCCACCGTCATCGCAATCCGCACGGCGGCGGCGTCTTTTGTGGCTTTTGTCCAAGGGTGATCTGCAATCGCAAAAACAAGGCTGATCGGGTTTTTCGCCGTCAAATGCCGCTCGGTGACGCGGCGTTGAAAGACTTGGCTGATTGAATTGGTGGTGATGAAGCCGAAGCGTTTCAGTTTCGTGTCCTTGCGCGTTAAAAGCTCCGCGGCGCGGTCCCACCAATACATCACGAAATCGGCGCTATCGTTCATGTGCTTGTGCACCGACCATAGGGTCTCGGTATAAAAATCACCCAGTTCAGCGCGGATATCTTTGCCGCCAATAAAGGGCGGGTTACCGACAATATACTCTGCTTCGGGCCAGTCGGGGCGACGGGCATTGGGTGCGGTTTCCTTCCGCCTGCCGTCATGCGTCGATATTGTTGGGGCTGGGTAGCCGTCCCATGTCAGCACGGCGTCAAATCGCCTGCGTTCGCCGGAATTAATGTTTTTGAACGCTTTCAAAATCGGCTCGGGCGGATGCTCCTTTTTAATCCGGTAATGCTGTTGCAGCGCGCCAATCCAGATCACGAGTTCGGCAATGGCGGCGGCGCGCGGGTTGAGTTCAAGGCCCAAAAATTGGTGCGGATCAACCGTTTCGCGTTCAAGCTCGAAGGCTTCAAAGCCAAGCTCGGCGAGCTTTTCCAAGATTTCGCCTTCAAGCCCCTTCATCAATTCAAGCGATACATAGAGAAAATTGCCCGTGCCGCAGGCGGGGTCCAGCACACGGGTATTGCAAAGCCGATGATGAAACTCACGCGCAAAGCCGATGGCGAGATCGCGCCCGTCCTCTTTATTGTCGGCATTGTCTACCGCTTCTTGTATCTTGATCTGCACATCGCGCCACTCGGCGCGGAGTGGCTCCATGACGGTGACTTGAACAATCCGCTCCACATAGAGGCGCGGCGTGTAATGCGCGCCCAATTTGCTGCGCTCTTTGTCATCCAGCGCGTGTTCTAACAGCGTGCCGAAAATAGCGGGTTCAACGCGCGTCCAATCGTGACCGGCGGCGGCCAGCAATTCGCCGATTTCTTCTTTGCCGAGCGGAAAGGCACGGGCTGCTTTGAACAGATTGCCGTTGAAATGTTTGAGATGTTGCTTGAAGGCGGAATAAAAGCGTTTGTTATAGTCCGCCTCGTCCATCCTCGCCCAAAGATCTTCGAGCAGAGGGCTGAAGCTTGCGGGCTGTTCGATGCATTCTTCCAGCAATTTGGTGAATTCGCCTTTTGGCAAAAGGTCCACATCTTCTGCAAACATGGTGAAGAGGCAGCGCATGAGAAAATGGGCGACCTCTTCCGGCGGGTGTTTCTTCTCCAATGCTTTACTGACTTTTGCCAAGCGATCCGCAATCTCGCGCGTGACACGTGCGTTCTCCCGCGCGGGGTTGAGGCTTTGCGGGTCTGTCCACACGGTTGCGAGGCGCGCGCGGATGGCGGGGTCGCGCAAATCATCCATGTAGATGCGGAAGTTCTGGCGGTCGGGATAATAGGAATAGGCGCGGCCCGTACCGGAGAAATCGGCATAAAGCTCGATGCAATGGCCGACATCGCAGACGATGATGAAGGGTGGTGCGGGTTCATCCCTTTCAAGACGAAATACATAATCTTCCGCCTGCCGCTTGGCGTTGACCATCAACGCATCCCAGCCTTTTTTAATCGAGCGTTTGCCGAGTTGCTCGGGTTCAAACCCCGGCAGATTTTGCTGGATGGAAAGTGCTTTCTTTCCACCCGCCATGCGCGATTGTTTGGCCTCTAAGATAAAGCAGCCGCTCTTATAGAGATCGATGAATTTGGTGGGCTCGCCTTCGCGGTTTACCTGACGCTCAAACGTGTATCGATTAAGATGCTGGATATAGCCCGCGGGTTCCGGCGTGGAGACGCCGATCGTGTGGCAAAGTTCATTCAAAAACGATTGAAAATTGGCGCGTTCGGCTCCCCCTTCCCGCTTTGTCCAGCGGTTGAGGAAGTGTTCCAAAGGCGATGTGTAGATATCATTCATTCGTCAAACCGCGCTCAGCAAATTCCAACCCTGATTCGCTAAAATTCGAGGCGAGCGGGTGATAAGATATTACCTTACGTCAAAAAATTGACAATGGGGTGATGATTGGCGAGTAGCGAGTGGGAGAGACTTGGCGATCATCAGCTGGATCGCTTCGCACGCTCGCGATGACGGGACGGCGTCATTGCGAGCGGGAGCGACGCAATCCAGTTGGAGATTGGCGAGGGGTGTGATTAGCGAGTAGCGAATAGCGAGTGGCGAGTAGCGAGTAGCGAGTGGGAGAGACTTGGCGATCATCAGCTGGATCGCTTCGCACGCTCGCGATGACGGGACGGCGTAATTGCGAGCGGGAGCGACGCAATCCAGTTGGGGATTGGTGAGGGGTGGTGATTGGCGAGTAGCGAGTAGCGAGTAGCGAGTAGCGAGTGGCGAGTGGGGAGTAGGGAGTAGGGAGTGGGAGAGACTTGGCGATCATCAGCTGGATCGCTTCGCACGCTCGCGATGACGGCACTAGCTGGATCGCTTCGCACGCTCGCGATGACGTGGGGCTTCCTTCTCCCTTAGGAGACGCGACGTATCATGCTCCGCCGGGAATCCGGCCTTTGGTGTTGGCGAGGAGGGGTTGGGCAAGGAGCGCTTGGGCCAGCGTTTGGCGGTCGGTGGCGTAATCGCGGGTGATGGCGGGGCCGCGTTGGCGGGTGGCCCAGTCGGGGTCGGCGAGGAGGGGTGCGCCTTCGGCTTCGGGCAGATGCCGCCCGCGGATCAGATCGGCCATGCGCTCGGCCAAGGCCAGCGTGGGGGCGTTGAGATCGCCCGCCGTCGCTTGCGGCATCAGGGACGCATCAACGACGCGGAGGCCTTCGACACCGCGGACGCGGCCGTCGGGCGTCGTGACTGACGCGGCATCACTGCCCATCCGGCACGTGCCGCAGGGGTGATAGGCGCTTTCGACCTTCTGGCGGATGAAGGCATCGATAGCGTGATCGTCACTGGCATCCTCGCCCGGTGCCCATTCGGGGCCGATATAGGGGGCGAAGGCGGGCTGGGCGAAGATTTCCCGCGTGAGGCGGAGGCAGGCGCGGAACTCCAGCCAATCATCGGGATGGGACATATAGTTGAAGCGGACACGCGGCAGGCTTGCGGGGTCGGCATCGCGCAAGCGGACCCAGCCGCGGCTCTTCGAGCGCTTGGTGCCGACATGAACCTGAAAGCCGTGGCCCGAGGCGAGCGATTTGCCGTCATAGGAAATGGCGAGCGGCAGAAAGTGATACTGGATATCGGGGTAGACAATGCCGGCGCGGCTGCGGATATGGCCGCCGCTTTCGAAATGGTTGGTCGCGCCGAGGCCGTCGCGGGTAAGGAGCCACTCCAAACCGATCTTCGCCTTGCCCCAGAGGCTTTGCGTGGGGAACAGGGTGACGGGCTGGCGGCAGGCCATCTGCACGTAGAGTTCGAGATGATCCATCAGGTTCTCGCCGACGCCGGGGGCATCGTGCAGGACGGGGATGCCGTGTCCCCTCAACTCCGCTGCGGGACCAATGCCCGAGCGTTTGAGGATGACGGGCGACATGATGGAACCGGCCGAAAGGATAATGTCGCGCCGGGCCTTGGCATGGAAGGTTTCACCTCCGACTGCATAGGAGATGCCGGTGGCGCGGGTGCCTTCGAACAGGACGCGGTCCACGGTTGCGCCGGTGACGACGCGGACATTGCCGCGCGCCATTGCGGGGCGCAGATAGGCGCGGGCGGCGCTCATGCGGCGGCCCTGCCCGATATTCATCTCCATCGGGCCGAAGCCCTCATGCTGGCGCTCGTTCATATTGGCGCTGCGGGCATAACCGGCCTGAACACCCGCTTCGACAAAGGCGTGGTAGAGCGGGTTGCGCTCGGGGCCGCGCTTGATTTTGACGGGGCCGTCCGTGCCGCGCAAGGGGCCGCCGCCCTCGACCGACTCAAGCCGCCGGAAATAGGGCAGCACATTCGACCAGCGCCAGCCCTCGGCGCCGAGCGCCTCCCATAATTCGTAATCCATCGGGTTGCCGCGCACCCAGCACATGCCGTTGATCGAGGATGACCCGCCAAGGCCGCGCCCGCGTGGCAGATTGACCTCGCGCCCGTCAAGCGCGGGTTCGGGCTCCGTCCGCATGCCCCAATTGAAGCGGCGCGTATTCATCGGGATCGAGAGGGCTGCGGGCATCTCAACAAAAATCGACCGCTCGGACCCGCCGGCTTCGAGCACGAGGATTTTCAGAGAGGGATCCTCGCCGAGGCGATAGGCGAGCACGCAGCCGGCCGAACCCGCGCCGGCGATGATGTAATCATAGGTGCCGGAATCGGTCATGGTTCAGCCGATGATGACGTAGAATTTCAGCATTGCGACCGGCTGGTTCCAGACGCCGCGGAAGCCTTTCGGCACGAAAAACGCGTCGCCCTTGCGGTAGGTGTCACGGAAGCCGTCGCCCTCGAGCGTGACTTCGCCGTCGAGCACGATCATGAACTCATCGACAGGATAATCGTCATAGCGTTCAGTGTAGGGGCCGCTACGCCAGATCCCCGCTTTCAACGCCGCTTCGGGCCGCGTGAAATAGGCGTGGTCGAGCCCCATGGGCAGGCCCTTGAGAAGCTCGGCATAGTCGAGCGGTTGATCGGGAGCGGCAAGCCAGCCCTCGGGGCCGGTGGGGGAAAAGCGGATCGGATCAGGCATGGCGGCTCCTTACATCGGATAATCACATGCGGGCAAAAAGCCATGGAAAGGTCGCCATGACAAGTGAGTTGTCGGGGCGGGGCTTT